>Ga0209976_10000884_pt1 | contig 18315 bp, 24 predicted proteins | sample SumtaG_FD_182806 | JGI IMG/M metagenome (GOLD analysis project Ga0209976, IMG submission 182806) | Deep subsurface microbial communities from Indian Ocean to uncover new lineages of life (NeLLi) - Sumatra_00157 metaG (SPAdes) (version 2) | ecosystem: Environmental > Aquatic > Marine > Oceanic >...
CCTGTCAGTTCATCTATATAAAGAGACAGGCCGCTGCGTCCTCCCTCTGGGTCAGTCGTGTCGTGGGGGATAGCGCGGGCGGCGATGATAACGACCACCACCAGTCCTGCCACCATGAGCCAATTGAATCGTTTGATGTTCATCTTTCTTCTCCTAGTATCGTCAAGTTAATCGTCAGGTTTCAGCCCGCAAAGTTACACAGGCTGTGTAAGTATCGTCAGGTCAATCGTTCATCACATCAGTGATTAGCTTCACCTGCGTTGCAATGTCTGGCTGCTTCCGTGCCCATCGCCGTTCATCGTTGAGCCACTTCACAAATCCGTCATAGAACTTGTACGGTGTAGTGGTAGCCATTGGCGGAGACGCGTCCCAATGCACATCCCGCCAATAGTTCCGCACCGCCTGCTTCCACGCTTCGTACTCCTTCCAGTCAAATGACTCTGCCGGTGGTGGGCCAACGCATAACAGGCAGAGGATGTACTTCTCCTCGCGGCGCTCGCGCTTCGCACGCCGTCTGTCCCTGGCCGCGTCCTGTATCCGGGCTTTACGAGCGTGTGTGGTACGGCTCACAGTCGCCGCCTTGAGCCGGGCATATATCCATTCTCCCGCCACGGGCGTGTGTCGTAGTACCGCGTGTGGTTCCGTTGTATCCACTCGTACATCGTCCGACCCTGTGTGCCTTGGTGCCTGAGGCCCCGTGATAACGCCTGCCAAACTAAGGCATCACACTCTACAATCCAGTGAGGAGCCTCGGCTATCCTGTACCCCAGCGTGTGCTGCCAACTGTTCAGAAGATCCGCGTGGTCTTTATTGCCAAGCTTCTCAAGTGTGTGTTTGACAAGTGGCATCAGACTCACCAAGCGCTCGTAGTAACGCTTAGCCTTGCTGCCGCTGCCGAAGTCTATTTCGACTCGGGACAATCTATTCGGTGGTGCGCGATGCTCAATCATTGGTTTCTCCATTGTATTAGAATAACGTGCTTGTGAAGCGGTGGATTGACAAGGTATGTCCACCTTGTACCCGGCTTGTCGTGGTGATAACGCCTTGTTGGGCGCGTGAAGTGTAGGGTTTTGGGGCCTTGGGCGCACCATGTCTAGTATGTCTGCGTGTGTGGGGAACAGAGCCATAAGAGAGAATAATAATATAAACCTCAAAACACACTCTCATTGTTTACACCCCCAACATATACACGCTCTCTCTCTATACAATGACATACTATACTAGGTAGGTAGGATAGTATATATATAGCCATTTCGTGTGTCCAGACCCGCGTCCAGCTTGTCCACCTTGCCCGGTAGCGGCTGATGATAACGGTTTCCGTGCGCCCCCGGCCCCCAAGCTTGACACACGCTCGTATCTAATCTTACACACCCTGTGTAATATCCGGGCCGAAGGCGCATCCGGAAAATGTCACACCTGTGGGCAAAAGAAAGCCCCGCCGAAGCGAGGCTCATTCTCTCAAAAGACTTTGGGAATCCCCATCGATTCCGCAATGTCCTGAACTGCGTCTTGGAACTTGCGCGCCTTGCTACCTGATGTGGTATCCAGATTGATAAGGCGGCGAGTAGCCTTGCCACACAACTCCAGAGGTGTCGCGGGATCGGCCTTCGGCGCTGCGTCCATCAGGGCCAACGCTTTGTTAAGCGCGGGTTCCCGAACTAGGCAACGTGCTAACTTCACAGCGGTGTGCCATGTGAAGCTGTCGTGCTTCGCCATGTAAGCGGTAATCGCTTCCGGCAACCGAGTGTACACTCGCAGAATCTTGCGCACTTCAGACTTGCGCGGCCCCGCACTTGCGGGAGTCCAATCGCGAAGCATCGCAACCTTGTCAGCGATAGCGGACAAATCCTTTTTCGGAATGTCTGCGCCTTTGTACACCTGCTTGGCACTCGCCACACACTGTGTGATGACGTTGCCGTTCTGCGCCACGATGCCATACACTTTGGCAACTGCTTGCGCAACCTTACCCGCGCCTTTGTGAACGGGTGTCGTGCTAACTTTCTTTGACATGGTTTTCTCCTGTACTTACACAGGCTGTGTAAGTTCTGTGGTCTATCGTCTCTCACCATACAGATGTTAGGAACGCCCATGCTGTAGGGCCGAAGGCGCACCCCCCGTACCGGGCCAAGGGGGGGCCGGGGGCGTACGTACGTTTAGGTAGTTCACACATGGGTTTCAGAAAAATCGAATAGTGGGTGTTATATGTGCGCCCAAGGCCCGAAACCTCACACGCGTGTCATACCTCAGTCTCGAAGTGAGGTAAAAAATTCGACCTAAAAAATGACTAAATAAAAACTCTTGATAAGTGGGCGTTTAATGTTATAGTGCCGCCATGGAAGTTCGCTACTACGAGACATTACCTCTTTCACTTTTCAAGTGGCGCACCACGACGTACAAAGATTATCAGGCCGGGCCGGGTCATCCCAAGCTGGGAGATGTCACGACTGGCGTGATGTCGGTCGAGCACTTCCTCACGCTCAAGGAAAGCATTGCCAAAGACGGCTGCATAAACCCCCTCATAGTAGAGTTCAACGACGAGTGGGTGATCCGCACCGGCAACAACCGCGCCGAGGCGATGAAGCAGTTGGGCACGACACACGCAGCGGGAATACTAATTGCGCGGCCTTCGGCCCCATGGCCTGGGGGCGGACGAAAGATTGAACCATTCGAGCTGGGCTTCTTCATGCGAAAGATCTGGAAGGGCGTCCTGACGGAAGACCACACGAGCTACGACGGAAAAGCATTCAAGGACTGCAAGGTTTTAATGGAGATGTTGGCCAGTGTACGAACCCGCGCCTGAATGGCCGGGATGGCCAATGCCGAAACCACCCGCGAAGAAGCGGCCAAAAACACCAGCACTTATGAATAAGTGAAGGGAATATAACCAATGAGTAATATTGAACTGACGCTCGGCAGCGACGAACGCTTCCAGCAAGTGTCTGAGAAGAACTTCGTCTCGGAGCATATGGAGATCATCACGAAAGATTTCGGTGATTTGTCCAATGCGCCCGAGGCTTTGATTTCCTTCAACATTCGGTTACCGAACGGAACGTCGGCTCGCGCACAGGTGAAGACTACAGTTGAGTTCTTGTCACAGGCGTTGAGCGCCATTGAGGGCAGGTACGGCGTGAATAGCCGGAGGAAGTGGTGACATGAGCGACGATCGAGAAGTACATGATGCGCCGAAGGACTCCGAGCATTTCACGCGTGAGGAGTGTAAGGCCGCAGTGATCCGGCCAGGGACGGTGACGCATATCAGGCAGCCCTCTGCCGAGGAGCGCGATTTGGCACTGATCAGTCAGCACGGGGACGACTTTCAGGCATATACGATAGAGCTGGCCTCGCGCTACGGGGCCGCACGGGAGCTGAGCATCGCCCAGACCAAGATCGATGAGGCGGTCATGTGGCTGCTCAAGTTCGTCGCCAAGCGTGAGGTCGAATGACCTGTTGACCCTGATCAGTAGGGGAGGTACGATGCGAGGGTGAATTCACCCTTCCTGGAGCACGACCATGCAAATCTTTAGACAACAGCTCATTGCCGCCGTTGCGAAAACTGAAGGCGATGACCAAGTTGGCAGCGTCATTGAAGTACTGCCCCGTGCAGTAGTCTTTGTCCTTGACGTTACCAAAGCCGATGGCACGACCCCGACACTGGACGTGCGTATCGAATCCGAAGACCCGGTATCGGGTAAATACTTCACCATCGATTCTTTCACGCAGGTGACCGACTCTGTCGCTACCGAGCGCAAGGTCTTTACCGCCCTTCACGAATCAAGACTCCGTGTTGCTTACGACATCACGCAAGTCGCCGCCGCTGACTATGACTTCACCGTTTCAGTCCAGGGCAAAGAAGGGGATGAAGCGTGAGCAGAGCATTCGCACAAGTAAGCTTGCTTCATGCATCGGGAGCCGAAACGGCTGACGACGATGGCGCTGATCTGGCCTACACCCCGGACAATGCAATTTTTGTCCTTGACATTACCGCTTATGCAGGCACAAGCCCGTTACTGGACGTAACGATCGAGGAGAAACACCCCCTAACAGGCGTGTACTTCGTGATCGATACATTCCCGCAACAGGGAGAAGCTGTCGCAACGATTCGCCGGACTCTGGCTGGCCCGATCGGTGGTGTCATACGAGCCTCGTGGGATGTCGCTGGTTCAGCTGGGCAGTCGTTTACATTCAGTCTCAGCGTAGAAGGCAAACAAGACACGTAAGATTCCGGGTTTGATTAGTGGGCGTTTAATGTTATAGTGCGCCCACAGCCCCCCTCCTTGGGGCCAACCTGGAGTCCGAAATGAGCAATGTACGAATAGAAGCAACCGGCGAAGAATCCCTCTCCGTCGATGTAACCCTTGGTGGAAATCTGCGTGCATCGCATTCTGTCGAGGCCGGTGCCTCAGTCGATCTGACTGTTGGCGGAAATCAAAAGCTAGTGATCAAAGGCATCGAATCAGCCGTTGAAGCGCCTACTCTTGAACAAGGTGCTGACGTGGCCCCCGAACTCCCAACCGAAGCCGAAGATTTCGACATCAATACGGATGTTGATGAAGTTGATGCGCCAGCCGTCGAAGAAATCGGTGGTGTGATCGACGACAGAGACGAAGGCGGAGAAGATGCCGGTGACGATCATGGCTTTTTCGATGACGCCGAGACTGAAGTCATCACTCCCGAAGACGTTGGCTCGATTGAAATTTTTGATCTTCCAGCCGATGCTGCGATCGAGATCGAGCAGCCGTTCGACAACGAAGGCGTTACAGCCGATTCATAATGCCACACTTCTGCCGCTCTCGCCCCTGGAATCTCTAGGGCGAGGGTGGTAGTCTCGAAGGTATGAAATGGTGGCTGATAGTGAACGTGTTCTCGGTTATGGGGCATACCCAGTTTGACCTTGAGTACGATTCGCTCACAGAATGTGTTAAGGCACAACGGGCAACGCAAAAGCAAGAGTACGAAAAAGGAATGACCGCAGTATGGACGCTGGAGTGCCGTCGGTTCCCACTTCAGACTGAATTACCTGAGAGGAGTACGCGGACATGAAAAGATGGTGGTTACTGATCGTCCTGGCGATAAGCGGCTGTGCAGTTCTTTCTGAGGAAGAAATTGCCACCTGCAAAGGAAGCGAATTATGCATCGCTGGTTTGCTTGAGGACAAAGAGCACGAGCGCGAGGATGCACGTATTCAGAGGTATGAGAAGGCGCTGGCAAGATATTTGCACCTCCAGAATAACTGCCCGGCAGGTGGTGTAATAATCAAGTGTGATTACATCAGCAAGGGATGTGGACGGCCTTCAAGAAGGAAGACAGCACTACTCTCTGTCTGGGAATTGGAGTCAGCTGGCTGCACGGCAAATGTAATTTGGTAAGTTAAACTAAGGAATAGAATGTTCACAATCAGATTCGTACGGCCCGACAAAAGCTATAAGTCATGCGCAGTTGTCCAGTACCAAGTTGTGCAAGGGCCAGGAAGCATTAGCGTTGAAATGTCCCGCTCGCTTGATGGCGACTCTTGTTACTTAGAGCAAGTCGGCCCCCGCGAAGAATTCGAGATTGCATACATCACCAATATTAACGGTAGGACGATTGATGTCGTCCGACAAAAGGAAATCTGATGCCCCGTAAATCAATGAACGGTGTTCGAATACACCTGATCTTAACCAAGCCACAGTACAGGCGAATGATGAAGCACTCCGAGAAGACTGGACTGCCAATGTCTGAGCTTATGCGACGTGCGGTGGACACCTATCTCGGCACTGTAAAATGAAGTATCGGGCAATCATCATGGTTCCGAAAGTCGTGGAGTTCCATAACTCAGGAAACGAAAAGAATCTATCCAACCACGCTTGGTCAATTGTCAAAAATTTCGAGAGTGTAACAACTCCCGAGGCGACGTTCGGCCCAAATCTCCTGGCCGTCATTCCTGCACCAGAGGAGCCGTTGGTTTTCGATCCGCCGCCAATGGCAGCGTGATGGACCCGGATGCACATTGGATAGTCAAAGGCGACGTGGGATTACGCGTTTTCCCAAGGTGTGGTTCGACAACGCTCTTGCGCACTTATTCATACAACCAGAGCAAACCAAAGTGGATAGAATGTCAGCAGAAGTTTATCGTCGTGCGAAATCCTTGGGACCGGCTACTTTCTGCTTGGGCAATGTTCTGGCCGCCGCAAGATATGCATATGGAACGCCGTGGCTATCCGCCCTGCGAATCCCTCGACGATCTGATGACGTTTTTATTTTTTTCGCCGCAAGAGACGATGGACTTACATGTTCGTTCTATGCACTCGCAGCTAGAGGGGTTGCCTCTGGAGGGATGTACTTTGGTGAGTCTGCGTTACATGTTGGCGAATCCACCTATCAAGGTATCGACGAAAACACTTGGAATGCATTTTCGGCAGACCAGATCCCCGCCCAGCCCGGTGTGTACGGAGGAGAACTATCAACTGTGGAGACAGCTCTATGACGCCGACTGGAAAATGTGGGAACAAGCAAGGAAACTCCCCGGTGAAACCTAAGCTCACAGTTGCACAGTTGTTTGAGAACATCAACGACTCAGATCGGATTGTTGATGCATTGCGCCGAGGAGACAAGTCGTTCATCAGAGGAGTAATCCAACACTACGAACGATGGCCTAAGAATCCGTTCCTGGTGCCATTCCTAAAGAGGGCTAACGCATGATTGGTGACCAACGCGATGTCAGTGCCGACGCCAACCCTAATGAATTAAATTTCATTACGCCGCCGACTGTTGGCAAATTTATGTTGGACGATTCCTTCGTCCGGCTGATCATGGGGCCTGTCGGTTCCGGAAAATCGGCTGGGTGCTTTATGGAATTGCTGAGGCGTGCAAGATTGCAGGAACCCAACGCAAGGGGTATTCGGCAAACACGTATGGCAATCGTTCGTAATACCTTGCAGCAGTTGCGGCAGACCTGTCTTGCCGACATTCAACTCTGGCTCTCGCCGATCGCTCACTACCGTGTTACAGACGCCACGATCCAAGTGCGTTTCCCACTGGCCGACGGAACGAAGGTGGAGAGCGACTGGATGCTTATCCCCCTGGACACCAAACAGGATCAACAGCGACTACTGTCCCTCAACCTTACAGGTGCGTGGATTAGTGAGTTCCGGGAAATTGACATCGGGCTTATCGATGCGATCTCCGGTCGTCTGGGACGTTTCCCGTCTAAGGCTATTGCCAAGCCGACTTGGTTCGGCATCATCGCCGAGTCAAATCCGCCCGACGAAGATTCAGACTGGTACACCAAGCTGGAGATTGAGCGTCCGCCAAACTGGGCCTTCTTCCGGCAGCCGGGTGGACTTGACGACAACGCGGAAAATGTCGAGAACTTGCCGGACGATTACTATCCAAACCTCGAAGCCAATAACAACCCCGACTGGTCGCACATCCATGTCCACGGACAGTACGGAAAATCCTTGGGCGGCCAAGCAGTATTCCGGGCATCCTTCAATCCCGGCTTTCATATAAAAGAGCACGATACGCTGGAAGTTAATAGGGCAATGCCAATTATGATTGGTCAGGACTTTGGCCGAACTCCCGCGTGTCTGATCGGGCAGATCGATAATCGCGGACGGCTCGTCCTGTACGATGAGTTGTCGTCGGAGGACATGGGTATCGAGCAATTCGCAACGACGCTACTTCGTCCCCTCCTGCATGAGAAATACATGGGGATGAAAATATTCATGGTCGCCGATCCAAAAGGCCGAGATAAATCGCAGACCAACGAAGACTCGCCGTTCGACGTATTGCGGCGGCTGGGGTTTGATGTCTATGCAGCCCCGACGAATAACGTTGACCCTCGCGTACGCGCAGTGGAGCAAATGCTTTTGCATCAGGTGGACGGTGGACCCCAACTTATATTCTCAAACAACTGTACCTTGCTGATTCAGGCGATGAAATATTGGTATCGGTATCGGCGGAAGCAAACTGGAATACTGGAAGACAAGCCAGAGAAAACACATCCGTGGTCTGACCTCTGTGACTCGCTTCAGTACATGTGCATGTCTACGAATGCAAACTATCTGGGGAAGGTAATGCAGTCGATGTGCCCGCGCCCGTTAAAGCCACCCCTGCCAAAAGGCTCCTGGACTTAATCTTCCGGGGTTTGCTCAATGACCATAACAGGTTCCGGTTCCTGACCTTCGCCTGTGTTGATATGGATATTGACACTGAAGCCCGTCCCGCTGGCCCCGCCCCGATCACTAGATTTATTGCCGGTCTTTTCGGCCAGAACTGTGAGCTGTTTGATGCTGTCAAGTTTATTCGAGGCAGCCCCGTCTTTGTCGTGGATTATACCGTCGAGTACTGGTATGGAATCCTCCAGAAGAATCTCCGCCTTCATCTTGATTCGGGCGGGTGCCCCAATATCTCCCTGGAATTTGCGCAAAGCGTCCTTGAGCATTGCCCGGAACAGGGGGGCAGATTTCAACTTCCGCCATTGGGCCTCCGTAATCTCGTACTTGGCCTTGATACCATCGGCATCGGCGAGTCCTGCAGCCAGCTCTGCGCATATTGTTGCGCTAAGGTGGCCCAGAGTTAGTTGGTCGTCCTGAACAGCCAGGGCGGTATCCATACGGATCTCCATAGGTTATGATTGACTCCAGCACATCATACCTGCAAGATGAGGCCCATGGCTACTTATCAGACCGCAACTCCCCAGGCTATTCCTGTTCGACCCGACTCAGGCCGGGGTATGCTCCGCGTAGTTTCTGGTGCCCAGCTCCAACAGAATGAAAATGCCGAGGCCGATGCACTGCGCCTACGGCAAGAAGAAGAAGCAGTTGAAGATATGTTGGCAAGCCACATCCGCGCAAGAATGACGGATATGCGAAACTTCCGCAACGCTGAGGGCATCTCAGAACGACTACTCAACGCCCTGCGAACGTACAAGGGGATGTACGACACCGCAAAGATGAACGAGATTAAATTATTCGGAGGCAGTGAGGTCTTTGCCAGAGTGACACCCACAAAGTGTCGCGCCGCCACTGCACTCCTTCGTGATGTGTACCTATCCCAAGAACGTCCATGGGATGTAGAGGCTACCCCCGTTCCTGTCACCCCGGCGAGCATCGAAACTGATATTCAACAGCTTGTAAATGTAGAAGTGAATACGATGATGCAGTCGGGGCAACAGGTTGACCAGCAAATGGTCGCCGACCGAATTGCAGGACTCCGCAAGGCAGCCGAGCGAGCGGCTAAGAAAGTTGCTCACGACGAGGCAGAGAAGGCGGGGAACCAGCTCGATGACATTCTTACCGAAGGTAACTTCTATCAAGCATTCGCCGAGTTCCTAATCGATCTACCCATTTTCCCTTACGCTGTTATGAAAGGGCCTGAGGTCCGTCGCGTTACACAGACCAAATGGGTGGACAAGAAGCCGACACAGCAATCGATCCCCAAGATGTTCTGGAAACGTGTATCGCCGTTCGACCTCTACTGGTCGCCGGGTGCTGCGTCGATTGAACAGGCTGAATTTGTCGAGAGGGTCAAGGTTACGCGCAAGGAACTTCGCTCCGTAAAAGACTTACCTGGATACAACTCTGAAGCCATCGATGCAGTCTTGGAGATGGCAATGGTCGATGGCCTCCACGAGTGGTGGGATACGATCGATACAGCTCGGGCCGAACTGGAAGACCGAGAACGTTGGGCACGCACTGGCACCTCCCTGATTGACACAGCCGAGTACACGGGTTGGGTATCAGGTCGATTGCTCCTGGAGTGGGGCATGGCTGAGGACAAAGTCCCTGACCCGACTGAAGAATACTTCGTCACCGCATGGTTGATCGATCGCCACGTGATCAAGGTTCAGATCAACCCCGCCTCTAATCAACGTGCCCCCTATTACATTACCGCCTTCGAGCAAGTCCCAGGTGCCATGATTGGTTACGGCCTGCCGGACTTACTCGAAGACGTTCAGACAATCTGCAATGCCGCCGCCCGCTCGCTGGTTAACAACGCAGGAATTTCGTCAGGCCCGCAGGTAATAATCAACGACGCCGTGTTACTGCCCGGCGAGACGGATGACATGTTCCCGTGGAAGCGATGGCATGTGAATTACGACCCAGCACTTGTGACCTCCGGCACGAAGCCAATTGAGTTCTTCCAACCGCAAATGAATGCGCAGGAACTGATGGGCATCTACAAAGAGTTCTCAGTGATGGGCGACGAAATCAGCGCGATTCCGAAGTACATGACTGGCAATGAAAAAGTCGGTGGTGCTGGCAGGACTGCGTCAGGTTTGGCGATGCTGATGGGCAACGCTTCGAAGACCCTCCAGAATATCGCGGCCAGTATTGACCGGGATATAATCGATCCAATCCTGCACCAGTTGTATGACATGATTATGCTCACGAACCCGAACATGTTCCGGGGCGATGAGTTGATCGTTGTGAAGGGTGTCGGCCACGCTGTGAAGCGCGAACAGGATCGCATGAGGCAACTCGAATTCTTGCAGCTCACAGCGAACCCGATTGATATGGCAATCGTCGGACCAGAAGGCCGCGCCAATATCCTGCGCAGCGTTGCCCAGAATCTGGGCCTGGAACACGAGAAAACCGTCCCTGATGACGAGCAAATCCGGATGAATATGCAGCAGCAAGCTGCCGCCCAGGCCCAAGGTGTGCCAACTGCACCCGGCCAAGGTGGCGACCCCAGCCAGACTCCAGCCCCCAAGGACGAACGGGCACCCCCTGAAGCGGCGCGTGAGGAGGTCGAAGGCGACTTCCAAGGCCCCACAGGGCGGCCAGGGATGAGGGCCTGATGGTTGACCCCTACCCATGGCGCTGATAGACTCGGCGTGAAATCTCTCCATACGTATTAGGAGTTCGGCGAAATGACTATTAAAGGCAAGTTCCTGCCCGACAACCCGTCCGAGGGCTACAACCAGACTGGCCAGGAATCACATTCCTCTGTCAAGTCCAGTAAGTTCTGTGGACCCACAAAGGGCAACAAAGATCTACCGATCAACCGTACGTCAGGCGTAACGTCTGGCGTTGGCGACCCGCACGGCGCTGGTGGAAAAGGCTAACATGCCTCAGAAATCCACAGGCAAAACGCACATTCTGAAAAGTCTGGACGGCGTGAAAGACATTACAATCTGCCACGCTACTCCGGAAGCTCGCAGGAGCCGTGATTTTTCAAAAGACGGTTCGGCAGTCGATGCCGGATACGACGGCTCTCTCAGCGACGAAGAAGCGAGGCGCGACCGATACGGCATATAGGAATCGAACGCACTTGAAATTAACTAAAGAAGCAACTCAAGCATTGGTGAATCTCCGAGGACATCCGGACTTCACAGTAGTATTGGAATGGATTGCGGAAAACCGAAGCAAGTTTCGGGATGAATGCTCTCAGCACTTAGACGACGTGAAGCTCAGACGCTCACAAGGTAAAGTCGAAGTTACTGACGGCATCATCAAGGCATTTGCGTCAGCTCCAGCTCTCCTGTCGAAAATCAAAACATAACTATTGGAGGAATACGCCATGGGTGCGCTCCCCGCTCAAGTACAAAAGCAAGTCGATGAAGCAAACAGAATTCTCGAAGAAATAAACAAGCCAGTGGAAGATCCGGCAGCCCCTCCGGCAGCCGATTCAGCCCCAGCCCCAGCAGCCCCAGCAGCCCCAGCAGCCCCCGCCGTGAGCGAGGAGCCTGCCCCCGTGGTTGAACCAGCCCCCGCCGAACCTGTTGACGAGGGTATGGAACACAAGTACAAAGTCCTGCAAGGCAAATACAATGCAGAGGTTCCGAAACTAAGTCGGGATCTCAGAGAGAGCCAGGATCAAGTGACAGAACTTCGGCAGCGAGTCAACAATACCGAAAGTCTGATCGCCAGTATGCAGACTGTCCAGGCCCCCGCAGCCCCCGCAGCCCCTGCCGCTACTGAGCTTCCCGTCGTAACTGATGAGGAAACCCGGCAGTTTGGCCCTGATCTCATTGACCTGATTGGTCGTGTCGCCGAACGAACACTCATCCCTCAGATCGATTCTCGCGTCCAACCCTTGGGTGACCGTATTGCAGCGGGCGAACAAACCGCTTCCAAAACGGTAGAGGATGAGTTAAAGTCTCAGCGTGACAAGTTGCTTGCTGCTCTCACGGAAGCTGTGCCTGAATGGTTACAGCAAAACGAGAACAAGGTCTTCCTGCGATGGTTGAATGAAAATGACCCGTACGCAGGAGTACCACGCGGCCAACTTCTCACAAACGCTTTCAACAGCAATAACGCAGAAGTTGTTATTGCAATTTTTAAAGGCTTTCAGACAGAAAACGCAGTCGTAGCACCAGAGGGTGAAGTTACTCCTCCAGTAACACCGGAGGAACCACAACAAGCTCTCGAAGAATTAGTGGCCCCCGGAACGCCGAAAACCGGGACGACAGGCGCTCCAAATGAAAGTGGTAAGCGGGTTTGGTCCCGCAAGATGATTAGCGATTTCTACGCCGCTAAGAACGAGGTCCATCGGAAGGGCCAGGAACTCTCACCGGAGTTCGTAGCTTTAGAGAAGGATTTGTTCGCAGCGCAAACGTCGGGTCGCATAACTGCATAACCACTTTGGTTAATTGCTGGTACGACTTCAGCCTTTAACTAGGAGCACTATTATGGCATATCCCCTCGGTACCCCGTGGTCGGGTTCAGCCCCGTCCCCCGCATACGCCGGAGTCTTCATTCCGGAAGTGTGGAGCGGTAAACTCGTAGAGAAGTTCTACGATGCAACCGTCCTTGGCGCAATCGCTAACACCGATTACGAAGGCGAGATTAAGAACAAAGGCGATACGGTTCAGATCCGTAGCCGTCCTGACGTGACTATCTCTGATTACGAAGCAGACCAAGATTTGGCCGTTACCCGTCCATCTGTCGCCAAGCAATCACTGCTTATCGACAAAGGCAAGTATTTCAACCTTGCCCTGGATGACGTGATGGAGATTCAGTCAGACATCGACCAGCTTTCTGTCTGGGCAGAAGACGCCTCAGAAGCTATGAAGGTCGCCGTCGATACTGGCGTTTTGGCTGACATCACTGACGTAACTGGCGAAGGCGCACAGATCGATAGCGGCAACGTTGGCCTGACAGCCGGAGCAATTTCCGGTGATCTGGACCTCGGCGTTGCAGCCACACCGCAGTTCGTCTCCGGCGCTGGCGCAGGCACCTTCGCGGGTGACACTGCCGCAAACGCTGAGAAGATCGTTGATTTCATCATCAACTGTGGCCAATGTCTTGACGAGCAGAATATCCCCGAGTCAGGTCGTTTCATGGTAATCCCAGCTTGGCTGGCAGCCCGCATCAAGCGGTCTGACCTGAAAGACGCCTCTCTGGCGGGTGACGGCACGTCGATTCAGCGTAACGGTCGCCTTGGCATGATCGACAGATTCACGCTTTACCTGTCGAACCTCTTGCTTCCGGCAACTGGCACGCCCACCGCGTATCCGGTTCTTTTCGGCGTCACTGCCGCACTGACCTTCGCTGCGCAGTTCACCAAGTTGGAAACTCTCCGCTCCGAGCGGTCGTTCTCTAACCTCCTGCGTGGATTGCAAGTTTACGGTTACCGAATCGTGAACGGCGTTGCAGTTGGACTGGGACACGTCAAGAAAGGTAACGAAGGCTAAGACGCCTCGTGACCCCATGAACAGGCCCCGGCTGCATCGGCATTGGTGCAGCTGGGGTTCCCCTTAGGAGGAAACTGACGGTGGCTGCAAAGACATATAGTGATCTAATCACGGAATCACGTGAGGTCTTACAGGACACCAACTCCACCACCGAGCGTTACTCCGATAGCACTCTCCTCAACGTTCTCAATCGCGGCCTGCACGACCTTGGTGCGAAAAGGCCCGATGCCTTCTACGACCTGTATGCTGACAGCGATCTGACCATCCCCCGAATTGTTGAGTCCAGCCCTGGCTCCGGCGAAATTATCTGGACTGACCCATTCGGCCTTGAGATGCAATTCTACAATCCTCTGGTGAATTACGTGGTTGGCGTAGCCGAAATCTTCGACGACGAGTATACTGATGACGGTAGGGCTTCGATGCTCCTACAGCAGTTCAGACTACAGTTGCTAGGGATCTAAGATGGCACATGACGAATACACAGAGACATTCGAGCAGATACTTAAGGACACGCTTCCACAGACGCCCGGTATCGTTCGCTCGGTAGCAATGCGCGAGCTTCGCCTCGCTGCCCGAGAGTTCTTCGAGAAGTCTCTCACCTGGACGGCAATCATCGACGACGTTGATGCAACTGCGGGCGAGACTGACCTCGTGATTACCGACGGCGACAGCAATACAGAGGTCATAGCTGTCCTCGGCGTTGCTCTGGCCACGGGGGGCAAATACCTAGTCCCTATAGCTCAACGGCCCTCAAAATTTGAGGAGTCCGACGACCCCATCAGTTTCTTCGTGACTTCGAATCCGGATCACATTCGTGTGTGGCCCTACATGGTGAATACCACGGAGGATTTTCTGGATGTGACGGTAGCGCTAATTCCCGCGTTTGATGCTACAGATCTACCTCGACAGATCACGCTCAAGTACTACGACGCACTCGTGAGCGGGTATCTCTCACGTGTGTACAAACACCCCAACAAGCCTTACTCAGCCCCCGCCGTTGCCGGAGAACATAGAACCATCTTCCTGCGTGCGATCGGGTACTATATAGCGCAGAGGAAGCAGGGTTTTAATAACGCTCAGAGCTGGGTGTATCCCAGAGGCTGGCAAGTTAAGAGGCTAGGCGGCAATGGCTGATGTAATCTTTACCAATAACGCGAGTGCATTACTCGCCGCGACGATCGACAACAGTGAGACTGTCCTACAGGTCGCTGCTGGTTTCGGTGCCCTTTTCCCGTCTCCCACGGGCGCACAATATTTTATGGCGTCATTGGAAGATGAGTCTGGCAATGTTGAGATCTGCAAATGCACGAGCAGGACAAATGACTTGCTCACGGTCGTACGTGGCGAAGATGGCACCGTCGGCCAAGCATTCACTCTCACCGTGACGCGTGTTGAACTCCGCGTAACTGCCGCAGTGCTGGAAGAATTCGTTCAGGTTACCGGCGATACAATGTCCGGCAATCTCGACATGGCCACCAACGAAATCGAGAACGCCTATCTGACAGGTACGACAAGGATTACCGGCGGCCAGTCAATTGGCATGTCCATCCGTGGCACACTCGACCAGACAGACAATGAGATCGTCGTCCCTGCCGGTAGTGGCGTTCGAGCTACCGCAGGTGGTGCGGGCCTCGTCGTGGATACAGATGACATCGTCGCCTTGCTTGATACAGCGGGTGTGATCGATCTCGTCTCCGCAACTATTGGCGTCCAAATTGGTAAAGGTAATGGTGGGTATCTACGTATTTACGATGCTACTGACACCGACTACATGCAAATTGCCCACGATGGCGATGACATACTTGTTACCTTCGTCACTACTGACGGCCTCAAAATTGATGGCGTCGATGTGGACATCGCTAACGGCGATCTGACGCTGAACGATAATACAGTTGACCGTGCATTGATAAACGACTTTGCAGTAGCACGCCAAGCCGTGACTGCAACGACGACCACAGCTCTTGACTACGAATTAGGGCAATATATTGAGCTAGACTTAGCTGTGGACATCGTTACTTTCAGCATCACCAATCCACCCATCACCGCCCGATATGGTGCATTGCGACTGAAGATTACTCAAGGAGCAGGCGGACAAACTATTACTTGGCCTGCATCGGTGAAATGGGCGCTCGGCGGATCAGCGCCAACTCTGAGTACAGGAGCCAGCGAGGTTGACTTTATCGACCTTTGGACTGATGACGCAGGCACCACATGGTATGGAGCTTACGCGACGGACTTTGCGTAATGCCCCTCTTTCCTTTCGGTACTATAGGTTTTGGCGCTCTAGCGCTAGAGGTCACTGCGCAAAACTGCACTGGTCAAGGCTTTGACTTTCAAACTTGCGGAACGGTCACGGCTAGTGGCCCAAATGTACAAGTATCGCAAGGCAGCGGGAGTTATACTTACCTCTGGGAGCAAATAGGCACCCCAGCCCAGAGAGGCCCGTATGCAATTTTCAACGCTACAATCAAAAACCCATTCTGGAGACAGAGTGTATGTGAGAGCGATAATCCTTCTGCAGAAACTTGGAGAGTAACCGTCACCGACACTGTGACATTGCAGACAGCAAGCGCTTCAATAACAGTACGGTTGACTTGGACAGATATTCATTAGAGGCACATCATGGCGGCAATAAAACTAGAGGGCTTTCAAGGGTTAGTTCCCCGCGCATCTGATCGGCTTCTAGGCCCGATGAATGCCACGGCTGCCCGCAATACCAAACTCCTAAATGGAGAACTTCGCGGGTTCCGCTCTCTCGAACAGGACGCCGACCTCACCGGAGAAGTCAGTACTCTGCGCCGGGCCTTCCGTGTGCCTAACACCCCTAACGATGCCTGGATCATATTCAATAGCAGGGATGTGGATGTCGCCCGTTCTCCACTTGTCAACGATGCATACGATCGCTATTACTGGGCAGGCGACGGCGTCCCCAAGATGAACACCGCAGCGCGAATCCAGAATGGCGACGGCGAGTATTTCCTCGGCGTGCCTGCCCCAACTGGCTCACCCGGTGTGACCCCCCCTAGTGGTTCGGATCAAACTCGCGCCTATGTATACACCTTTGTAAGTGCGTACGGCGAAGAAGGGCCGCCATCAGAACCAACACTCGCTACTGGCGATGCAGGTACATGGGAACTGGACAGCTTGGATACGACAGTACCCGACCAAGCAAGTCGGAACATCACGCTTAAAAATATCTACCGGACAGTGCCCGGTTTTGCCTCAACGAATTTTTACTTCGTTGCACAGATTGCACTCGCCACCGACTCATATTCAGATTCGGAAACAAATGACGATGTTGCAGTGAACAACTTGCTGGAGTCCACCACATTCGTAGCGCCTCCGACCACCTTGGAGGGCTTTGTCGTCATGCCCAATGGCTATCTTATTGGTTGGGTGGGACGCCGATTGGTGTTCTCTGAACCGTATCGCCCGCACGCGTGGCCCGCATCGTATGAGCTGTCTACTGAATTTGACATTGTTGGACTGGGCGTGATTGGCTCTACAGTCGTGATATGTACCGAATCACAACCGTACTTCGGACGAGGCGTGAGTCCGGCTTCATTCACGATGACCAAAGTTGATGCCGTTGAGCCGTGTGCTTCCCGCCGTAGCATCGTGTCCACCACGGTAGGTGTTGTGTACGCGTCGATTAACGGCTTGGTATTGGCGAACGGAAGTTCCGTCCAGGTTGTAACCAGCGACGTACTCACCAAAGAGGAATGGGCAACCTATAATCCTGAGTTGATCTATGCCGCCAATCTTGGCTTACAATATATTGCTTTCAACAGCGCCAGTTTTGGGTTCGTTTTTGACCCGCAAAACCCTATGGCACGGTTCGTTGAACTCGATGCTTTCTCCGATGTAGAGGGAATCGAAACAGATCGTTACTCGGGTAATGTATTGCTTCTCGCGAACGATCGCGTTTATGACTTTGACCCGGAAGGCACTACTCGTTTGCAATGGCGCTGGCAGTCTAAGGTCTACCAATTTCCAAGGCCACTGAATTTCGGTGCTGCTCGTGTCAACTTCGTTTCGGGTTCCACGAGTGGGCAGATCGATGTCGAAGGTATTTACCGCCCGTATAATGAGGCGCTATTCACAGCTATCAGTGCGCAGCCTGGAAGTCTCGCTCGCCTGAATACTTTGAATGGCGGGCCACTCGGCGGCAGCCCGGCCCCCAACCAGGGCCTCGTGCCAAGTTGGACTGATGCGGAAACTCGTCAGCCACTCGGCGGCAGCTTGCTGTACCCGCTAACCTTCTTCTCTCTGCTCGTGCTTGCTGTACGTGTTAAAGTGAAAATACGGGATGAAACTGTGCTCGATGCAATCATAAACAACGAGGACATCTTCCGCCTGCCGACAGGTTTTAAATCCGACATCTGGCAATTTGAGTTGTTTGGAAATACGGAGGTCTTCTCGTTACACATCGCGACGACACCAAGAGAACTTAGGGACGCCTAAATGCCTACGCTCTCCACCAAAGCGAATAGGCTATACCCCAGCCTGCCGAATATCGATGACTCTTTGGAGTCACATACGGCTGCACTGCAGGCGGTAAAAGACTCTATCCAAACGCATGAGCGCCAAGACGGCAACTACCTGAAAAGTTTTATCCGTTTCGAGGAGCTGATTGACCTTGGCATAATCGATTCGGACGGTGACTTCATCCTCAATATTGATGTGGAAACTGGGGA
>Ga0209976_10000886_pt1 | contig 18279 bp, 17 predicted proteins | sample SumtaG_FD_182806 | JGI IMG/M metagenome (GOLD analysis project Ga0209976, IMG submission 182806) | Deep subsurface microbial communities from Indian Ocean to uncover new lineages of life (NeLLi) - Sumatra_00157 metaG (SPAdes) (version 2) | ecosystem: Environmental > Aquatic > Marine > Oceanic >...
CAAGGCGTCATCAACATTCTGGATGAGACCTCCTGTGATACCTTCACTAAGGTTTAAAAACCTAAATGAGATGTATGCCATAGGAATGAGACATAACATCCCTAAACATCCACTACAAAATACCCTTTTGAAACCCACTAATATCCCCCATCTTTCATTTTTTTTCTTCGTTAAACTTGGGTAATTTGATATTAACTCAGAAATTCTTTATATTTATATTTTTGTTTTTAAGATTTATAAAGGCTTTACGTAAAAATATAAACGCTACTATAAGCTAAAATATGGATATAACAAAAAAATTAGATAAAATTGTTGGAAAAAAACGGAGTTTATTTTACTGAAATGATTCTTCCTTTATCCATTTTAATCGTCTTATTTGCATATTTAGATAAGTCTCTGTGTGTAACAAAAATAAGAGTTGTTTCCATTTCAGTATTTATTTTCTTGAGCAAATCCATAATCTGCGTTTCTGATTCGGGGTCTAAATTTCCCGTTGCCTCATCAGCCAAAATAACTCGAGGTCTATGAATGATTGCTCGAGCAATACCGCATCTTTGCTTTTCTCCACCAGACATTTGGGCCGGGAAGTGGTCTTTACGATCAAGCAAATCTACATCTCTAAGGGCTGAAATTGCTCTATTTTCTATTTCTTTTTGACGTAACACAGTTGGCCATAAAACAGCTTCTACATTTTCAATAGCTGTTAATGTATTAACCAGATTGAAATCTTGAAATATAAATCCAATCTTTTGCCGTCGAAGTCTACTTAGTCTATCTTCTGTTGCTCTTGCGATATTTTCTCCATCAAAGATTATTCTACCTGAATCAGGTAAGTCTAATCCTGAAAGCACATTGAGAAGTGTTGATTTTCCGCATCCAGTTGGCCCTTGAATCATAGCAAATTCCCCAGACCTAATTTTCAAATTGACATCTGCTAATGCCCTAATAATGGCTCCCGATCTTCTGTATTCCTTATTAACGTCAATCGCTTCAATCATAACATTTTTATCTGCTGACATTTTCCTCATTCACCTACTTTTTTTAATGCAATTATTGGTCTTACTTTCAATACTTTTCTATAAACTAAAATAAACGCTAACACCTGAACGAAAATGAATAAAGCACTAGTTATAATAACTGGTAATAACCTTATTAATATAACAGGCATATCTAGGAAAATACTCGCGGATTGTAAATAAGTTATAGCGGCTGTATAATGAAATAAAACTTCAATTACAACAAAAAACCCAATAATCGTAGTAAACAATATCATTCCTGAAACAAGCGAGATTATGTTCTTGTTTGTATAACCAATACATTTAAATGTTGCCCAAACACGTCTTTTTCTTGATACTAAGATCCAAGCATAAAGTAAGGAAAGAAACAGACTCGCCCCGAAAAATATTGCAAGGAATAAACTAGCTCCGCTCAACTCACTTGACCTTGCGGCATTGGGTAATGCCAGATCCCAAAAAAGACTGGTTAAAAAGATTAAAACGGTATAAATGAGTGTAAATATCGTAAACACTTTCTTTTCACGCAAGGATAAAAGAATAGCCTTCCTCCACATTCTAAAAGCCAATAGATTTCACCTTCAAATTTTGAATTTTATTTTAAACTATATTTAAATTTATGATTTGTTTTATTTATTTTATTATAGCAATTTAATAATATATATTTGGGTATAATGTCTGAAATTGAAGGAATAGTTGATGATTTGTTAAACGAAGAACAAAACGTACATGGAGTGGCAATAATAAGTAAAAATGGGAAGCTTGTCACACAGACTAGTAATTGGGACCTAACAAATGATCTTGATTTATTAAACGAGTTATTAGGTCAGAAGTTGGAGCTTGGTGCAAAAGGAATATCTAGTCTTACAGTGCAAGGTATCAAGTACATGATCGTGGAGAATACTGAAGAGAGAAAAATCGGGACAAATATTACAGGAAAAGGCCATTTAATTGTCTGTCCAATTCCCATAGGTGGTACTGGTGCGTTGGTTTGCTATATAAACCCACAAACAGGACCAAGAGATTGTCTTTTCACAACTCAGGAATTTGCGATAAAACTTGAAAAGTTTGTATAAAATTTTTTTTTTCATTAATTTTTTTTAATCATGTGGTGTATATCTTAAAATGGTAGCTACTCCCGCATGAATCTCTTTCATATCTATTTTAAAAGTACTTTCAATATCAATCGTGAAAGTTCCATCAAAAACATGTGTTTTATCATACTGTGAGAATCCATCTTCATCAAAAATATATCGAAAATCAACTGATCGCTTCCCATCTGGGAAATTTACTATCTTCTTGATATATAAATTCTCAAATTCACAATTAGGCCTTAATGGATTTCCCCATCCTGTCTTAGCATGAATAAGATCCATTAGTTTTTCTTTTGTTTGATCTTCCATTACACACATTTTGGATTAATAATTTAAATTAATAATTATATGTTTTGAGTCCTTTTGTGTTTTGATCCTCATAAATTCCAATACTCAGTAAGAAGTTCTAATAAGCTGGATTTAATTTTTTCTACTTCTTCGTTTTTAGTCCCACTTGGAGTTTTAAATTTCTCAATAATGGGCTGTTTGTAATCCTCATTTAATAGAGCTTTGATAACTGCATGAACACAGTAGGGTAGAGCTATAATACTATAACCTCCTTCTAAAATAAATGCTAATTTTCCTTCACATAACTCTCCTGCGATTTTTAATATTTCCTTAGCGAACTTATAGTAGGAATTACTCGTTAAATTACAATTTCCAATGGGATCTGAGTAGTGCATATCGAATCCAGCTGCTACTATAATTAAATCCGGTTGAAAAGCTTTCAAAATTGGGTTCAAAATATCTAGACATTCCAAAAATTCTTCTTCCCCAGATCCCATTGGTAGAGGGAAGTTAATATTTGTTCCTAAACCCTCTCCTTCTCCCAACTCATCAATAAATCCAATATCTCCTTCAGCAAAATCAAACTCATGAACAGAAAAATAGAGAACACTGGGATCATCGTAAAAGTATTGAACTAAACCATCACCGAAGTGAGCATCAATATCCACAATTGCAATTTTTTTATTATAATGTTGGTTCTCCCTCAAATGGATTATAGAATTTGCGATATTGTTAAAAATACAAAGTCCAGAAGCTTTTTCTCTTAGGGCATGATGGCCAGGGGGTCTAATAAGTGCAAACGACTGATCAACATTATCATTTAACACACTATTGATTGCTTGCATTGTTCCTCCTACAGCTTTCTTAGCTAGCTCGAAGGTATCCTCTGTAATAAAAATCTCTTCACTTAATAAACCAAATCCACGGTTTGAAAAATTTCTAACAGATTCAATAAGGTATCTTGAATGTGCTAAATTCAATAAGGATTCATCCACCAAAGTTGGTTTTATTTTTATTACTTTCTCATTCATAAAAACATTATTTTCTTCTAAGAAACTTAAGATTGCAGCTATCCGTTGAGGTGTTTCATATGAAAGGAATATTGGATGAGGATAAGGTGGTGCATGTTTAGTAGCAAAATCTCTATCAACAATTATGCCAATTTTATTATTCTTTGTCATGTTAATCTTGAAAAATATTCTATAATAACTAAATTATTATAATTAAATTTGCATACATTTATTTTAAATAAATTTCAATTTTCATATTAAAACAAAAAGAGTATAATCATGGCAACCACCACAGAAATTATTATTTCAATTTTATTTAATTTACTTCCTCTAATTATTCTAATTATCCCATTGTTTTTTATATGGAAGAAGACAGTAGGGAAATTATATTTTAGAATCATCGCAGGTATACTTATATTTTTTTTGGTATATTGGATCCTCCCTATAATATTTCAAGTAGGTGTAGCCCCTAAAGAATTAGCATTACAACCTGGAGAAGAAGGTTATATTTTTTTAGGAATTGGTTATATTATATCACATTTTACTTCTCTATTGACATCATTTGCATCATATCCACTCGTGACATTACCTTTTATATTTTTTATAGCTCCTTTTATATCAATGATTATAGTGTGGAATCATCTAAGGAAGGAAAAAGGATCCCTAAAAGATAACTTGAAATTAATTGCATATCCAATTAGTGATAGTCCATATAAACAAATTCGGGAAGGATTGACTAGAAATAATTGGACAAGAGAAAAAGAAATTTTAAAATTACTAATTGTTCTTTTACCTGTTTCTTTATATCTCTTGCAGGTAATTATAAAACTTTCGGGTCCTGAAAATATAACTTTACAAAGTTCAATAGGATGGTTTTTAGAAATTCTATTTGTATATATTGCAATTTTCATCTTCAGTGTAGAATTACTATCTAGCTCACAAATTTCACTAAAAGGAAAGTTTTTTGGGGAAAGAATTAGAGAGCAAACTTATCGTAGTTTATATACTGTGGGTGTACCAATATCAATAATCTCAATCCTGCTCTTTTTTGCAGATAACGTCAATAATAATACCCTAGAACTGTTACCGGTGATTTTCTATTTCTTTGGATATTTCATTATGGCATCTGTAATATTTATTTTGTTCCTTAAAGTTTTTGAGCCGATTTCTATACTTATTTTCATTAAATTATTAGATTGGTGGGGAAAAAAGCGAGATAAAGAAGAATCGGCTGATTACAGTAATATAACTTATGGTATCCTTTATGGTGTTGTAGCGATTACAATTTATTTAGTATATTATTTATTAATAGGAGGTCTTTTAATGCCGCGAGTTAATGTTGATGCTGTACTCAATTCGGCAGATTTTCTATCCCCAACTCCTGCCCCATCTTTAATGAATTCCATAAATTTCGAGATTTTGATTATTTTAAGTTTTTTAAATATTGTTGTTTCAACTATAGTTGTTGGTTTTCTTATATCTCGTAGTTTGAAATATTTAAGAAATATGAGAACAGTTTTTTACGTCTTTTTGCCAATATTATTCATCATATCTATTTTTGTAAGTGGAAATATTGCGAATTGGATACTGGGTAATACCGTGGAATATTGGTTAACAGGTCAAACAAGTTATACCACCATTTTTGGTTTTGATTTTTTCATTTTGAGATCTGCAAGTTTTGATGCAGAGTTAGTAGGGATAACAAATGTGTTATCGCTCCCATATTTATATACCCGTTACATTTTTAATGTAATAATTTGGGCATTGCTAATTTACTATTTTAAGAAAGATTTTAAAAGCAAGAACATCCAAATTGAAGAAAATTCCATAGAAAAGGTAATTTTTTCATCCGATAGTGAATTTCCAACCTACAATGATTATACAGAGAATAGATCATTATATTTGATTACTCAAAATGAAGACTCTCCTAAATACCAAACTGAACATGAAAGAGAAGAAATCCAATCATTACTAAAAATTCTGGAAAAAGACCAAATTTTAAAAGATATTAAACCAGAAGAAGATATTGAGAAAAAACGTTTTTATTTCACCCTTAAATATCTCTATGGTAAGAAGATTTTAAAGATATGGAAACCGGAATATTCTTACACATTTGAACCTGTTGAAAAGCAAGGCTTATATATCATTTATGATGATGGACGAGGTGTATATAATTATGCGTTTCGAAGTGATTCGATACAAGATCCAGGTTTAGTTTCCGGTATGTTTTCTGCAATCACTTCTTTCGTTAAAGAAATGACAAAATCTGCTGAAGTATTAAAAAAAATTGACCACGGAGATATTACTATATTAATAGAATATGGTCGTAGAATATTTGGAGCACTATTTATAAAAGGAAATCAAGGTTCTGAAGTGAGAGCACCACTTAAAGAGTTTGTTCAAAAATTTGAAGAAAGATATAAGGATATACTAAAAGATTGGAGTGGAGCACTTGGTCAGATTAAAGAAGATGATAATAACAAACTAATTGACGATGTTTTTAAAGAAGATTAAAAAAATTTTAATTATTTTTTCTCCTTTTAGTCTGGTATAGTAGCAACTGCACGAACCCATCCCGCACTTGCTCTAGCAATCTTTATGGGAAAGCAATAGATTGTTGCTCCAACGGGAGGTATTTTATCCAAATTTGCCAGTTTTTCCATCTGAAAATATCCTAATTCAATACCAGCAAAATGACCCTCCCAAATGATTGACGGATCTTTAGTCTGTTGCCATTTCTGAATAGTTATTGAAAATGGAGCGTCCCAGGACCATGAATCGATCCCTACAATATGAACTCCCTGCTTGATTATGTCTAAAGTTGCCATCTTGCCTACACCTACTCCATGATGTATAAACTCATCAGATCCAGAATGTTTTGCAGCATTTGTATGTATGCATAAGATATCTCCTTCCTTCAATTTGTAATCAATATCATCTAACTTATTTTTAATATCTTCGGGTGTTAGAATATATCCATCCTCATAATCAGTACAATTCAGAACTACTAAAGGAGCTATACACCATTCTAAAGGAATTTCATCAATAGTTTTTGCTCTTTTCTCCCCAATTTGCTTATCTTGGATTGGTGCAAAATGCCAAGGAGAATCCATATGAGTCCCATTATGGGTGCTTAATGTTATTCTTTCCGTTGCCCATCCTTTTCCATTTGGTAGATGTTCTTTAGGCCTCAGATTAAAAGCCGCCCCCATTTGCCTAGCTCCTGTATTGTGATTATTATATGTTATTTTTAATTCCATTCCAGGAGGATCAAAAATTAATTCATCTGAATTAATTATCGGAATTGATAAATCTACAAATTTCATTTTTTAACACTTTATCCTTAATTGCAAGTTAAATAGTATTTATTTTTAAGAGTTGAGAAATAAAAAGAGGTATAGTTATTTAAATCATAGTTTTAGTAATTTCGCTCCGTTTAAACCTAAAATTTTTTCAATATCTTCTTTACTCAAGAAATCAATGTTATCAAAATAATCCACAGCAATTTCAATCATTTCTGGACTGTTTCCATCTGATCCAAATAGAATTTTCTGTACCCCTATAATTTCATTTGCTCGAATTAATAATTCCTTTAAACGATCAGGCATCATATAAGCCAAATTACTTAAATCTAAATACACATTAGAATATTGAGTTGCCAATGCAATGGAGATATCAGTAAAAGGGTATCCCATATGAGTAATTATCATATTAGCTCTAGGATATGAACTGGCAAATTCATCAATAGATATAGGATTAGAGTATGTCAATACATTTCTTCTTGTTCCTGGTGGCGGATATCCACAATGCATAACAACAGGAAGCCTAAATTTTTGGGCAGCTTCTAAGACAGGATGGATTAATTGATCATTGAGTTTTTTCCCACGAAATGTAAGCATTACTTTAAATCCCTTATAGCCATCCTCTACAATTGCTTTTTTTATTTCAGCCTTAACATCTATGTTACTGTTATCTTTTTCAGGAGCATTATAAAATGGTATGAAAATATCTGGGGCAAACTCTACCCATTTTTTTACTTCTTGATTGTCCTTCATATTCACCGGTAATAATACAACCTTGTCGATGTTTGCATTCTTCAAATGGAAAACCGTCTTTTCCATGATATTCGAAGTTTCGATGGATTTAACCTCCTGAAACTTCTTTGCTATTCTCTCATAAAACCTATACCCCTTAAAAACTACTGCACCGGCTTCTAGCCTACTCTTCGTGTTTGCTGACTGAAAAAGATGACAATGAAAATCAATTCTCAAATTCTCTCACTTCACTAAATATTCTAATTGAACTTATGAATTATGAATAGATTCATGAAGAATTTAATTAGAATATTGTGAAAATATAAGTGAGAAATGTTAAATTTGTGATCTAACATTAAAAATGATGAAGCAATCATTCTTCATCATCATTATCATCGTCATCCTCTTCGTCTTCTTCGTCTTCTTCCTCCTCACCATTGTCATCACCATTGTCATCAGCATCATCATCTTTCCCTCTGAAAAGAGATCTAAGGCGATCATCTATTTTTAATCTTAAATCTCCAAGAATTTCATTAATTCGTTGTTCAAAATCTTGGAAGTATGAAGGATCTTTCGAAATAATATCATTAAGAGCGAATCGTTTTCTAAACTTAGATAATATTTTCTTTAAATGTTTTTTAACAAAACGGGGATCCGTGTCTTGTTCAATAATAGCAAATGTACTTAATGGTTGAGTTTCATTTTTGTCTTTACCGGGTACTTGAACCTTCTTGTAATAAAAAATAAATTTGAAGTCTGAAGCTGAGACTACATTAATTTTATCACCAAAAACCTCATCGACGAAACCTTCTATTCCAATTAAAAATTGGGCTCGCATTCTTGGATCTAAAACATAATTCGAAGATGAATAATATTTAATCAAAATTAAAGGTTTATTACCGAGGTTAATTCCGACTTCTAAGACCGCCATCTCTCAAAAAGGTTTTAAAGTGAGTAATTTAATGCTTATAGTACTGTTTTTTTAAAGCTTCATTCAATATATTTTTAACTGTTTTTACTATGTTTTAATAAGATCTTTAGCTGATAGCAAAATGTACGAAGAAAAGAAATGTTATTGGTTTACAAGCATAATAAGAAAAAGAAGTGTATTTTTACCAATCATTTCTTTATCTAGAATTTCTACTCTATATCCTAATTTACGCGCTATATGAGTTAAATAAGATATATTTACATAGCAACAGCGAAAGGGAGTTCCAATTTTTCCTTGATATTCTTGAGTATATACAACATTCCAATATTTTAACGTGTGGATGTGTCGAATTATTGCGAGTACTTGGCCTTCGCTTTTTAATATAGATTTTAATTTTCTCAGCAATTTTTTTAAATGTCGTATTGAACCGGTTATTGCTAATTCACTTTCGAATAGTGTTATTGTATCAAACTTCCTATCGAATTGATAATCAAAAATATCTCCTTTGTAACAATTAAAAAGCCCATTTTCATGAGCTATTTGTATAATCTCACCAGAAATATCTAAACCTACTACCTCTCCGTGTTCCATTAAATTTTTTATATAATATCCCGTATTACAACCAATATCAAGGGTTTTATCGTGAATTAATCCAATCATTTTTTTTTCTAAGCGGTTTAAATCTTCATACAAGCGAAAATATCGCCCTAAATCAATATCGAATTTAATACCGTCATATCTCTTCCTGATACAATTTTGATGATAAGAAAATTTTGATGTTTTATCCCCGTTCTGGTAATTACGTAATGCCCTCCCAAAAAAGTCCATCGATTTTTGAGTTGGCCTTCTCACAACAAACCTTAGTAACCTAAAAATGTTTCTAAAGACGTCATTCGGCACTGAAAACAACTCGGTAAAAATTCGATGAACTACACTTACACGATCTTGCACGAGAGCCTCCTCCTCAAGAGGTTTATTAATTTCTTAAGAAATTAATTTCTCATCATTTGGTTAATAAATAAAGAAGAAGTATATAAATAAAAATTTAACAGTATTTTCAGAGATAATACCTGTTGAAAAATCATTTGAGATCATAGTTAATTTGAACTCAAAACTAAGAAAAACAAAAAATAATATAGTAAATTTCCAATAATTTTATGGTTCTTTCTGATAAAAAAAATGTATCTCAATAATCCATTCATGGTTCTTCATTATGAACTAATATTAAATCCAATAGTAGCATGGGTCTTGAAGTTGTTTTAAAATGGTATTAGAGTCGGAATCTAAATATAGTCTAAGAGTCCACTTAGAGTTCCCTTAATCAAACTATATATTAAACTTTATCTTTATTAATTTTATAAACAAAACAAAAAAAAGTGAAAAAAAAAATGGTCCAAATATATGAAGAAGTATTGGTGGAAAAAGTCGAAAAGATTGAAGAACCTGAATCCCTTGGAGATTTAAATCCAAGATATTTTGAAGAAGTAATTTCTTTTAATGAAGCCCAAGAAAGAATTCAAGCGGCTAAAGCTTACTCAAATAACATCTTCAATACCTACGGTTTTTAATTAATTAATTTTTTTCTTTCTTATTTTTAAAGTGTTTTTGTCATTCATAATATACTATGAACAATTTAATGTAATTTTGAAATCTTCCAAGTTGATCATCAAGATAATAAAAAATAGAATATTTTCTTATAAATATGAACCAGCTAGATGGAAAAGTAGCCCTTATTACAGGAGCAGCTGGAGGGATAGGGAGAGCAGCTTCAAAACTTTTTATAAAGGAAGGATGTAAAGGAGTTGTATTAGCGGATATTTGGGATGAAATGGGTGAAAAAGTCGCTGAGGAACTCGGTTCGAAGACAATCTATATTCACACTGATGTGTCTAAAAAGGCTGATATAATAAATGTTATTAATCTCGCAAAAGATAAATTTGGTCGTCTTGATATTGTATTTTCAAATGCAGGGAATGCAGGACCCGGAGGGGGAATTGAAGATATTCCCACAGATGAATTCGATTACACAATAGCAATCCATCTTCGAGCAGCGTTTCTATTCATGAAACACTCTAAACCTATTATGAAAAAGCAAGGATCAGGATGCTTTATAATTACAAGTTCTGTTGCGGGATATCAGCAGGGGATGGGAGGATTAGCTTATTCACTTTCAAAAGCAGCATTAACTCACCTTGTTCGAATTGCTGCAGTAGAATTAGGAGCCTTTGGGATTAGAGCTAACGCAATAGCTCCCGGATTTATGGCAACGGGAATCTTTGGAACGGGATTCGGATTATCACATGATGGAGCTGAAAAATTAGCTAAATTCATGAGCAATACTCCTTCAAATACACAAGCTATTAGGCGTGCTGGTTTACCAGAAGATGTTGCAAATGCAGCTGTATTTTTAGGAAGTGATGCTAGCAACTTTATAACAGGAATAACACTTTTAGTAGATGGAGGGCTACTGTCTGGAAGAATTCCGCAGGACCCTGAAGAGGGTGAAGAAAGCTGGTATGAAATGATTAGAGATCTAAAGCCAGAAGATCAAAAGATACTGGAGTACATTGTCAAGGAAAGTAATGATAAAACCATTGAAAGATTGAATTATTACAAAAATTACAGTATTTTAGTTAGCACTTTGCTGAAGAGAATCCAAAAAGAGGTAAATGAAAAAAAAAAAAAATTAGTTAGTTAAAATATTTTCACTTTAGTCTTTTACGTCTTAGATAAGTTTTCACTGATAATATCCCTGTTGTTCCAATTACGATTAATCCAAATGGTATTAAACCGGGTAGTGGAACAGCAGGCGGTATTATTGCCTCGTCATAAGTTATAAATGTCCACGTTGGAGATTGTGTTGTATTCATCCCATCATCAGCTATAACGTACCATCTACAGATCATTTCACTAGTTACCCCTGACCAAATTACCGATGCTATACCACTCCCACCTGTAATAGTGACTGAGTCTATTACACTATAATCCGTTGCGTTATAAAATGTTACTGTTAAGGTATCTCCATCATCATCAGATACGTCCACGCTTAATGTAGGATTATCTTCGACATTATAAGCATTATCACTAGGAACTGGATTTGTCGGAGCATTGGGCACATAATTTGTAGTAAATGACCATGTAGCAGATTGAATTATACTTAACCCATCATCGGATATTGCATACCATGAATAGCTCATACCACTTGAGAGTCCCGACCAGGTTACTGAAGCTGTACCTGTTCCCCCTAAAACAACATCTGCATCTATTAAGCTATCATCTGAAGCATCATAAAATGATACTGTCAAATCATCTCCTTCATCATCAGATACGTCCACGCTTAGGGTAGGACTATAATCGAGGTCGGTAGTCCCATCATTAGGAGTTGGATTTGTGGGAACATTGGATGCGTAATTCGTAGTAAATGACCATGCAGCAGATTGATTTATACTTAACCCATCATTGGATATTGCATACCATGAATAGCTCATACCACTTGAGAGTCCCGACCAGGTTACTGAAGCTGTACCAGTTCCCCCTAAAATAGCATCTGATCCTATTAAGCTATCATCTGAAGTATCATAAAATGATACTGTTAAGGTATCTCCATCATCATCAGATACATCCACGCTTAGGGTAGGACTATAATCGAGGTGGGTAGCCCCATCATTAGGAGTTGGATTTGTGGGAACATTGGGTACGTAATTCGTAGTAAATGACCATGTAGCAGATTGATTTATATTTAACCCATCATCGGATATTGCATACCATGAATAGCTCATACCACTTGAGAGTCCCGACCAAGTTACTGAAGCTGTACCAGTTCCCCCTAAAATAGCATCTGATCCTATTAAGCTATCATCTGAAGCATTATAAAATGTTACTGTTAAGGTATCCCCATCATCATCAGATACGTCCACGCTTAGGGTAGGACTATAATCGAGGTCGGTAGCCCCATCATTAGGAGTTGGATATGTGGGAACATTGGGTACGTAATTCGCAGTAAATGACCATGTAGCAGATTGGTTTATACTTAACCCATCATTGGATATTGCATACCATGAATAGCTCATACCACTTGAGAGTCCCGACCAGGTTACCGAAGCTGTACCAGTTCCCCCTAAAACAACATCTGCATCTATTAAGCTATCATCTGAAGCATCATAAAATGACACGGCCAAATCATCTCCGTCATCATCAGATACGTCCACACTTAGGGTAGGGCTGTGACTAATACCAGTAGCCCCATCATTAGGTGTTGGATTTGTGGGTACATTGGATGGGAAGTTTGTAGTAAAAAACCATGTAGCAGATTGATTTATACTTAACCCATCATCGGATATTGCATACCATGAATAAACCGTACCACTTGAGAGTCCCGACCAGGTTACCGAAGCTGTTCCAGTTCCCCCTAAAACAACATCTGCATCTATTAGGCTATCATCTGAAGCATTATAAAATGACACGGTCAATTCTTCTCCATCATCATCAGATACGCCCACACTTAGGGTAGGGCTGTAACTAATATCAGTAGCCCCATCATTAGGTGTTGGATTTGTGGGTGCACTGGGTGCGAAGTTTGTAGTAAATGACCATGTAGCAGATTGAGTTATACTTGTCCCATCATCAGCTTTTGCATACCATGAATAAACCGTACCATTTGAGAGTCCCGACCAGGTTACCGAAGCTGTACCAAATCCCCCAAAAATAGAATCCAATCCTATTAAGCTATCATCTGAAGTATTATAAAACGATATGTTCAAGTCATCCCCTTCTAAATCATTTACAGCTACACTTAATATAGGGTTATAGCTAATATCCGTGGCTCCATCTTCAGGAGATGGATTGGAGATAGCTCCAATTTTTTGCATATAAATGAGCTTAACATAAGGTGGAAGACTACTTTCATACTCAGTATAAGGAGTTGGGGAACCATAAGGAAGTACGACATGTGAATGTTCTGGTGAATTAATGCTTGATGTGAAAGTAGCCCCTCCACTCCAATAACAACTTTTCAACACACCAGCAGTCGCTTGTAAGGAACCATAGGATGTAAGGGAGTGACGATGTGTCATATTATCACTATTAAGGGTGTGTGTATGTAATGGAATCTCAGTATAGTTATGACGATGAGTGGCAGATCCACCAACAATTCCGGGTTGTTCTCCATCTGCTACACCTCTCGGAAATCTATTAAGCAAGTTAGGTGTATTATTTGTTCCATTGCATTGATTCCAACCTGCGGGTATGTTCGCTATTGAATCTCCCCACATACTAATAACTCCCAACGGTACTGCAGTGGTTGTTACTACTGTATTCATTATGAACGCAACCTTGAAGTAGGAGGGTAGGTTGTCTACATTATTAGTTGTACAATCCACTTGTCCAACTTGGAATACAGTATGTGTGTGAGGTACATCACTATAATCAGTAAAGCCACCAGATGTAGATCTATAAACAGCAGTCTGTCCTATCAGAGCACCTACCATAGAGGCAGCCCCTTGAACTCCTCCATGGTCATGAGAGTCACCTGAAGAAGCAATAGAATGGGTATGGTTAGTAATTTCCGTATATGTGTGATTATGGGCAACATTTCCACCTAACGTTCCAGGATCTTCCCCTGGAGGGGCTCCCCGAATGAAATTGTCTCGAAGATCAGGTGTCCCGTTCGATCCATTACATAGTTCCCAATCTGCAGGAATACTATCTATGCTACCTGCCCACATTACAATCACCCCAATAGGAATAGTAGAAGCATCATCCTCCTTCTCGATAAATGCTATCTCGTAATAAGGTGGGATGCCATTTTGTTGTTCAGACATATAAAGGCCTGTTCCACCTGTATATTGCGTGCTATGTGAATGAGATGCAGTATCAAAACCAGTGGAGGTAGTGCTACTTCTTAAAGCGTTGTATGGAATGGACGGCCAAGGTTGGGCTTTAGATCTGGTAGAAGTTGGTCTCCAATAGGTATGATCGTGTGGAGTGGATGTTAAACCAGTTTGTCCATGATCGTGGTCAGGAACCTCAGAGTAACTATGATTATGTGATGAACTACCGCCTGTGGCTCCCGGTGATTCCAAATTATTAGTACTATAAACAAAACGATTAGTTGTGTTTATTGTGCCACTGGTACCATCACTCAGTTTCCACCCAGCTGGGATTGTATTTAAGGGTCCAGACCACATTGCAATTATGCCGGCGGGATCATAATTTGCACTAGTTCTTAGATTATTGCTTAGGTCATTACGAATAATTCTAGGAATCATTTGGAAGTTAAGGGTAAGGATTAGAAAACAAAATATTAATATGCTTAGATATTTTCTTTTTTTAATAAAATTCTCTTTGTTCTTATAAATTGACATAACATTTTTCACTTTTTAAATTTCACTGAAAAATATTATTTCAAAGCTTATAAAGTTTACAAAATTGTTCCCTATTCGTTACAGTTACAACTTAAAAATCTGTTAAATATGTTCCAGATTATTAAAATCCCTTTACCGGTAACTCTAAACTTATCTTTAGTGCATTAGCAATCTCTTTTGTTAAACCTATATCATTTATCCCAATTTATCTATTTGGTAAATCGCTATTTGCTGCTATTACATTTTTATCCGCTTTTCCAACGGGATTTACAGTGAAAAATCCAGTTATATTTAAAGCAGCGTGAAAAATGAATAGACATACTTAGTTATCCTCTACAAAACTTATTTGAATTAACAGTTCATATTAGTATCATTAGCTTAAACAATTTTTCACAACCAAATTGTAAAATTCTTATAAATTTCTAGAAAATGATGAGAATGAAGTCAAAAAAAGAAATTAAGCAATTCCAAGAATTTTTGCTGAATTCATGGCCAGTAAAACATTTTTTTTTTAAATGGATGGATCTTACGCTTCACTGATGGTATTGCATCTCGATCAAATTCAGTTTTTCTTATAAGATATACTGATAATGGCGAAACTTTGGAAAAAGACATTGATATAGTTGAAAAAGGCATATAGAGCACATAATTTGCCGCCCGTGTTTACAATGCATGAATTATATGAGCCAGAAAGCCTTAAAGATAAGCTATTAACACGTGGGTATGAATTGTATGATCATACAAGAGCATTGGGAGTAGGAATTGATGAGATTCAATCCATCAAAATTTTAAATTATTTAAAATATTAAGTCCTTTAATTTCTGCTATTTTATTATCTCCAAGATATAATTCCTCTAAATTAACTAAATTATCAAGACCTTCGATTTCTTTAATTTGATTATCTGAAAGATTCAGAATTTTAAGATTAGTTAGTATGGTATTCTGGAATTTGAAAAAAATAAATTATTTAATATGTTTAACAATATTCTTAAATATCAGATTAACATTAGAGTAAATTAATCTTTACAATATTAATTTTTGATCTCCAAGGTGAAATGATTCTAAAAAGATTTGAGAAGAATTTTATTTTGATTAGTTTCCTCTCTATGATATGTATGACTAGTTTTATTTCTTTTTATTGCATTCATGATAATCAAATTAAGAAGGATACTCACGAAATTATTTTACCAAAGTTAAGTGCTCAAGAAATTCACCTTTCTCCTTTGGTAATCGATGAATCGGGGAATGGGAATTTCACTTGGGAAGAAGCGTCAAATAAAAGTTGGTGTAAGGGTTCAGGAACTTGGATCGATCCCTATATCATTGAAAATGTTAGTATTAATGGCCAAAATACTTTCAGTTGTATCGAAATTAGAGCTTCAAACAGCCATTTTATAGTTCGAAATAGCAAATTTTATAATGGAATTACAGGAATAAAATTAACAAATGTGACTAACGGACAATTATTAAGCAATAACTGTTCAGATAGTAATGGAAATGGAATCTATTTATCCCAGAGTCAGAATATTACTATTTCAGAAAACCTTGCGAATAATTTAATTAATTTTGGAATTATTGTTGAATACAGCAACAACAATACGGTTTCAGAGAATATTGCTAATTATAATAATAAATCTGGGATAAAATTATATTTCAGTAATTATAATGTCATTAAAGAAAATTCAGTAAATAACAATATTATCGCGGGTATCGCTTTAACCGATAGTCATAACAATTTAATAATAAATAATAATGAAACAATTAATTTTAACGGAATATACGGTATTATTTTAGTTTTCAGTGATTATAACAATATTACCAACAATGTTATAAATTATAATGAGATATTCGGTATTTATCTTTTGGAATCTAATTATATTTCAATCACGGAAAATACTTTAATTGGAAATAAGAAGAAAGCTATTTTAGAAGAAAATTGTATGGGTAATTTCATTGAAGATAATATAATATCAACGGGTAGGGGTACAATACGTTTTCCTTGGGAACTTATAATATTATTTTCAGTCATTGGAGCCATAGCTATTGTGGTTTCAGCGACCTTAATTGTCCATAAAAAGAAAATTTCTCGTCCGAAAAAAGAAAAAATAGTGAAATTAAAGCTAACGAAGGAAGAGATTGAAGATAAGGAGAAATTAAAAACAGAGAGGATAAGTGAGAAAGAAAAATTAAGTATAGAAAAACAGAAGAAAAAAATTGAGAATAAGTTGCGAAAGAAAATGAATTTTGTAGATCATCTACTTAGGGAAAATAAATTAACAATGGCAGTAAAAAATGTAAATAAGATCGAAAATATAGCCAGATCACACGATTTGATAGATTTTTTAAAGGAAGCTGAGCAAAAAAAAAATGCTATTAAGAAACAGGAATTAGAAAATATTAATCGAATTAAACAGACAATTTTGAATTTATCGACGAAATTTTCTCGATTACAACTTGCAGATATTAGTGAGAAGAGTGCTATTAAAGATGAAGCAATAATTGAAGAAGCAATTCAGGATATGATTAGAAACAAAGAAATTCAAGGAGAATATTTTCAAAGTTCTAAAGCACTTGCATTAGATGTAGCTGCTCCTTTAATAAGCCCGGAAAAAGAAAATGATTTGAATGTTTTTATAAGTTATTCTACTATAGATACGGATTATTTTCAAATTTCAAGACTTGTTAAACGCTTAGAATCATATCCTGAAATAGATAATGTCTTATACTGGGAGGTAGATAGCAAACAAAATATTGTTGAATTCATGGAAGAGGCGCTTAATAAAACTCAAGTCTTTGTCTTGTTTTGTTCGGAGAATTCTTTAAAGTCTGGAGCGGTAAAGGGTGAATGGCAATCTGCATATCAAATGGTAAAAAAAGGATTAATGAAAATCATTCCTGTGTATGAGGATGAGGATCACATTCCTAAATTATTATGGCAAATGCTAAATGTTAAATTTACGAAAGATGATTTCGAGAGATTCATCCAAAAGCTTCATGAGGAAATTTTAAGATGATCTTCTTGCTAAAATTAGTGCATCATAAGTTCCTATATTAACACAAATGCCAAAGAAAGGATTGATGAAAATCATCTCTATTTATGAATCTGAGAAATTTATTCCGGTATTATTGACTCCTGTATTGAATGTTAAATTCGATAATGATAATTTTCAAGATTTTATTGAAAACCTTTTTAAGGAAATTTTAAGGAGCTAGAAATCTTAAATTTGCTAATTTGTTTAACTCGAAAATTATTCATTTACTTATATATATCTTTTATAAAGCCTTCTAGGTGCGAAAAATCCTTTACTTCAATAACTTGACTAGTTTGATAAAATTTGTTAAGAGTTTGGAATATAGGAGTTTTATTTTGAATGATTTTTGCAAAATCTATTACCATTTTCTTTGCTATTTAGGTTTGACCTTTGAATAAATAACAGATTGAGAAATTAGCAACTTTTTCAATAAGAACAGATAATAATTATGATACTAATAAAGAATCCAACAAGAAATTAAAAAAAGGTTCCTACCAATGAATTAGGTTTCTTTA
>Ga0209976_10000887_pt1 | contig 18272 bp, 24 predicted proteins | sample SumtaG_FD_182806 | JGI IMG/M metagenome (GOLD analysis project Ga0209976, IMG submission 182806) | Deep subsurface microbial communities from Indian Ocean to uncover new lineages of life (NeLLi) - Sumatra_00157 metaG (SPAdes) (version 2) | ecosystem: Environmental > Aquatic > Marine > Oceanic >...
GATGGGAGTCTCCTCAGTTACGTTCATGCTGTGTCCTTTCAATTGGAGTTTGTGTTGGCCGAGGCTTTGGGCCGTTGGCCGCAGGTAGTTTCGTTCGGTTGAATGAAGTGTAGCACACTTTTCGCGCGCCCACAAGTCGCTGCGGGCGGTTATTTTGGGAGGATGGAAATTAATTAATGCCGGTATGGGCTATGCAAAAATTGCAGTGCCCATACAGTCACCTCGTTCAAGGCTGAGGAGTTTCGCATTCATCTGCGTGGGCGGATTCTGCCTTAAACTCTTCCGCCAGTGCTTCCTCAGCGGGCCAGTTATGCCGCATGGTAAAGTGTGCGGGTTCCGTGAGCCTCTCCCACTCCTCCAGGGTATTATCTCCATGCCGCTCATAGAGGAATTTGGAAGCTGAGAGAACATCCCCGTTGGTGAGGGTACGGTACTTCTCGAAGAGAAGAGAGATGCCGTTTAGCTCCTCCTTCTTCTCCTTTGCTTCGAACCAGGCATCGAGGTATGTAGTCCGGAAATTGCTCCAGTTCTTTGTTTGCTTAGTGTAGTTTTCCTTTCGTCGTGTGTTTTCAGTTTTCTTGGAATTATAGTCCTTGAGATTTGCGAGATTTCGCATGTATTCGGCTTCGTCTGGATATTGGTGGGGAGTTACGGTTGCAGTTGCAAACTCCAAAGGTTTGAAGTACTTGATCTCGTATGGTGCAGAGTATTCATAGTCGAGTTTGCCCAGTCCGTGTGCTTGAAGTACCTGCAGTGCAGCCGCGACTTCATCTCCGTATTTATCTTCTGGAAAGTAGAGTTCGAGGCCATCAATGGTGAGTAGAACAATCTTCTTACAGTCCATTTGTTCCAAGGTAAAGACAACTATCTCAGGTGCAGGACCTGGCTTCTCAATTCCAGCCGCCATGGCCTCAACTTCGATCTGGAGATTCAAATCTTCTTCACTAAGTACTGCAAGTTCGAGCTGAGTAAGATCTTCGAAGCGTCTCATTCTTGGGTCTCCTTGGAAATCTTCGGCGTTAGGTCCATGTCTTCTCCCGTATCTCGGAAGGTGACAGAAACCAGACCGGAGACTCCTAGTGGCTCTTTGGTGATGTAGAGTTCTGCGGGTCGGAGTGCGTCGGGTTTTCCTGGTGAAGCATGATCGCGTGGGTCCTGTGTAACGGTGATGACGAGAATGTCGAAGGGACAGTCCAGGCCCCCGGTGTCGTCGAAGAGGTCTGCTGTGTTGCGGCCCTCCTCTATTTGCTTGGCCATGTGTTCACGCCAGATTACTCTGGCCAAGTTTAGGCGCTGACGGTAGTTGGTTGCCTGCCCTCGGGTGTGGAACTTGAGCTTAAGCCCGGTCTTAGAGCTTAAGGCTTTGTGGAAAAGCCGGTACTCGGGGGAGTAAGCATCCGGTGTGCGGGGTTTCTTCTTATAGGGCATGAGTAGTTAGGACTTTCTGTCTGTTGGGCGAAGGGAGATTTGTTCAAAATGGACTCGGGGATTTGAGAGTTCAGGATCATGGTGGATGCAGTCTTTGATCTCAAATTCCAGAGCCCCAAGTCTGGCCCTTTGCTCCTCTGCTAGTTGTTTGAGGGATGTGACCTCAATTTCTATTGATCTGGAAACAACAACCTCTGCGGTGATTCGATACTTGAATTTCATGAGAGTACGACCTTTCTGTTTGCTATTACGGGGTAGCAATAATCTCTCGAATGACTGCAGCGAGAGCATGTAGCCCATCTGGAGTGTCAACGTGGTAGAGGCCGACGCTGAATCCACCGTATTGCTTTTGTGGCGAAGGGCAACCACAGTGACCATCGACTCGCACAACCTTACCGTGCTTTTCGTGCAGGTTTGTCGCGATAGCCTGAGGGATGCCAGGGCCTGTGGCAACCCAGTAGCGCCATGCGCGACGGAATGCCCATGGGCCAACACTGCCGATGATATGTGTCTGCACCTCGCCGCTACAGGGTATCGGCAGGGTAAGCACTTCTATGCCTGCGGCTTTGAGTTCTTCCGTGCATGTCGCATCTGCCTTAGATGTAGGTATACCTGCTAAGTTAATCATATTAGTCTTTCCTTCCTAATTCAGGTCCATATTATCAATAGAGTTCACCGCGTAAAGCTCATGCTTCGCACGGGTGTAAGCAACATATAGGAGATTATACTCTTGCTCGGTGTTGCCAGACTTCACAGCCCACTTACTGGGAATCAGGTGCGGGTCAAGGAGCCATACGCGGTTCCACTCATTCCCCTTGGCCTTATGGATTGAGGAGAGTGTTACTGGGGCGATTTCATCTGAAAACATGGAGGAGAGTTGGGAGATGACACGAGCTTGGATATTGTGGTCAGCCTCCAAGTTCTCTGCAATGACCTTGAAGATATGGGCCTGGTCAAGCATAGTGGAGGCCTTGTTTTCGAAGCCAGCCTTCATGGCTTTGTTGTACTGAGCTTGTCCCCAGGTGTCGCAATAACGAAGAAATGCTTCTTGCCCGAGGTCCTTGGGGAATTTCTTTACTCTGGCGATCAGGACCTTCCCGATGTCGTTGCCCAAGATCTTAGCAGGGACTCCATGCTGCACGAGGGAGTAGAAGATGGAGACCAAGGGCCTGTTGTTGCGGCAGAGAATTGCATCTCCGGTCTTGATATTAGAAGAGTCCCAAGAGCCATAGGCAAATTTAACCTGCCCATGATCTGCATCAGGTCGTGCTTGAATATGAGGGACAAGCTTTTGAGCTTGCTTAATGATCTCCTTATCGGAGCGAAAACTCACCGAGAGTGGGAAGGTTACACACTCAAAGCGCTTGATGAAGTCATCGAAGCCTGCGGCGGAGGCGCCTCGGAATCCGTAGATTGCCTGATGCGGGTCGCCGACTCCAACAATCCTGGTGTCTGGAGTCGCAAGGCAAGTGATGAGTTCCCGTTGGAGGGGGGAGAAATCCTGAATCTCATCGCAGATGATGAAGTCGAATTGCGGGAAGAGCCCCCCAAACAGCACCGGCATGTAGATCATGTCGTCGAAGTCAATATAGGGGCAGCCTCCACTAAGATCGAGAGGACCCTTACCCATGGATAGCTCAATGGACATGGTAAGAGCCTCGTGCATGATGTCAGTGACTTGGTGCAGGGTGTAGTCTCCGGTGTCGAGAGAGTGGGCATTGATGATGTCGGAGACGGTTTCGATGGTGAGTTCCCGTGCGAGGGGGCTGAAGTTATACGGGGTGGTAGCTGGAACTACCGCATTGGCCTTGAGCATGGAGAGCAGGCGAGGGAAATCCTGGAAAACTTTAGTTACCTTGATCTTGAGCTTGTCGGCGATCTTCCAAGGCTTGAGGCCGATAACTGTAGGCCGTGCGTCTCGGGCCCGCCCCCAGGCACCGAGACCGAGTGCATGAGCGGTCTTGTTAGCTGTGCCCTGTGGCATACGTTGCTGGAAGGTCATGGCGTCTCGCTTGGCAAAGGAGAGGTTGATGATGGATTCAGGTAGGACACCCTCCTCGATGAGGCCGCGGTTGAGCATGACGAGGGTGTGGGTTTTGCCGCTTCCTGCTACGGCGTTGATTGCGAGATTAAGATTATCAGTCGAGAGGAAAAAATGAATTGCATCGATTTGCTCCGGGCTGGCTTCAAGGCCAAACATATTTGGGTCTCCAAAGGTTACGGGTTGGGTTGAATTGTCCAGGTACAATGGGAGGGACAGGCGACGTGGACGAACTTATGCTTGGCTCCGCCGCCTATCCCTCTGATGTATCAGGACTTGGTGGTGAGGCTTAGCTCATCAAGTCTGATTCGGATCTCAGGTGGAAGCAGGTCCATGTTGGGTTTGATGTAGTGTTCCCGGATATCCGTCTCAGAGGCAATGAGATGCAGACCGAGCAGGGCAATTTCTGCCGTCGTTTGCTCCTCGGTGAGGCTATGGATCCGTCTCTTGTTTGAGATCTCCACAATTGCATCAGTGGCTTTCTTGCTGACGTGCATGTAGGAGGTGGAGAGCTTGAAGAAAACATCCTCAAGTCTAGTGATCCGAGCCTTGAGGGTGGTGATTTCTTCCTGGAGAGTATCCTTAGTGACTTTGGCAACAGCGTGGAGGTTTGCGGCCTCGGAGAGATCGAGGCAGGACATGGGTCGGGTGTGGTCAGCGGGCATTGGAGTTCCTTTCCATAATGAAGCTAATGAGTTCTTCGTTGAGGAGTTCAACACGAAGTTGAAATACTGAGAGTGTAACGGCGTCTGAGCTTATAAGCTCTCCCAAGAGTTTACGAGTATCGAGAAGAAGTCGGGTGCAGATTGTCGCTTCTAGTTCTTGTTCGAGTTTACTGAGACGTGTGCGGATGTTCTGCTCGGCGAGCGTCGTTGATCGCGAGTTTCCTGATTCGGGCATTATTGCTCCCTTCCTTTCGAGCATCGGACTCTGAGGCCTTGTAGCCGCAGTGCCAGGTGAAGACGTAGGTGAGGAGAATTCCGGTGAGCCACAGGGCGGCTTCGAGGGAGAGAGGGTCAGGAAGGAGAAGCTGCATGGTTAGAAGTCCTCCGCATCGTTGAGGTGGTCAGGATCCCAGCCCATCGCAGGGACCTCACCAACACCACCGCAGGAGCCACACACGGACTCCAGGCCATAGCAGAATCCACAGGCTTCCATCGGGATTCCGCGCTTCAATGCAATGTAGTAGTTCTCGATGGTTTCCACGGCCACGCCTGCTTCGGTGAGGCCAAGGAGTTTCTCCAGAATCGCGGGCTCAGCGGGTTCAAAGTCTTCAAGATCAGCTAGGTTAGTAAGATCGCCCATGAGAGTTTAGTTCCTTTCCAAAGAACTGGATGTGAGATTGAGTGAAGCGGGTGTAGCGCCACGCAAGCGTGGCCTAGGAGTTGAGTATTCTCCGTCCTTCGGCCAAGGCCTGGGCTTTGACGGTTGCTCGCCAGCGGTCCTGGATGATATCCTGGCGGTTGAGTGTGAGGTGATGATGGCCCTTGTTATGGTTCGGGCCTCGAATACGGAAACCACAGGTTGTGCAGATTTCGGCGGGCCGAAAGTGTTTCTTGGTTCGGGCAGCTTTTCGCAGGGCCAACATTCGAACAATGCGCTGGTTCTGGAGGAATTGGAGTGTTTCTTCTTGAGATCTCATGAGATTAGTTCTCCTTGTTTGAAGCCCATGGCAGGTTTTGCCCACTTCGTGGGCTAGTGGTGGTGATTCAGTAATTCATTTGGTGAAAGATGCAATACTGTGCAAAGCAGTAGAAAATGTGGTATTCTCGGGTAAACATGGCCAAGTTCATACTTCGAGATCATTCTCGAATTTACACCAAGTTCAGCCGCGAGGTCTGCTTGTGTTAAATTCAACACTAATCTTCGATTAAAAACTATTTGCCCGAAGGCTCGATCTCCTGTTGAGAATTTCGTAGGCATTGGGCCCCTTAAGTATGTCGCAAACCATAGTCCTGACCGCTTCGTGGTCTGTGGGGTGTCAAGCCGAATTGCATTCGGCCCTTTAGCGTTCTTCCCAGCGAGCATCAGCTCTCTGAACTAGCCTATGTCGTTCCAGCTTAGCCTTAAAGAACGGGATTTCATCATCCTTCAACCAGTCAATTAGCTCATCCCCGAGTTTAAAGGCCATGTTGGAGCCTCGAACTTTTTCGGCGAATTTTCTCGCCCGGATGGCGACTTCAAGTTTTCGGATCTGTTTAGTTGTGAAAGACATTTGGCTCCTTAGCTAATCGGGTGCCTGCCCTACTTCGTAGGGCTGTTCGGTTTTCACAGTTAGTTGGCCCGCATGGAATATCCATGGTACCGCACATTGGTCGCAGTTTCAACCCTTATGTTGGGAAGCTGGGTAGATTTTTCCGGCCTCTGAAGTTGTGCCGGAAGTTGTTACGGAAGTTGTTACTCAAAAGTACTGTATTTGCTGCTTTTTGGAGGACCCCCCTTCGCGGGTCCCCGTGGGTGTCTTTTCAGCTCTTTCTAAAAAAAAAAGAAAATGAAAATCGTTTTCAAAAACTGAGAAGGGGGGTCGGTCAGAAAACAGTAAATACAGTGTTTTTGAGTAATCACTTCAGAGATTACTTCCGTGATAACTTCTGAGATTATTTGAGCTGTTGGTTGGAATTTGGAAATTGGATGTATGGCTTATGCAATATTTGCATAGACCATATACTGGTCTGGACGCACGTACAGCCCCGAGGGAATGTGCAGTTCCCCCGAGGGCTATCGTGTGGGCATGCTGCCTAGATATCGAATTCGTCCATGTCGCGGGCGTCCAGGTTCTCCTGCGCGCGGATCTGGATCTTCTTCGCGTGCTTGGTGAGAATTTCGTCCCGGATGATTCCGATCTTCCGATCATCCGTGGTTTTCGCCTTGTGCTTCTTCGCAGCGTCCATGGCGATTCGCTTCATTTCCTGAACCAACGGGTCGGAAGTCCTACCGGCGGCCGAGCGTCCGGTAGCAATGCCTTCGGCATGGCGGAAAAGCGCAGTTTGCATCTCCTCTGGCTTGGTCTTGTCCATGGCATTCAGCTTATCCATAATGATGCGGTCCAGCCCGCACCCGAGAAGCTTTTGAATTGCCAGGTCGGTTTCAAATTCGACCCGATAGGACATGAGGGTTTCCACCCCCTTGACTTTGATTCCGGTGATTTTGAGGACGTTTTCCCCCAGAAATTCCACCTTCGCGCCCTTGGACAGAAGAAACGAGTGGTCGTGCAGTTTGATACTTGAGAGCATGATAATCCTCATGGGCGAATCGCCCGGTTGAGATTAGGGATCAGTCCCCGTTCCCGTTGTCCCCGCTATTCACGGGTTACCCCGTGAATAGCGTGTCTATCGGAAGAATCACACCCCTACGTTAGAAGAAACTGCATTATCTTTCCGGCCCCGAACCTGACATTCATTTTCAATTCCAGGCCCGTGCATTTAGGTATGGCGTTAATAATCAAGATCCGCCTATTTGGTAACTACTATGCTCAGGTATTCATCTTGATGTTGCTAGAATACCGCAATTCAAGTCTCAATCATCCCGGTATCTATTGGAATACCCCTATTCAAATACCTATCATCTTGAACCCTTGAATAGCCAATTCAAACCCTAATCAACATGAAAGACATTTGAATAAACGTATTCAACCGGGGGGGTAGGGCACCCCCAAGCGGTCCGGGCCTCCCGCCGAGGATAGGGTCGAGATATTTCCGACCAGTTTTGAGAACATAACCCATACCAGGTCCAACCGTGCGTAGCACGGAACTGGACCGTAGAAATAACTCCATAAACAGCTGGTCTGGAAAAATACCCCGTGACAACGATCCAGGATTCTGCTACCATAATCATCAAGTAGCTGAGGAGAGGAAATGCCTGCAGGAGAAGCTCAAGGACTTGGGATGCTTAAAGAGGAGAAACAAAGTTTTCTTCGTAAGTTTCAAGATCTAACTGAACGGGATTCTATTTCGGCTATTCTGACTCAAAATTTGCAAAAAGATTTCGTGAAGCGTATTGTGAATGTGGAGGACTCCCCGGTGCTAGAGAATGAAGACGGGAGTTTCTCAACACACTCGATGGCGTAGGGCAGTAGGGGAGATAAGTTCTTCGTTTACCCGACTGTTGTGCCGAAAGAAGGCGGGGAGTTGCAAAGACTTTCTGGAAAGAAAGCGTTCGAGCATACGCAGAAAACTGGGGATTTTATCGAGTTCGATAATCCTGAAGATGCCGCTTGGTTTTCGAAAAACTACAAGAAGATTTGGGAGCAATGATGGCAGATGGGCTGGATAGTTTGGCAGAAATGAGTATCGATGAGCTCTTTAAGGAGTTGACCTCTGAGCCCTCGGAGCCGGCCCACGGCCGTACAAGGGAGGAGGAGCAAGGGGAACTCTTCGGAGCTGGGGGGCCCCTACGAGCATCGGATCTTGCCAGGTATAAAGTGGATGGGCCGGACTCCTGGAGCCAGACCGAACGCATTTCCTACCGCCACCACCGCTTTGCGCAACTGGTAGCCCTCGGCCACACGGGAGTTGAGATCTCGGAAATGCTCGGGATGACCCAGGCCTCCGTCACGAGACTCAAGGCCAGCCCGGGTGTCAAGGAACTTGTACTGGAGTATTCCTCCAAGGTCCTGGAATATGACCAGAGTTTCCAACTCAAGATTCAGGCCTTTCGTGATATGACCCTGGAAGAAGTCGAAAAGCAAATCGGAGAAGGCAAACTCAAGGGTAAGGACCTCGCCCAGGTGCTTTTCAACATGATGGATCGCACTGGCTATGGCCCGAAGAAAACCGAGGATGTTAATCTCAACTTGGGTGTCAGTACAGATAGACTCTACGAAATGAGGAAAACCTACGATGGTGCAAACTCAGCCCGAATCATCGAAGACGCAATCGACGTTACCAGCACGCTCCCAGCCCGCCCGCTACCAAACGCCCAAACGGAAAATCTCAGGCTTGGAGTGGGTCCGGAAGGCGAAGAGGTCACCTCACAGTTCCTCAATGAGAGGGATGACGCGCGCACAAAAAGCCGGGCTAAGGTTCGAGAGAAGGTTCGGAAAGATGCTCTCGAAACTCGTGATGGCGGAAAATGCCTTGGAGGGTATGTTAACTGCGCAGGGGGACGATATTGTCCTCACAGCGAAGAAGGTGAAGAGCTATGAGCACCTTCCGGGCTTTTGGATTGAGTATGAAGATGAGAATGGTCGAGGTTTTGCCCAACCGGATCATCTAATTCTCAGTCCGAAATTCCTCCTGATCTTTGAGTGTAAACTTAGTTGGGTATCTGCTGCCTCTGAGGAGTTGCAAACTCTTTATGGCCCTCTGGCTTGTGGACTCTGGCCGACTCGAACTATCTATCTGATCGAAGCCTTCCAGCATCCAAATGGTTTCATTGGAGAAACCGTGCATGGGTTTGAGGAAATTTGGGAACGAGGCTCGAAGGAGGTAATTCAATGGCAAGCAAAGTAGAACGTCGGGCTGCGGTATTGCAGAAGGAATATGAGAAGCTAGAGGGTGTTTCTCCTGCCTTAGCTAAACTCCTTGGTCAGCAGTTTGCGTTCCTAGAAACACTCCTTGTAGGGCAGAGTTCTCTCCTCATGAGTGATGAAGATAAGACTAGAATTCAGGAACTCGTAATAACAGGAAAAATACAGGATGCCCTTACCGAACTCGAAGAACTCAGGAACACGGACTTCCGAGCAGGAGAAATTGGCCTTACGGGGATTAACTGATCCTGTCTTTTTCTGCACATTCTTCCTTTCCCACCTGTTTGGTGGGGACGAACCAGGAGACAACAAAGGTGGCCCAATCCCTTGGTTCCACAGAGGTATCCTTTCGATCCTCCTCCGCCAGACTAATTTCCTCTGGAACTACGGTGAAGTCTCTAAGATCATGCGAGAATTTATCATCACTAGGCCTGATGTATTGGAGGAGGATCGAAAGACCGAGCGCCCCCTTGGTTTTATCTTTCGAGTATACGGTAGGGCCGACGGTCAGGAACTCTCCTGGCAAGAAGTAGAGGAGTTAGAAAAGCAATTCTCCCCAACAGAATTGGATGAGGCTCTGGAGATTGCTCTCCACATTAAGCGCTTTACTCTCATTATGGTACCTCGTGGGTATTCCAAGACCACCATCGCAGGTATTGCTGTCCCGATCTTTAAGATCGTCTATAAGCTTTCTAATCTCTTCGCGTATATCTCGGAGTCTGGTGATCATGCAGAGATGCAGGCGATTAATATTCGGTCAGAATTGGAGGAAAACCATGCTCTTATCAACGTATTTGGAAACCTTGTTCCGGGAAAAGGCGACTCTCAAAAGTGGACAGAACGCTTTTTCGAGAGTACAAATGGTGTTGCCCTGGCGGCCAGAGGGCGAGGAGCACAAATACGCGGCCTTAATCACCGAGGTCATCGACCAGACGCTCAAATCTGGGACGACCTCGAGTCCAAAGAGTCCGTAAAAACCGAGCATCAGAGGAAAAAGACCAAGGTCTGGGCCTACGGAGATGCCATTCCGGCCTTGCCTCAGCTAGATAAGACCGCAACTATCACAGCACTAGGTACATTGCTGGCTCAGATCTGCCTAATGATGGAACTTGCCACTGATGATGAGTGGACTTGTATTCGATTCAGTGTAATTGACAAGGAAGGCTTAGCTCTTTGGCCCCTTATGATGGATTTGGAGGAGATTGAGCAGAAGAAACGAGCCTATGAGCGGAAAGGACTCCTCTATCTCTTCTATCTGGAGTACTACAACGTTTTCGTCCCTGATGCGGTGACCAAATTCGTCTATACGAACTTTATCTTTGAGAATATTCCCCATGAGGAGATTGTAGCTTGGGGAATGTACGCAGATCCGGCCATTGGTAAGAATCAGACCAATGATTATGCTGTCATTATGGTCGGAGGGATGACGAAAACAGGCAGGGTCTTTATTGCTGCGGAGTGGCGTGCACGGGGACTACCTAATATGATTGAGGCTTTCATCGAGGCGTACTTTAAGCTCGCAATGCTGTTCCGCCCCCACTATGCTGGCCATGGATTCGAGGCTAATGGTTTCCAAAAGGCGATAGGTAGTCTACTTACCTTGCAAATGGCGCGGAAGGAATATTATTTTGAACCCGTCGCGGTTATTAATACGAACTCAAAGTCTGAACGGATCATGGGGGATTTACACCCAAGGTATTCCGCAGGCTTCGTTGTCTTCGCAACTCATTTCATGAACTCGGCCTCTATTGCTGAGACTTGCGACTACGATCCTGCCCTTACAGATCAGGAGGATGATGGACCTGACTGTATCTCAGGGTTGATTAAGATCTTGGAGCCTTTCAACCCCTACGCCTCCCCGAGTGACCCAGATTCTGTAGAGGATGAGCTATCCGAATTCCCCCCGCTCGAAGATTCTTGGAGAATTTCCCCCTGAAGCTCAGGAGAAAATAATACTCCCCGAACAGGCGAGCTGGAAAGAATGATCTTGCGGAATGGTCAGCTTCTGCTACACTACTCATTAACTCCGAAACAATAGGAGATCCACATGGCGAAGCAAAGTACTAATCGATTGAAGTCTGCGAAGGCCAGTGCTGGAAGTGGGAAGTCTTCAGCAGGTGGAGGTTCGGGTCTTATCCGAACTACAGGCACTGACACCGCCGGTCCTACGGCCACAACTCAGCCGCCCTCGACAGCTAAATGAGTTCAGGATTTGACCCCACTGTCTTAGGCATGGCGAGCCTAGGCTCCGAGATTCCTCGGGATGAGTTCCCTGTTGAGGAAGACTCCCTCTTCGAAATTACCTCCTTCGAGGATGAGAACTATGGCGCTGATGCCCTAGACCGTCTCATGCGCAAGGGGGGTAAGAATCATAATAAGCTGCTTGAGGCCATCAAGACTCAGCTCAATGCCTCCCAGCATGAGATGAGCAGGTTCTACGATCGTTGGGAATCTAATGAACTACGAATGCAGGCCCATATTGATCTTCGAGGCAAGGATGCACTGCTCAGGGATCAGAATAACCAAGGCAAGCAACCTTCGAATATTCCGATCGTAATACCTTATGGCTACGCTGCGATCTCAACCATCGTAACCTACCTGACTAATGTCTTTGCCTCCAGGAAGCCTATCTTCACCCTCGGCTCTTACCGTGGCGAGGATGTATATCGTGCCAAGAATATGGAGAATTTGCTCCAGTTCCAGGCCGACTACATGCATCTGGTTGGTGAGCTTTGGACCCAGTTTAATGACGTAGGGACCTATGGTGTCGGGGCGCTAAAGTGCTCTTGGGATATTATCGAGGAGATGAGGACCACTCGCAGTGGAGATCAACTTGGTCTGGGGCAGACCCTCACAACTCGAGCTCCCAAGGTCGTCTACGAGGGCAATAATGTTGACGCCCTTGATCCTTTTTACTTCTTCCCCGATCCTCGTGTTGCCATGGCTAAGGTCGCTACTGAGGGTGAGTTCGTCTATTGGCGGACCTTTGAATCCCGCATGGCCCTTACTCGGAATGGCGATTATCAGCATGTGGATAAGATCAAGGCCACGCCTCCGAGAGATAAATTCGGAACGTCCTCCAGGAGGAATCACCTCGCGCGCGGGAAGAATCTTGGGGAGTTGGATACCTCAAACGTTCTCGCGCTGGATCGGGATTTTGTCCAGGTCGATCAGGGAACTTCCTGGATCATTCCCAAGGACTTTGGACTCACGGATAAGACGGAACCGGAGCTTTGGCTTTTCACTGTAGGGAACTTGAGTCAGATCATTGAAGCTGTCCCGTTCGATATGGACCACTCCACGCATCCAGTTGCAGTGGCTGAGCCCTTCGGTAATGGCCATGGCTTTGGCCATGCTTGTCCTGCAGATTACATGGCCCCGATTCAGGACGAGATTTCTTGGCTTTTGAACTCACACAAGGCGAATGTACGGACTGCGATTAATAATCAGTTCGTAGTGGATACAAGTCGTGTAGTCTGGAATGATGTAATTAATCCTGGTGCGGGCAGGCTCATTCGGTTGAAGAAAACTGCCATGGGCTCAGATGTTCGGACCGCAATTCATCAGCTTCCTGTGCAGGACTTCACGCGTGGGCATCTGGCGGATATTGATCTTATGATCTCGCTTGGAGATATGATTCTAGCGGTGAATGAGAATCTCCGTGGGCAGCCTGGAGGTGGAGGGCGAAAGACTGCAACGGAGACGCGGATCTCTGGGCAGGCTGCAGTGTCCCGAATGGCTCTCACGGGTCGGATTATCTCCACCCAGTCCATGACAAAGCTCGGCCGCATGATGAGCCTTAATACTCAGCAGTGGATCTCCCCTGAGTTTGAATTTCGTGTAGGCGGCCAGGATGCTGCGAATGCAACCATCCGCCCGATTGATGTAGATGGGGAGTTTTACTTTCCGATCCAGGATGGAACTCTCCCCCTTGATAAGCTCGGGATACTTCAGACCTGGGAGAAGATTTTCCTGGCTGCGGTGCAGAGCCCAGAGATTAATGCCTCTCATGATGTGGGTAGGATCTTTGAGTACATTGCTGAGCTTGGAGGTGCAACTAATATTGAGGACTTCCGGCGACAACCTGCCCAAGATCGAAGTGTTGCGCTAGCTCCTGATGAAGATCTTGAGCGTGAACGGGAAAGAGGAAATGTAGTGCCAATTAGTCAAGCCCAAGGGCTGAGATAGGAGAACACATGAGTGATGACCCCACTCAGGATTACCTGGATTCGGAAGAAATACTTGACCATGTTCAGTCTCTTCGAGATGTTTCGCTCAATAAGCAGGAACAAGAGGGACTGAAGCAGATTCTGCAGTTGGAACTTGTACATAAAGTCATGGCTGTGATTTTTCATCAGAATCGGAATACGGCAGCAGCCCTTTTGGGGATGGCTAATTTGTCTACGCCAGAGGGTATTGCAGAGGCGCTTAGAATGCAGGGTGCTGCAAAGGGCGCGATGAATGCTATTGATACTTTCTTTAGCATGGCGAATGGTGAAGAAGAAGAAGACTTGACAGACCCTGAGGTGACCCATGAGTAAGCACGCGGATGAGCATACAGTTACAGACGAAATGACCGTGGAAGATATTCTGGGGACTTTCGCGCAGACGAAGGCACTAGATGATGCTGCGGAGATTTCAGGTTTTTCACGAGATGAAGAAGAGGAAGAGGAAGAGGAGGAGGAGCCTAAGACTCCAAAGGGAGAAGAAGAGGAAGAAGAAGAAGAAGAAGAAGAAGAGGAAGAAGAGCCTAAGGGGGAGGAAGAGGAAGAAGAAGAGGAACCTGAAGATGGGACACCGAATATACCTGACAAGGATGGAGAAGATCCAACTGACGACGGAAACGATGATGGAGATTCAGAGTCAGATACAGGAATCTCAACTTCGCAAAGAGTCGCAGAGGTGCTCAAAGACCTCCGAATCTCTAAACTCGAACGTGAGGTTGCAGCAAGAGAGGGAACGTCAGAACAACCGAAGGCACCTGAACTAAAGACTCCGGTTGCGCCCAAACAGCCCCAGGCTCAGGAAGAATTCCCTGAGATCCCGGCTGACCCCAATGCCCCTCGCTATGCAATTACTATTCCGAAAAAGCTCATGGAGATCATTAGTGATCCTGAGCAGAGCCAGGCGGGCCTGGAACACCTGGTCTCGGGCGTAGCGACTATGGTGGAAAAGCAGACGCTTAGTCGGATCGCCGGAATGGTACCTGGGATGGTTGAGCAGGTTCTTACTGAGCTCATTCCTCGAATGCAGCAACAGCAGGAAACGGAGACAAATACAAAGCAAGAGATTCGGAATTCCTTCTATGGAGCATATCCTGGTTGGGATACGGATGAGTTTAGACCGCTCGCCGTGGCCTTGAGTCAAAAGGTCATGATGGAGAAAGGCACTGATAAGTGGGATGCAAGTATCCAACTTGCAGTTGCCCAGGAGATGCGTGCACTTACGCATACCACAGGGAAGGCTGCTCCAGTCAAGCCCACAGAAAAAGGGTCGAAGCGCAAGGGTGCTTCTTCCAAGAGCCGAAAGGCGGCTCGCCGAAAGGGAGGGAAGAGAAGGCCTCCCCAGACAACTAAAGCGGGAGCCCGAAGAAATTCAGGTGCCCCACAAGGCTCAAGCGGGGCCGATTCCCCCGATTCTATTCGAGCCTTGCTTAGATGAAGCTAGACTGGAGAAGTAATGGCTATTCAAGGACTGTTTTCAACTGACGACATGGTAACGGATGAAAGGCCGCTGAATTGGCGGTCTGGTATTCTCCTGCAGGAGCCCGGAGGTACGGCACCCCTGGCGATGCTCACGGCGCTCATGAAGTCAGAGAGTACCGACGATCCGGAATTCAAGTGGTGGGAGAAGGTGATGTCTACTCAGCGAATTAAGCTGAGCGGGGACATTACCAATGTCGCTACTACGATGCCGGTTCTGGCGGAGACTCATGGTGGCGCGCAGCAGTGTATTCTCAATACGCTTCTTCTCATTGAGAAGTCGGGTGAGATTATACGGGTTTCTGCGACTCCTACGCTGACCACTACGATGGAGGTTGAGCGTGATTGGGGCCAGACTGGTGTGACACCGCTCGCAGTCACGGTTGCAACGGATAATCCGTATCTGAGTATCATAGGAACGGCACACCCGGAAGGTGCGGCACTTCCGCCTGCGGTGGCGTATGCTCCGAGTCAGCGACAGAACTATACGCAGATCTTCAGGACGCCCCTGTCCATTACGCGTACTGCCCGGCTGACTACTACGAGAACTGGTGAGAAGATCAAGGAGATGAAGCGAGAGGCGCTTCAGATGCACATGAATCAGATGGAACGTGCATTCTTCTTTGGCGTAGGGAATGAAGTTCTGACAGGTGCCACTCCCCAGCGTTCCATGGATGGTATTAATCAGGTGCTGAGAGACGAGGCGCCGCTGAATATCATCGATGGAGATTCGCCATTCAATATGGAGGACCTGGAAAATTGGATGCAGCAGATTTTCCAGTATGGCTCAGATGAGAAGATGGCCTTCCTGGGTGATGTTGGTATCCTGAATATCAATCGGGTTATTCGTAAGAATACCCAGTTTACGTTCTTCCCGAATGAGACGGAGTATGGGATGAATGTGGGTCGGTTGATTTCACCCTTCGGCTCGCTTGTCATGAAGCGGCACCGGCTGTTCAACGGGATGACTGTGGTGGCTGGCAAGACTTATGCCGCACAGAACTCTTCCATGGTGGTGCTTGATATGGCGAATCTTCGGTATCGGCCGTTCAAGGAGAGCGATACCAAGTATCTGGCTGACAGGCAGGCGAATGGAGTTGACGGTGATGACTCTGAGTATCTGACGGAATGTTCACTGGAGGTTGGCCTGGCCAATACTCACGTGGTTATTAATGACCTGACCGATGGTGTTGTAGACGCATAGGAGGTGATTAGGCTGGTACGGTCTATGACAAAATTGCATAGACCGTACCAGCCTCCCTCCTGGGAATTCTCATGTCACATCGTATTGCCTCCGCCGGGGGCCTCAGTATCTCAGACTTCGTGCAGCAAATCAAAACCAATGCTAACATTGGAGATGATTTTGCTTCCGATGATAATGACCTAGACTTGATTGTTCGGAGTCGTCTTCGACAGGCTCTGTCCTTCTTTGAACGAAATCACTTCTTCCGATATATGAAGGAAGTTGAGACCATTTCTCCTCCTTCTACTCAGTATGAGTTCTGGACGCATTATCATTGGAAGAAGATTGAGCTCGTACATCTGTATCAAACTTCAACAGGGAATCTCATTCACACGCTGGCATATCGTCCGATTGAGATGATTCCAAAGCCTTGGTTTAGCACTGAGATCACGGGTGAGCCGACCTTCTATGTGCTGCAGGGTGGGACAGGAAGACCAAATGCGGAGACTCCTGCAGCTGCACGTAATGGACAGATTGATGCGACGACTCCTGTAGTTGACGGCTACTGGGCCCCTGATCTTTATCGTGCACTGATTGAACTTTTTCCTCTCCCGAGTTCTTCGGACTTTCATATTATTGTTCGAGGCTTCGCGTTTAAGATTCCGGATTGTTCTGCGGAGAATGATGCTGGGAATCATTGGTTGCTGGATTTTGCAGAGGATGCGGTTGAAGCTCTGGTGATGATGGGCTTGGCGGGTCCGTTGAGGATGCCGAAGCTTAAGCAGGATTACTCGGATCAGTTTACTCTCGGCCTTAAGACCTTGGTTGATCTCGATGGCGAGCCTATGTCCGAGGATGAGTCTTTCGCAATGGAATACAACGGGGAACCGACAGAGGATTATGTCGGTCTGGACTCAGGTTACCCCCCTGGTTACAACGGTGGTTTTGATTAGGAGATTGAGAATGATTCGAACATTTTGCCTAAGTTTGGCCTGTTTGGCCTGTTTGCTTTTTGCGTTTCCTGCATTTGCGGTGAGTCCTTGTTCCCCCCAGTTGGGAGGGGCTGTATTGCCTGGTTCTCTTTGGGTACTTACACCAGGGGAACAAGCTTATTGTAGTTTGGATATCGCAGGAACTAAGACTATGGTTTTTCATGTAGGGCACTGTTCTGCTCTTGCTCTGGTTCCTATTGGCGCCGTTGCTGATTCTAGGTCTTTGTATGGTTGTGGCATTTCTGACTGTTCTGGAGGTATAGAATCTTTGGGTATAGCGACTAATGTTCCTGTCGAACGTTTTATGAGTTCCCAATTTGTTTATATGCAGAATGACACAGGAAGTGCAATTGTTGACGTCATTTTGTTTTGCAGTAATTAAAGGGTGAGGAAAAGAAAAATGTTGCGCTATCTTTCTCTTTTTTCTGTTATTTTGTTTTTTGCACAAAATGTCCAAGCCGCAAGTTCCTGTTATGTAGAAGAGGGTGATGCTTCTGCAATAGTTAACGTTGCGGATCGGACGTATATTCTTAATCCAGGACGTTCTTTGTTTTGTTCCTTGGATGCAGCAGGCACTGTTGGCCCAAATTTGTATTTCAATAAGTGTAGTAAACTTCATCACCAATTGGTAGCTGCAGGAACTTGCGGCGATAGTGTCAGTGTAGAGATGTGCACGGATGAGATTTGTACACAAAGTTCTGTGGTGACAGGAGCGATCGGGCCCGCAGTAGGAAGTACTGATTTGGTTTCTCGTTTTGGGAGATTGGTAAATGCTAATCAAACCTGCGCAGCGACTACGCTACTTTATTGCGCCCCTTAAACTCCGTTTTTCTCAGGAAGAATCAATGACACGGCAAGTGCTGATTGGTCTTATTGCTGCAGGTTTTTTGGGAATTAATTCGTATTGGGTGGTTCAGTTTGGTGCGATATCTGCTAGTGTTATGGATGCTAGTCTCGCTATCGCCACACTTAAATCTCAGAATTTCACGCAGGAAGATGGGTTGGGTATTTGGCAGGAGATTGCCAGGATTCAAAAACAAGTCGCGATTACAGGCGCGAAGTTAGATATGCACCTTGATATCCATTAAGGGTGAGTATGAGTTCTAGATTCTGGAAAAAGATTAATATTTTTCTAGTTGGGCTTTTGGCTGTTGGCCTAATTCTGACTTCTTTAGGCTCCTTGGCCCCGTCTGGGAATAGCCAAGATTATTTCTTTGAGATCGCAAAGGGGAATAGACCGGGGCATAAGCTTCTTGCTAAGTTTGGTGAGAATCCAAATATTCAAACGGGTGGTCCTGAGACTATCTGGGATGGGAGAGGAGTTTACGCCCCTCCGACCGCTGCTCGAATTCATAATATCGTCTCGTCTTTAGCGGCAGATGCAGGTCAAATAATTTCCTCTGGTAATGCAACAGGGGGAAGTTTGATTTCCCTTGAGGATGATTTTGCGACCTTCCAA
>Ga0209976_10000889_pt1 | contig 18225 bp, 12 predicted proteins | sample SumtaG_FD_182806 | JGI IMG/M metagenome (GOLD analysis project Ga0209976, IMG submission 182806) | Deep subsurface microbial communities from Indian Ocean to uncover new lineages of life (NeLLi) - Sumatra_00157 metaG (SPAdes) (version 2) | ecosystem: Environmental > Aquatic > Marine > Oceanic >...
GGGATGGGACGGACCGGTTATCCGTCAATGATCTCTTTGCCGGGGGTTATGGGGTATCCCCGACCGATATGACCATGCAGATGCACGTGGTCGGAGTTATGTATTCTCCATCCGAAAAGGTCACATTGATAGCCATGATCCCTTACATGATAAAGGAGATGGACCACCGGACGAGCCTCGGCTTTATTCCGGCGCCTGACACGACCTTCACCACCAGATCCGATGGCCTGGCTGACATTAAACTCACAGGACTCATACCCCTTATGCAATCTGGACGGCACAGGATCCATTTAGGCGTCGGTCTCAGTTTCCCGACAGGTTCTATAGATGAAAAGGACGACTTGCCTCCGCTGGACGGTAATGATGCCCATCTTCCCTACCCGATGCAGCTGGGATCCGGCACCTACGATCTTCTTGGGGGACTGACCTATAGCGGACAGGCTGAACACTGGTCGTGGGGAGGACAGGCTGGAGGCACACTCCGCACCGGTGAGAACGATAACGACTATTCCCTTGGCGACACTTACGCCTTGACATCCTGGGTGGCACGCAAATGGTCGCAGAAAGTCAGCACATCCCTGAGGGTCATTGGTCAGATCTGGGGCAATATTGAGGGGAACGACTCAAAGCTTGCAGTTCCTGCCGCAGTGAATCCAACAGCCGACCCGGATCTTAGAGCGGGAAAGCGATGGGATCTCTTGCTTGGAGCCAACATCTATCTCCCGGGTTCCGGAATGAAGGGACACAGGTTGTTCTTTGAGGGCGGGATGCCCATATACCAGGACCTGGATGGTCCGCAGCTGGAAACCGACTGGGTCGTAACTATCGTGTATAAATACGCACTTTAAATAGGAAGCCGTTAGCGGAGGTGGAAGGTCCACTGGCAAGTTTCGCTATCAATCTCACCAGTAGTCTGCATGGGTTCTCCGACAGACTCCTGAGCATCCATTTTAGCAGGGAAACTTCACAGAGAAAGTACTCCCCTCTCCCAGGGAAGATTGAACCTCAATAACACCATTATGCTTTTCGACTAAATCCTGCGCGATGGATAGACCTAATCCGGTTCCGGTACCTTCCATTTTGCTGGTGAAGAACGGTTCGAATATTACCTTTTGCTTTTCCTCAGCGATCCCAATCCCCTCATCGGATACCTTCAAAACCACGAGCTCTTCTTTACTATCCCACTCACAGCTGACGGATATCACTCCACCATCAGGCATGGACTCTACTGCGTTGGTCAGCAGGATAATGACCACCTGGCGGATCCTGTTTCTGTCTCCCTCTATTTTGGGAAGTTTTTCAGCAAAGGATAGCTGGAAATTATAGTTTTCATAACTGCTCTGAACCTGAAATAAATGAACCGTCTTTTTAGCCACATCGCACAGCTCCATCATTGCCATGGTTAAATGTTTATGCTTGGTGAAATCCAGCAAGTCCCTGATAATCCCCGATGCCCTGGATGCTTCATCACTGATAAGCTTGATGTAATCGTAAAACTTTCCCTGTTCAGAATCCTGATCGATAGCCTCGAAATCCTTTTCGAGAACCTCCGCGCAAGCCGAGATGGTCGCGAGCGGGTTGTTGATCTCGTGAGCGATACCGGATGCCATCTGCCCTGCGGCAGCAAGCTGGCTGCTCCTTTTAATGGCCTCCTCAGCCTGCTTCCTGTCTGAAACATCTTCATGGGTGATAACAATGTTACATACACTCCCTGAGCTCTCTTTTATTGGGTATATCCGTGTGCTTAACCAGCGAACCCTTCCTCGACCTCTACTTTCTGTTTCTCCAGTGGGGTCGAACCGGTAAATGGGAACCTGTACCGCCTCCCCATCATATGCCCTGTTAACATATTCTATCAGGCCGGTATCGACCACCTCTTTACTTTTCAACACGTTGAATTTATTGACAGTTTGGCTCGCCGGGAATCCCCACATCATCTCATAGGCGCGATTGACTTTAATCTGGAGGCCATCAAGATCATACAGTTCCACCACGGAGGGTGATTGTTCCATCATCAGCCTGAACCGTTCCTCGCTATCAACCAGTTTGTTCTCTGCAGTCAGTCGTCGTTCCACCTCAGAAGACAGTTCATCCCTCGGGGCCATGGTTTTTTTCAGGTTATCCACCATCGTATTGAACGAGTTGCCCAGAGCACCTATCTCATCCCTGGAACCTATCTTGATCCTGGTGTCCAGATGTCCTTCACCCAAGCTTCTGGCTGCACCGGCAAAATTCGCTATTGGTTTTGCGATCCTGCGGCCCAGGAGCATGCCGATACCAGTCATGACAAGGATAAAGATAAAACCGATAAGTATAAGATTTAAGCTCAAATGGTGGATCTGGGCAGCTACGCTCGCCTGTGAGCGGAATATAACCGCATGCCACGCCTCTCCAATATTCCCCTTGATATGATCAATCGATTCTTTATTTCCTCCAAAAGCCAACTGGTCTGATCCCCTGGTAATCTCAATAGGGGCGTAAGCCACATAATATTCAATACTGTTTTCTACGGCTGTGGCTGATGACAGATTTCCTGAACCAAGCCCTTCGATGAGGTTCTCCGGCAGTCTGGTCGAGAGGGGTTCCTTCCCACGCTCCACGACCACCAGCCCTCCTGAGCGGACTATTTTCAGGTTACCCTGATTCTCTTTCATAGAAAACTCACTGACCAGGGTGTTCAGCGATCCCATGATATTTACATTGCTCTTCAATATACCTATAATCTGCCCCTGCCTTTTGACTGGGACAACAATTCCGATGACATACCCTTGAACACTCAAGTCAAATCCTCGATCATCCAGAAAAACCTTACCCCTCCCACCATCAAAACTGTTCACCCACCAGTATTTATGGGCGTGAGCCAGCGTGGTAAGTTTTCCGGTTGTGGCTGTCATCGCCCCGTAACGGTTGGTGAGGAATACTTCACCATAAGTATCCGGAAACATTTCCTGCTGCTTTTTGAGAAAGACGGCCGCTGGATTGGTCATATATGCCTGAATGAAAGGTGAGTTTATGTCGTCTGTCTTCATCCACTTGCCGTTTAATATTTCAATTTTCTGCTTCCTGTCATCGTCCGAAAAAGCACCAAACTCCGCATTGCTCTTCATAAGGACCTGTTCAATGACCATGCTGCTGGCCAAGGTCTTGACGATCTCTACCCTTATTTCGAGGACGGTCTCGATCCGCTGCGCGACCTCCTCAGTCAGAATCACCATGCTCCTCAGTGTGTCCTTAATGTCTTCACTCTGGGAGTACTTTTCATATAAAACCCAGGAAACCAGCAGGGCGGATGTTCCAATAATAAACATTATTAGCGCCGCTTTATATTGTAGTTTCATCGCAAGGCCCCCTCAGGAAAAAGTGCTCTGACAACTTATCCCCTCCATCAATTGCACAGAAAGTCAGGTGAAAAGACAAAAAAAAAAACAAGGGAGATAATTTGAAATCCGGATGCTTGTCTTCTCTACCATCGGCTTACTGGGCTATGTTAATTTAGGCACAATTAACATAGATGTCAACTTTAATCGCCAAAATTACCCATACTGACACTGCTTCTATTTCCAAATAGATTCAGGTTGCAAGAGGGAAGATCAGTGGAAATAGTTGCAAGGGGAAAGAGGAAAGAGGAAAGAAACATCTCACTTTTTACTAGCCTGCCCTGCCTGCCGTCCTGTCCGCCAAAGCTCGCAGAGCGACGGCGGAAGCTTCATGCGAAGGTGGGCTTGTCACCCATAGCTTTAGCGACGGGTGAAGCTTGTCGAAAGGTTACTGCTGTTCCCAACGGTTTGCCCCCGTAAAACCCACTTATTTTGTAGACTACGCCGCAATTCACGGACATTGGTTCCCCGCGCAGGACCTCGGAGGTACTTTAGTAGGTAACATGCGAATATTTAACGGTTTTTATCTCGCCAACAAGCAAAATCCCCGCACTAAGTACGGGGACTTTGTCAGCAATCTGAATCTTCAAAGAGAGCTTTTTTATCTTTTCAGGAGGCCTTTTACCGTCCTGCCCAGGACCTCACTTACAACCTTCGTCGCAGTGCGCCATTCGGGGTACCATAAATCGCTTCATGTCATACACCTCCTTCCAAATAGAGATTGCAACTCAATTGCTGAGGCACAAAATTATAATCTTTTTAAACATAATTAGCATTTCCTATTTTACAATCCCCCAACCTCACTTACCTGAAGTTTTTTACAGTAACGGAGTTTTTGGTGTCCAGAGGTTGAACTGTGGTGTACCTGATAAAGTCTGTCGGTAATACTACAATTCACTACCCCACAGTTTGCCCCAACTGTGTTTCAAGCGTTCGCGGGAAAAGGTAAGGGTAATTCAAGTGGAAAGTGGACCCGCCTTCGCGTAAAGTTTCCTCCTTCGCTCTTTGAGCTATGGCGGAAGCTCGAAGGGTGGAAAAGGAAACTAGAGGGCTTCCTTTCCTTCCTCTTTAGGAGTGCCTCTCAATTCAAGAAAATACTTCCGGATATAGCTCTCTTCTTTTTCATTATCCACATAGGGCAAGAGGAACTCCTGAGCTGCTGTAGGCCCCCTCAATACCGCAATGGTTTTGGCTTTATTGACAAACCACTTTTCAGGTATCCACATCTTCCTCTCATTTTCGACATACGGCTTTAGAATCTCATCACACACTTCACCTGCCTCTGCATAATTCTTATGCCGAATCTCATAGTGATAGAGAAGTTGGAGCAAGTTGAAATACTCATTGAACTTGAACACACCATAAGGTTGTATCTCAACTCCTTTCTTCAGCAAGTCCTCATAATGGTCAGCGTACAAGGTGTTTTTGAGATTCCTGAGCTCCTGCAATGCCTCCATGCTGGATTTCTCATACCAAACCGTTTCCAGCTCTGTGCTGACATTCGAGTAGGCGTCTTTCCCCTTGGGCAAAAAGCGGGCTATCAGGAGGACATAAGGTGCGGTGAAAATAACGATAAGTGCAAATGCTAAAGTGGTTATGAGACGAACCAAGGGACGCCAGAATGATGAGAAATCTTCAGCAATATCTTTACTACCTTCAGATATGCCCTTTATCAGCCATTCTGTTTTGAACTTCTTTCTTTCTGTAGCTTTTTCGCCCATCAGAGCCTTCCGCACCAATAATGAGTGGATTAAGAATATTATTGATAACGTCTTAAACAGTCATCAACGCGCCCCGGGTGGGGGACGCCCAAATCAATGACCGGTAATGTAAGTCATTGATTTGTACGGAAAGGGAAAACCTTTGGATATCAGCAGTTTCAACTGATGAGTAAATGACAAACAGGAACGCCGATACCAGGACCGGCTCAAGCAAACTTACACTTCTATTCATTATTCACCCCCACATTAGCACTGTATGGTTTTTGTGCGGGCTGCTGGGCTGGTAAGAGGAATTGAATGATGTGGAAATAACTTAGGATGAGCCATCCCCCAATAGCCCGTATGTGAAAAAAGGATACAAGCAAGGCCCGGCATAGTCAACAAAATTGTAGGGTTAAATAATTTCTAAATCACTGCAAAGAGCCGGAGAATAGGTACTCTTTAGAACGGGAATTAGGGGTCGATGTGCACCCCCGGTCTTTGACACCGGTGTTTAAAATGGCCGCCTGATGGTGGTCTGGTACTTGTTGTGGTAATTTCTGCCCCCAGGAACATACTAACGGATTTACCAAGGCAGTTTCGAGCGTTTCGGAGGAAAAGGTAAGAAGACATAGTACCTAGTCCAAGTGCCTAGATCCTAGTGAAGGCAAATGGCTTTTTCCCAAGGTACCAGGAACCAGGTACCAGGTACTGACTTCCACCACAACTCACCGGACTGTTGCCCAAAAGTGTGAAGGGCGAGCTTTCGATCCGTAGTCTTACTATAGAGTTTAACTGACCCCACGGGGGTGCCCCTCAGATGCAGGCCGTCACCTGACTATAGTCCAATGGTAGACCCCACGGTGTGTCCCAACCAGCACTGTCAGGCATGCTATAATTTGTACGTTGACACCGAGTGCGGAATATAGGGGTAGCTGATGACGGCGATGATCGGTTTCTTCAGAACCATTTTGAAACTTCCGTTTCCCTGGCTTGTATGGATCGCCCTGCTGATGTGCGCCAATATGGTCGTGCCGGTCTTTTTCTTCGGAACGCTTGAGGGAAAACTGGTCTTCCTGGCGGCCGTGGCCGGTGCCGCTGGTCAGACATGGATCTTTAACTCAAAGGACTTTGTCCGCCTCCTCGGGGCAGGGCACCTTCCCTGGCTTCCCCTGGTCATCTGGCTGTGGTTCAGACTCGGTCAGATACCTTCTGACGGTATTTTTCGATATTGGATCATCTCCGTGATCGTCCTGGATACCATTTCTCTGGCCATCCATTTCACCGACGTTGTCAGGTACATCATCGGGGACCGCAGGCCTCAGTTGATACTGGAAAAATGAGATATGGCAAAGCTCTCAAACATTTCGCTACTGGATGCCGGCAGTCCCTAGCATATCCACCGGGTGTTCAAAACAGCGGTATGCTCCCAAAGAGGCATCAAGAGTAGCGGTGGCTGTAAACCTGATAATCCCCGATCCGTTATCGGTCCAGTCTATCCCCACATCCGCCTCCAGGGTGCCGGCAACCTCTTCTGAAAGAAGAGTCTGAGTCGAGCCTGCCGTCATCAGCTCAAAGGGATGGTCCGACCTGGCCAGGTTGACGATTTCGTAGCGCTCATCGAGAAAGAGGGTGAGAATCGGGTCCCTGGTTCCCACCGTCACGACCCCTGTCACGATGCCGGGCTCCACCGCGATCCATCTGTAGTCGATATCTCCTACGTTGCTCACCGTCAGACGGACATCAGGGGTACCGACTGAAACGGATACAACCAGAGAGTCTGCAACCGGGCTGCTCATGTCATCCAGCATGGGGGTGTCGATCCCAGGCTCCCACGTACCCACTGCCCCCAGGTCATCGTGGAGTATGGCATGGAACAATTCGCCATGGATCGCGGGACGATCCAACCCTACCTTCAGATCGCTGTAGGAAGCAGGAGCCAGTCCCTTGATCGCGACGGTGGTGGCAGCGGGAACGCCGCCGTTGTCCTCGTATATCACGAGCCAGGCTTCCGAGGGCACACCAGCGCTGCTGACACTTATCTGCCGAGTCAGATCGAGAGACTGATCCAGGGTAGTAAGTCCAGGATTGATGGCCCCGTTCGTTCCGCCTCCACCGCCTCCTCCACATGCCGCCAAAAACGTCCCGGCTGCGAAAACCGCACCTTTCAATAGAGTATTTTTCCTGAATTTTCTTCTGTTACAGTTATTTTTCTTCACTGGATAATTCCTCCCGGAAACCGGCAAACAGTTTAACAATTATCCCCTCCAGAAGGCTCCAATCCACCTATCTCCAATAGACTTAATTCAAAATGTAATTATAGCATGTCTCCTACTATGCCGGGCTTTTGCGAAGGGTGAAGCCTCGTGCGAAGGGTGAAGGTGGAAGTTCCGACCCCAAGGGGTGCCTTAATTCATACTCAGGCACCCAAGATTGATAGGGTCGCAAAAAGTCCATTCGTGGCTTTTTGCTCCACGGAAAGTGAAAAATGTCATTTTCGCTTTCCTTACAAATCAATGACTTACATCTCCTGTCATTGATTTGGGCGCCCCACCCGGGGCGCGTTGATGACTTTTTGCGAAGTCATCAAGATTCGCTCTGGTTGATAATCGAGGACGTCCATCGTCCTCTCTAAATCCCACTGTCGGATTCCGTATTTTGACATGGCGTATAAAATCTCAAAACCAATATCCTCCGCTTCGATAGACCTTTCAAATATCTGCACCATGTCACTATTGCTGAGCCACAGGCTTTTACACCAATCGTCCGCTCCTGAATCCGGCATTTCGCTGCCGGGATATACCGATCCGATCCTGAGGCAGATGACCGAAACCGAGCAAAGGCTGCTGTAAAACCGCATGATCCGCTCACCAATAAGCTTGCTCGCACCGTAATCGCAATCGGGCCTGGGCTCCATATCCGCGGTTATCATCCGGATATCTTCGTCTCTATAGCCCCCCATCGTGTGGTTTGAACTGGCGAAGATCATCCGCTTCACACCGTTTACCACACTGGCTTTGCAGACATTCAGGACACAATCGATATTATCCGGAACCAACTCCGACCATATGGCTTCGACATGGGAGTTGGCCGCCAGATGAATGACCGTGTGAACCCCTTTGAAGTAATTTATCCAGTTTCTTCTATAATGACTGAGATCGACCTGGATGATATCTTCAATGACCGATATCCTTCTGTCCAGGAGGGTAAGGTCATATTTACCCTTCAATGCTACAGACAACTTGGTCCCGATATTCCCAGACGCTCCGGTTATAATGATTCTGTTTTTTTCCATAATCGTACTTGTTACCTCTTGTCCACCGTAGCCTTGAGCGAAGGAGGATCTACTTGTTACCTGCCTGCCCTGAGTCCCGCCGATGGCGGGATCGAAGGGTCACGGATTCCCCCTGACCCCGTTGGTTCCGGACCCCTTTGGTTCTTCGTGTCAGAACGAATGCGGTACGCCCTTATTTCCGAAAGAGGCTGGACTTGATATTGAGGTAATCCATGATGTCACGCCTTGAGAGAATACCCACCAGTCGGCCGCCCTCCATAACCAGAACACGCCCTGTTGTCTTTTCCAACATCATTTTCAGGACATTCCAAGCGTAATCGGATGGGGATACCACCAGCACTTCGGCAAGTGGACGGTAATTTTCCTGCACCGTCTTAACCTTCCACAGCTCCCTGGGGATTTTCCTGACCGTTTCTGCTTCGGCGATACCTATCACACGATCCCCCACCATTACCGGGAAGACAGGATGATGGTAAGCCAGGAGGAACTCGTCCACAAATTCCTCCAGGATCGTATCCTGACTGACCGTAATTGGATTTTGCGTCATGATATGCTCGACCTTCACTTCCGCCAGGAAATTCCTGTAGGAGGTCTGCTGATAACTTCCAAGGGCCGCGTTTCTCAGGAAAAATCCTATGAGGATGTACCACAGCCCTGCGAGGTTTCCGACTAAAACAAGGAGGGCCCCTAAGATAAAAAGGGCCGTTCCGAAGCCCGCCCCGACCTCGCTTGCCAGCCATGTCGCCCTCATGATGTCTCCGCTCCGTTTCCACAGAAAGGCTCTGAGCACTCGCCCCCCGTCCAGCGGAAGTCCGGGAAGCAGGTTGAAGAGGAACAGGAAAAGGTTCACGAAAGCCAGATAACCCAGAAAAGCAACCAGAAGCGGCCCGGCTTCGGCGGCAACGGCTACCCTCTCCGCCACGAAAAAAACACCCGCAAGGGCGGCGCTTACCATGGGTCCAACGATCGCCATGAAAAATTCCGTCCTGGGGTCCTCCGGCTCCTTCTCCAACTGGCTGATCCCACCGAACACGAACAGGATGATCCTCTTCACCGGCAGGCCACGACCGATGGCTACTAGAGAATGTCCCAACTCGTGCAGGGTGACGGAGAAAAAGAGGCCCAGTGAAGCGAGAACACCCGCCGCCCAGTAATTTAATGAGGGAAGATCCGGCACCTGTAGCGGGAAGTAGCTTGTGGCAAGGGCCCAGGAAAGGATGATTAATATCACGAACCAGGAGGGATCGATAACAATGGAGATACCGCGAATTTGGCCGATGGTCACCTGTTTACCGAAAAGGGGCATGTGTAAATGTTAGGCCCCGGGAAAGGCATCGTCAAGGTGCAGCCGTTTTTCGTGATAATTCCGGTGTCAGGGTGGGGATGGAGTATTCTCGGCCAATTAAATCAGACACATCACAATTCCCGCTCAATACCCGCTCTGACACTTCGCTTTTCTTGAACCTTAACCCAGGCTATCTGGCATTCATGTTGGGTAAAATGAAGACAATCCAAGGATATGGGCTTGCGACCCGTAGCCTCGGTTGAGGTTGACGGCGAAGGGTTGACCTGACCGCAGATAAAGAATATACGGGGGGAAAGATAGGGGTAAATCAAGTGGAAAGTGGAAGGTGGAAAGAAAGTCCCAAACAAACAGTTTCCCTCTCACGGTCTCTAACACCGAGCTTTTCTATGCCTGGTACCTGGTGCTTGGGAAAATCAGTACCTGATCAAGTCTTTCGGTAATGCCACAATTCATGGCCTTTGGTGGCATGTTCTCATTTACGCACCTTCCTCCTGACCCCAAGGTTGATGACTTCGCAAAAAGTCATCAACGCGCCCCGGGCGGGGCGCCCAGATCAATGACGGACAAAGTATGTCATTGATTTGTAAGGAAAGCGAAAACCACACTTTTCGCTTTCCGAGGAGCAAAAAGCCGCGAATGGACTTTTTACGACCCTATCAAAGTTGCCCTACCCTCCCGCAACCCACTCCCTTGCTGCTCCCAGTTCTGAATAGGGGAAGACCGATATCTCGGCATTAACGAAGTGATCCACTACCTTGGGCATCAGTTTGGTCAGTTTGCTGTCCGATACGAGCGCAACCTTTTCTATGCTTTTGTGGTGCTCTTTTACAAACCTGAAATGCTCTACCATTCCCACGAGGTTCTCCCAACCCGGAAAGGTTTCCACGTGGATGATAAGCGCTCTCAGGGAACCGGTTTCGAGGATATAAGGGTCAACGAGCGCGGTCAGTGATTGAAAATCATCCTTACTTAGACGACCGTCAGGCTGAACCAGGAGAACACCGGTTTCTCTGTCTAGTTCGTGACATATCATGACTCTACCTCCAGTTATTATGTTTACCCCATGTAACTATTTTAACGCAGAATATGCAAAAGTGCTCTGTCACCGGAAGTTTTCCGAAGTTCCGAAATCGCCACCGAAAGTGCCCGCCGGTTACAAAAACGTAACCTTATCAACGACATACGGTAACTTATTTTCACACCGTGTATGAAAATAGTTGCGGACTTAGCATTCCGCCATAAATAACAACCACCGATTTTGTCAAGTATAACAAGGGTGAAGGGTGATCCGAAAAACCGAGTCACCATGGCCTCAGTTTTGCAATATCTCGCAACTCAGGTGTTAAGCGATCAGGATCAGCCATGCCGGATCATGCGCTGGATGTTACGGAACCCGAATAACGAAAAGTGCCTCGCATGTCATCCGCAGAAGGCAACTGATAATCAATGGGACGCGAAGACGCGGCTTGGCGGAGGGAAAAGGTTTTCACCGTGTCTCCCCTTCTCCGAGTCTCCGTATCAAGTAGCAACCAGCGCTGGAATTTGGAGAAAACTGAAATGATCAGAACAGAAATGCGTTTACTACCGATCATACTCTTTACGTTACTGGCTACCGTGACCTTCGGCTGTTCCACCGCCATCCAGGATTCTCCTTTGAACTTCGTGGACGGTAACGGGAGCCATCCTGCCGGTTGGACTACGGCTCATGGAACGTATGCCGAACCTGACGGTTCTCTCTGCATGGACTGCCACGGGGACGACCTCGCAGGGGGCATATCCGGCGCTTCCTGTTCTGCGAACTCCTATAACGGTCAGAGCTGCCACGCTAGTGGACCGGGGCTTCACCCCGCGGACTGGCTCAACAAAAATGCTTCTGGTGACACTTGGCACGCCGACGCCTACCAGGAAGGACTGTTGCAAGGGGGGCTTGACTGTTTGGACTGCCACACCCCTCCAGCTCTGGACGATCCTTACGGTGGTAAATGTCTTATCTGTCACTTCGATTTAAATGGAAGCAGAACACCGGGAGGGTGGATCCACGGTACGACCGATCACGGTGATTTCGCCGGGTTACCCGAAGAGATAGTCTGTGTGACCTGCCACGAGGTTAACAACCGGTTCGGTAACGAACCAACCTGTCACAACTGTCACACCATCGTTACCGTACCTCATACAAACGGATGGCTGGACATGTCCGCCCCTGATTTTCACGCCCTGGCCTACAGCCCTGCAGACGACTCCTGCAATGTGTGCCATGACCCCGCGCAACCCGCAAATCCGCCCGGATACATCTGCCTCGATTGTCACTTCAGCGAAGACGGCAGCCAGCGTACACCTCCGGGAAGCAGTTACACCCACGGGGAAACTTCACTTGAACACAAAACCTTCACTGCTAACGAAGCTCAGGTGTGCATTAACTGCCACAATACGAATTTGGATTACGCAAACCAGGACTCCTGTCACAACTGTCACGACCTCGTTAATGTACCTCACACAAGCGGATGGCTGAACAAGTCCAACCCTGATTTTCACGCCCTGGTCTACAGTCCGGCAGACGATTCCTGCAGTGTGTGCCATGATCCAGCGCAACCCGCAAATCCACCCGGATACATCTGCCTCGATTGTCACTTCAGCGAGGACGGCAGCCGGCGAACACCTCCCGGAAGCAGTTACACCCACGGGGAGACCTCGTCTGAACACAAAACCTTCACCGCCAACGAAGCTCAGGTGTGTATAAACTGCCACAATACGAACCTGGATTACGCCAACCAGGACTCCTGTCACAACTGTCACGACCTAGTAACCGTACCACATACTAGCGGATGGCTGGACAGGTCCGCCTCTGATTTTCACGCGCAGGAATACAGCCCGGCAGACGATTCCTGCAGTGTGTGCCACGACCCCGCACAGCCCGCCAACGGGCCAGGGTATATCTGCCTCGACTGTCACTTCAGCGAGGACGGTAGCCAGCGCACACCTCCCGGAAGCAGTTACACTCACGGGGAAACCTCATCTGAACACAAAACCTTCACCGCTAACGAGGCCCAGGTGTGTATAAACTGCCACAACACTAACCTGGATTACGCCAACCAGACCTCCTGTCACAACTGCCACGACCTCGTTAACGTACCTCACACAAGCGGATGGCTGGACAGGTCCGACCCTGATTTTCACGCTCTGGCCTATAGTCCTTCCTCCTACTCATGCAGCACCTGCCACGATCCCGCCCAACCCACCAACGGGCCCGGGTATATCTGCCTCGATTGTCACTTCAGCGAGGATGGGAACCAGCGCACACCCTCCGGAAGCAGTTACACCCACGGGGACACCTCAGGAGAGCATCAAGCCTTCAGCGCTAACGCTGCACAGGTATGTATAAACTGCCACACCACGAATTTCGATAATGCCAACCAGACCTCCTGTCACAACTGTCACGACATCCAGGCTGCTCACACAGTAGAGTATCTTGACCACAACCTGGCGGTTCCCACATCGAGCGATTTCACCTCCCAGTGCTCCTCCTGCCACAGCCTGAGCGGCACTTCTCCCGTCGTCGGCGCACCGGTCTGCATCTCGTGCCATGCTGCCGGCAGTCCCTACTCCCAGACCAACTGCACCTCCTGCCACCGAAGGCCTCCTGGCACAGGAGAACATGGGGAACACATCGGGGAAGCCTCCTGTGATGACTGTCATCAGAGTGCCGGCTCAGACAGCGGCCTGAATCACTTTTACGATGGTGCAGTGGATGTGGTCTTTTCCGTGTCCGGTTTCACCTTCAACGGATCAACGTGCACCGGATCGTGCCACGGGGAGAACCACAGCAACAGAAACTGGTAAAATAGCAAGTGCAGGGTGCAGAGGAACTTGATGGGAGCAGGTAGGCCACAATTCACAACCTTCCCTCATTGGTTTCCAGTGGCTTGATCCGCGGAAAACACTCATACAGGGAGTGGTTATGTATACAAAGAAGCACCGAAGGCATCCACGCATACACAGACCCGTCGAGGTCAATTATTACGTTGGGGGGGAATTATTCAGGGAGTTCACCATGAGCCTGAGCATGGGTGGATTGTACGTCAAGACCTCCAGTCCGCCCAAAATCGGTACGATATTCCTGTTGGACTTCACACTTCCCGAATTTGACCACTCCTTCCAGATCAGGGGCAAGGTGATCTGGAAAAAAATCGCAGAGGATAATCACGGGCCGCCAGGTATGGGTATCAAGTTCATGGACGCCCGGGAGGATGACAAAAAGGCATTGCTTCAGTACCTTGGGTACACCCAGATGACGCAGAAGGGGTACTGAATAAAAAGTGAGGATGTCAGAGTGTGAATGGGAGCTGAAAAGCAGTTCCTGGTTCCCAGGGTCCAGGTTCCAGGCACCACCGCGTATTGAGTTTGCGGGCACCGGTGATCTACCCAACATCCTTGAACTAATGGAATAGTTCAATTCCCGGCCGCCGGGTCCAGACCAATCCCTCCCCTAGCTGGCCTTCGTCGTTGTCACCGATACACCAAAGCAAGCCATCCGCAGCCACATAAAAGGCAAATCCCGTCCCGAAATTCATATCCATCCGCTGCCCTGTGGAAAACAATCGCGGTGTTGTAGAGCTATCCACCAGGCCCTCGTTCCCGCCTCCAAAGACCCACAGGAATCGTCTTCTTTCCGGGCCATGGCCAGTTCCCTGACCAGTACCAGACCATAGAGTACAAAAAGTAGAAGGGGAAAATGAAGGATAAGGATCCCGGTGATCCCGCCGGGCAGCCTGAAAAGCTCCCACTCCTTCCAGTAGGCTGAATCGATCTCGTGGTTAATCAGCACGACGGCGTTGGCAAGGTAGACCCAGAACAGGATTTCAGCCATCTCACCTTCTCCTCCAAAATAACAAGCCGCCTGGCTTGTCACCTCGAAGTTGGGTCACAACATCAACGTTGACGGACTTATCACATCATAGCTGGTCGAAAACCGTTAGCGAAGACGGATGGCGACTTCCTATTCCTGTGACGGTGGGCAGGAAGTAACAAGGAAAACCAAACCTTTAAACCTGCCCGCCCTGCTTGTCCGTCGTCTTGTCCGCCATAGCTTCAGCGACGGCGGAAGCTCGAAGAGCGAAGTCGGAAGCACAGTCGAAGGGTTACTTGTTACCTGCCTGCCCTGAGTCCCGCCGATGGCGGGATCGAAGGGTTACTGGTTCTTCCTGCCCCCACAGTTTGTCAGTGGTCAGCGGTAGAGGAGTTTGGGGAGGAAGGTCGTCAGGGAGGGTATGTAGGTTATCAGGAGCACCCCAACCAGAAGGACGAAAAAGATGGGCAGAATCGACCGGTAGACCTCCGGCAGCGGCTTGTCGAACCGATAGGAGGAAAGAAAAAGGTTCATCCCTACCGGGGGGGTGATGTAGCCCAGCTCGAGGTTGGCCAGGAAAATTATCCCCAGATGAACCGGATCGATCCCGAAAGCCGCACCCAATGGGACGATGAGAGGCACCACCACCACAATGGCCGAATAGATATCCATCAGGCAGCCAACGATGATCAGAAAAACGTTCAGGAGGAGCAGGAACACCAGGGGAGACTGGATAGTGCCAGTGACCAGGTCTACCGCGCGGGAAGGGATCTGGGCATCCACCAGGTAGTTGGTAAAACCGAGAGCAACACCCAGGATGAGAAGCACGCCACCCATCAGCAACCCGCACTCGGCCAGCACCCGGGTGATATCCCGTGACAGATTCAGATCCCGATGAAAAAGGGTTTGTGTCATGAAGGCGTAAAGGGCGGTCAAGGCAGCCGCCTCCACCGGGGTGGCCAGGCCGCTGAAAAGAGATCCGAGGGCGACCAGGGGCAGAAGCATTTCCCATTTGGCTTCCCAGAGTGCCCGCCCCACCTCTTCGGGCCTGAATCCCTCCCCGGTTGATTCGCCTCTAGGGCATTGCCGGGCACCCCACCAGGCGGTCATGCCCACCAGCAGGACCCCGGGGAGGATTCCGGCCAGAAAGATCTCTTCCAGGGAAATTTTCGCGACGATGGCGTAAAGGATCAGGGGGAGGCAGGGAGGGAAGAGGAGACCCAGGGAACCGGAGCCGGTCAACAGTCCAAGGGCCGATCGCTCGGAACAGCGGGACGCGATCAATATCGGCATGAGGAGCCCACCCAGAGCCAGGATGGTCACCCCGGACGCCCCGGTGAAGGAGGTGAAAAAGGCGCAGATAACGGCGGTTATGATGGCCGGCCCGCCCCTGACACCACCCAGAGCAACTTGAAACAGCCTGATAAGCCTCCGGGGGGCGCCCCCCTCAGCCAGAAAATAGCCGGCCAGCGTGAAGAGGGGGAGGGCCGGAAGAGATGGGTTTGTAACCAGGCGATACTGGTCCAGGGGAATGGAGGCTATGGGCAGTTCCGCCCCCCAGAAGAGGATGACAGCCGCCCCTCCGAGGAGGACGAAAACGGGGGATCCCAGGGCCGTGGCCAGAATGAGAGCAGCCAGAGCAAGGGGGACCAGGACGGCCGGAGAGAAGAGCGGCATGAGGCCCGCCATGACGATCATCCCGGCGATCAGGGTGACCAGGAGCCGCCCGGACCATCGATCAGCCCCATACCGGAGGATGTGAAAGGCAATCAGAGCAAAACCCACGGGAATGCACAGCTGCACGACCCACACCGGGATGCCGTAGGCAAGGATCATTCCGCCCAGCCGCTCCGCTCGAATGAACTGAATGCCGGCCACGCAAAGCAGAGCCGTAACAGCCAAAGCAAAAGCCCCGCTGTAAATCCGTGCGGCGTATCGATAAGGGCCCTTGAGATAATCGGCAGCCGCCGAAAGGGAAAGGAGCCGGTTCTCCCGGGCAGCGATGGCACCTCCCACCATGGACACCACCAGGGTCAGATGCTGAACCAGGGAGGTCGAAGCCGAGATGCCCACCTTAAAGATCGCCCGCAGGACTATCTCGGCCAGGGGTATCAAAACCATGGCCGCAAGGGCAATGCCGACCAAAAGGTTCTCCCCCTGCTTCCAGAGTCTCCAGAATCGGGGGAAGCCGACGGAGCTGTTTCCCCCCACTGCCCCGGTGCTGTCCGGCGCCGCCTCCCTCATTCGGGCTCCTTCCACTCGGCCTCCCGATATTCCCTGATGAGCCGCTGCACCTCGTCGAAGATCGCCTCGGGAACCATGCCCCCTCGGATCTTCGGGTAAAACTCCTCGGCGGCCGCCTCCCAGCGTGCCTCTATTTCCGAGTCGACCTCCTGAACCACGAGGCCCCGCTTCTTCATGGCCTCTACCGACTGCTCTGCCTCCAACCGGCTCTGGGTTCTTATTTCTCTGCCTGCCTCGGCCGCTGATTCCAGGATGAACTCCCGGTCTCGGGCGGTAAGGCGGTCCCAGGCCTTCCTTGTAACGACGGTGGCTCCCAGGAGAGGAGCCCAGTTAACCTCGATCATGTATTTGGCCCGCCGATAGAACTGACCAGCCAGAGCGTAGGTGGGAATGGTGGAAACGACATTGATCATGCCGGTCTGAAGACCGGTCAGGATGTCGCTGGCCTCCAGTGGGATCGGATGATAACCGGCGGCCTTCATCAGGTCTAACTGCTGGGTATCGCCGGCCCAGACGAAGAGTTTCATTTTCTTCAGATCCTCGGGATACTTTATCGGTTTGCTGGTGAACCACCTTATCCAGCCGGCATCACCCCAGAAAAGGGTCACGAAGCCCTTGTCCAGCATCTTCTTCTCGAGTGTAGGGCGCAGCCGCTCCAGTACATGCTCCATCTCCTCAAGGGACCGGAACATCATCGGCATGTATTCGAGGGCGTGGATGGATTCGTCTATTGCCGATAATCCGACGACGGTCAGCATGGCTGCCTGAAGCTGGCCGATACGCAATCTTCGGATCACGTCATACTCGCTGCCCATGGTCCCGTCAGTGTAGATCGTAAGAGTGGCTCCTCCATCGGGAGCCTGCCGCCACTTCTGGCCCATCATTTGAAGGCTCTGATGAAAAGATGAGCCTTTGGGGGCAAGAGTGGCCATACGGATTTTAGGGGGTTTTCCTGCCGCGGCCCAAGCCGTGCTCAATTTCCCATTCCGCTCGGCTCCTACCACAACCAGGACCGTCACCAGGACCGTTGCGAGCCTGATTATCCGCTGTTTTCTTATCGATCCGTTCTTCATTATTGTCACCCACCTCCGGTTCGAAACGCGCCTCGCGTGGGGCGCCCAAATCAATGACCGGCAACATAAGTCATCCATTTGTGAGGAAAGCGAAAATGACACTTTTCGATTTCCGTTGAGCAAAAAGCCACGAATGGACTTTTTGCGACCCTATCAAGACCTATTCCAGGAAAAAATCGTCTGTCCGGGAGAGGAGCCAGGCTGCCCGGCGCTGCATGATCAGGTTGTTTAACCGCCACTCCGGTATGGCGTCTGCATCAATGGTCAGTGCCCTGTTCAGGAGATCGGTAAACTCTTTCCTGTCCTGGGTGCCCACGGAAACGTTTTCCGCCATGGACACGAGCGGCGCGGCCAGCATTACCCGGGAGAGTTCCACAGACCGCCGGA
>Ga0209976_10000893_pt1 | contig 18213 bp, 15 predicted proteins | sample SumtaG_FD_182806 | JGI IMG/M metagenome (GOLD analysis project Ga0209976, IMG submission 182806) | Deep subsurface microbial communities from Indian Ocean to uncover new lineages of life (NeLLi) - Sumatra_00157 metaG (SPAdes) (version 2) | ecosystem: Environmental > Aquatic > Marine > Oceanic >...
ACCGCCCGCAGGGGATCTTTGTGTTATAGGTGATCCTGATCAGTCTATTTACGGATTCAGAGGGTCAGATGTTCAGTTTTTTAACCGGTTTCTTATTGATTATCCAAGAGCAAGGACCATAACACTTTCGCGGAATTATCGTTCGACGGAAACTATTCTGGAAGCATCGCACCAGGTTATTAAAAACCAAAAAAACAAATCATTTAAATCGCGGATTTATTCTAAAATTGACGGAGAAAAAAGAGTTGATGTTATTGAGCTTGAAACAGCAAAAGCAGAAGCTGTAGCTGTTGGAAAAATTATCGAGCAAATGATAGGCGGTATGGGGTTCCACTCCATTGATTTTGGAAAAACAAATGGATATTCAAGGGGATCTTTCGGGTTTTCAGATTTTGCGGTATTATACAGAACGGGTAACCAGAGTGAAATTATTGCTGACGGTTTTAAAAATGCAGGTATTCCGTATCAAATTGCGAACCGGGAACATATTTTTAATAATAAATTTGTATCAAATTTAATTTCATTATTAAAAATTATCGACGGATATGGTTCCTATTTCGACCTGGAAAGGATTATAAATTGTATAAAGCCGAAAGTCAGCAAAAAGACAGTAGAATTATTTAAAACATGGTGCTTTAGAAATAGTTTTACACTAAAAACGGGTATGGGTAATGCCAGACGTTTTCCGATTAAAGGAGTGGACGGAATGCGTCAGCGTAATTTCCTTGCTTTTATCGAAGACCTTTCTAATCTTTCAAAATCTACAAAAGAAATGACTCTTCATAAAAAGCTGCTTTATATATTAGAAAATACGAAAATTATAATAAAAATAGAAGATTCAGAAAGAAAAGATATATTAAACAACATCATCAATATCACGAAAACATTTGGAAATAATACATCTAAATTTCTAACAAGTGTAGCATTACAGACAGATACGGATATTTATGATTCGCAGGTAGAAAAGGTTACGTTAATGACCATGCATGCGGCAAAAGGGCTGGAATTTCCTATTATTTTTATTACAGGATGTGAAAATGGTTTTTTACCTTTTGAAAAATCGGACAAAGGGAGAAATGATATCAACGAAGAAAGAAGGCTTTTTTATGTTGCAATGACACGTTCAAAGAAAAGATTGTATCTCACGTATGTTAAAAAACGTAGGATTTATGGTAAATTGGTTTTAAGAGAAATTTCTCCGTTTGTTAAGGATATAGAAAACAGGCTAAAAAAACAAGAAATACAGCTTATTAAAAAGAAAAAAAAAGAAAATCAAGTTCAGTTAAAGTTGTTTTAAAATTCTAAGTCAAGCGTACGAGACCGAAATAACAAGTCTTTTATTTAACGATGTTGAATCTAATAGAAGTGAAAATTGTGCCCGGAAAAGCTAAAGCTGGAATAACAAACAGATTGATATTTTTTACGGTTATTATAATTTTTGCGTCTGTTTTACCTGTTTATGCTGATATATATATGTATATAGACACCGAAGGTGTGCTTCACTTTACGAATACGCCAACATCGACAAAATATAAAATTTATATAAAAGAAAAGCTTAAAAGATCGTCAAATACACATTCAACAGATAAATATGATCGGTTAATAGAAGAAGCGTCAAAACGGCATGGAGTTTTATTTCCGCTGATAAAAGCTGTTATCAAAGCAGAGTCAGATTTTGATCCACGGGCGGTTTCAAAAGCCGGAGCATTGGGACTTATGCAAATCATGCCCAAAAATGTCAATGCTCTTAAAATAAGTGATCCATTTAATCCATTGGAAAATATTATGGGTGGGACGCGTTATTTCAAACAACTAATAGATAAATATGAGGGAAAGTTACAACTTGCGCTGGCCGCTTATAACGCCGGCCCCAATACGGTTGATTATTATAATGGTATACCTCCTTTAAAAGAGACAGAAAATTACGTGAAAAGAGTTATGAAATATTTTTATTTGTTTAAACAAGGTCTCTAAATCTCGCATTCAACATCAATTAGTTCCTTTTCTTCAAAGTTTAGAATAAATCCATCCTCATTTAATGTATATTTTGTCTCATAATTGATGTTAAAATCATCATCAAGAATTTCATCGGACTCTATTTCCTCGTATTCAATATTATCTGTAGCTATAAATGTTTTCGTTTCTTTTTTTAAGAAAGTCATATCGTCAAACAAAAGCTCTTTTGTATGAATATTTTTAGAATCATACAACTCCATGACTGATTCGGCAATTATCTCAGTATAGAGACCGGGTGGATATATATTTTGAGTCCTCAATATCGAAACAAGAGCCTTTTTACCCTTTGGAATTGTAGATTTAATAATCTTCCCATCATATGTCTCCTCGCAGGCAAGAACCAACTCTGTGTTATCTAATTCGGCAAATGCTCTGAGTATTAGCTCATTTTTCTCATCGTTTTTTAAAATTACATATTTTTGTCTCATAATGTTACCATATTTGTAATTTCTTAAACCTATTTCATTTCTATTAGATAAAAGGGACTGCCTCTAGATGATTTTTTGTTTTCCGACCCAAAGCAATAGATATCTTTTGTTTTAGTTCGTCTGGTGCAAGCCAACTTTTGATTGTATACCCATTAGCTTGAGAAAGTCGAGGGTCGTATAAATATGTATCACTTGTGGTAACGATAATCACCGGAAGAGTAGAATCCTGCTTTTTAATGTCCTGCAAAACGTCCCATACATTAAATCCATGCTTTAAATATAGGTTAAGGAGCACGAGATCGGGCTTAAATGAAAAAACATTTCTCATGACGGATTTAATGTCATCAGTTGTTGAAATGTTGTGTCCCTCATCGACCAGCGATTCTGAGAACAGGTCAATAACCCATTCTTGATCATCAATAATCAATATGTTTGCCATTAGTTGTTCTCCTTAATTTACTATGGATAATAAGGAAGCCGTTGTGAAGTACCAAAACTTTCCTGCAGACTAAGACTTACTGCTTTCCAAACAGTACATACGCCAGGCACATTCAAACTGGTCGCAATCCTTTTGTTCTTTCCTAAAGCAGTCAGGTTTACCTTCAGCACGCTGAATACTTCTAACCAGATTCGTGATATCCACAACGCTTTTTTCGGAACTCATCTTACTAGTCTTTGTTGAGGCGTCAGTTGCTTTTGAGAATGTTGGGCCCATGATAGATAGCTTTTTTAAATTCCAAGTAGTATGATCAATTTAAATCATCTTGTCTATAGGGGGGAGGGTTTATTTTGATAGGGGAAAGCCCCAATGGGCAAGGGATTTATCCTAAATATGTTGAGAACAATAGATATGATGGATTGTTTTTTGTGCAGAAAATTCCTAAAAGTTCTTATTATTTATTACAGGTTTGGATTATGTTGTTCATGGGGATTCATAAATTTTTGCTAACGATAGTGGTATGGTATATCTAGTTTCTTCGGTATAATCTATCCCGACTGAAGCACATCTTCCTTCGGTCGATATCTGAAGATTCTGCATTATTTTTAGTAATCGACAATCCTTCAGACAAATATCTTTTGGTAGATTTTTCTTGGGACAATTTTTACATGGGGAAGAAATCATGATTACTCCTTTGGAATACCATGGTTTTCCGATTGCAACTGGATTGAAACACAGAATTATTTGAAGAATAATAGTTTGAAATTAGCTTTGTCTATAGAGAGAAAGACTCATTTTTATAGGGGAAACTCCTATGAGGCGGGAAGATATCCCGGTTGAAATGAGGAAAAATTAAATTTATTCCTTCCAGAGGTCAACATCGATTAGGCCAAGCTTTGCCGCATAACGGATCAATTCCATTGTACTGTGAAGCCCTAACTTTTTCATAATATTGGACCGATGGTTCTCAACGGTTTTAGGACTAATAAAAAGCTTTTCGGCGATTTTTTTAGCGGAAAGTCCTTCGGCCAGAAGACGCATGATTTCCTGCTCCCTTGGAGTCAAGGAACCGTAATCAGCATCTGTGATTTTTGCCTCCTTCCCAGGGAATTTCATAAGCGCTTTAACAACGTGGTGGGAAACCGCACTATCCAGGAAATATTCGCCTTTAGCGACGGATTCGAGTCCTTTTAAAAGTTTTTCGGAAGCTGATTCCTTGACCACATATCCTGTGGCCCCTGCTTGGAATGCTTCAACTATATAGTCGACCTTAGAATGCATGCTGACAATAATAATACGTGTTTCCGGCAACAAATCACGTATTTCACGGGTAAGCTGAATACCGTTGGTACCGGGTAAAGATATGTCTACTACAACCAGATCAGGTTTGTGTTTTTTTGCCATACGAAGTCCCTGATGTGCGTTGCCTGCCTCCCCGGTTACCTCAAACTTGTTGCTGCGCCCAATGATGGCTTTGAGTCCTTCTCTAAAAAGAGGGTGGTCGTCAATGATCAATATGCTTTTCATTTGAGCCTTTTTTTTCTATTTTTATAAGGTACTTCTATAAATATTTTTGTGCCTTTCATCAGACGCGATTGAATTTTTATATTACCTTTAAGAAGGCTGGCCCTTTCTTCCATGCTCTTAAGTCCCATATGTTTTTCATTTAGTGCTTTAATCAGACTCCCCTCCACATCAAAACCCTTACCGTTATCTTCTATTCGAAGGATAATATTAGGGGAAGAAGCAACGAGCCTAATGGTAATTTGGTCGGCACCGGCATGTTTTTTGATATTATTGAGGCCTTCTTGAATCAAGCGAAAAAGGTTAATCTCTGTATCAAAATGGAGTTGTATATTATCCATACCGGCGGAAAAGAAATCGATATTCACGTCATTTTGTTCGGAAAAATCCTCACAATACTGATAGACGGTCTGGACCAGTCCCAGTTGATCCAGGCCTGAAGGGTGCAAATCATATGCCAGATCTCGGACAGATTTAATCGATTTTTGAAGTAATATTGACATTTCCAAAACCTTTTGCTTTATCTCATTAGGCACATTCGGTTGATTGTCTAAAAGTGTTTCAGTGAGGATTTTTGATGTGGAAATGTCTTGAGCCACGTTATCGTGCAGGTCACGAGCAATTTTATGGCGTTCGCTTTCCTGAATTTTTATCTGTTCCTGGCTAAGATAATGAATATGTTCTTCGTATTGCCATCGTTCAACGATTCTCCCCAGACGTTCAGCAATTGCAATAATTAAGCGTCTCTCCTCCTTCAAGAAAGGACCCTCATCAATACTTGGCCTTTCTTCTTTATAATAGACTTCCAATGTACCGACCTGTTTTCCGTGAACAATGATATTGCTGGTTTGTTTCCAAATGCTTTCTCTGAAATTTTTGTTTCTGAATTCTTGGTTTTCTAATGTTATCCTTGCACAAGTGATTTTAGGATACCGCCAGGCTGGGGGAATAAGATCAACAATTCCCTGTAATATTTTCTCTAATGAAATGTTGGGCTTCTCTATAAGCCGTGACATATCATATAAGCAATTTAATTCCTTAATTCGTTCGTCAAGATCACAAGTCCGCTTGTGCAATTTCTCCTCTACCTGTTTACGGTCTGTAATGTCCTGAACTACGCCCATCATAACTTCCGGCTTACCGTCTTTGTTGGTGCGTCTGACCTCCGGTCGCGTTGCCACAATCCATCGTATTTCACCGTTCGGTCTTATAATCCTGTATGTTAGCGGCTCTCCGGCACTCTCAGCAACGACATTCTTTACAGCTTTTATGATCATTTCCCTATCATCTAAATGGATGGTTTTATCGATCAAAGTTTGGATGTTGTCAAAATAACTTCTGCGTGTGATACCATATATCCTGCGCATTTCGTCCGACATTTGGAGTGAATTGTCAATCAGATTCCATTCCCAACTTCCCACCTGCGCCAATCGCTGTGCTTGCTTCAGTGTAGCTTCTCTGTCCATCAAGGCATCCACCAGCTTGCGCAGATCGGAAAATTTATCTGTGCTATCTTTGTCTTTATTTGTTGGCATTTTATAGTTTCTTAAAGACTAATGTTACCCTCTAAAATGCTACCTTCTTTTATGACAGCTTGGGAGATATTGTTGTTTTTTATTATTACCCTACCTTTAATTGAAATGTTTTTTTCAAACCGTACGTCCCCTTCTATTGTTAAAGATTCGCAATCAACTAGTGATGGAACACCCTCTGTAAATCTTTCATCAAACAGGTCAAGCTTTCCATAATATTTTGGGTCAAGATTTATTTTTATTGTATCTGATTTTCTTTTTGGATTCGAAGTCAGGTTATTTTCTTTTGTAAGGGGAAAACAGTCGGATCGAACAGCCAAAAGGTCATTGCATTGTTTCACAGGGAAAAAACGGAATCTGGGGACTTTTATGGCAGCCGCACCTTCAAAAAGAGATATGGCCGCCCCCATGGCAGTTTCAATCTGGTATACGGCCGGACTTTCCTCATTTCGCGGGTCAAGCGTTTTTGGATTGCATATCATAGGAAGACGGATTATTTTGTTTTTTTCAATAAGATCCTTTAAATATATTAAATTGATCCAAATGTTATTGGTGTTGAAAAATCCGTAACACCCGATGTCTCTAAAGGCGTTCAGTTCATCATTTGGGCATTGTGCTGCTTCACGGAGAATAAATCGGCCGTTTCTATGCCTGGCAAGGTGACCTCCTTTTAAATCTGCAGGTGTTCTTTCCGCAACTTCCATCATAAACGGGAATTTGTTTTCAGAAAAGTAACCCAGCAGAAATTCATCCATTGTTGCTCCCAAATTATCTGAATTGGATATAAAAGCAAATATGATGTTATCGTCAATGAGGTTTTGAAGCGTTCCGGATGTATAAAGCGCTGTGTAAATGTCGCCATGTCCGGGAGGATTCCATTCAAGTTCGGTATTATCCGGCCAGCTAGCAGGGCCAAACCCTTCTTGAAGTATCTTTGGAAACTTGTGCTGCTGGAACAGAAGTGGGAAGTCGATGGGATTTAACTTTGATATTGCAGAGATGGTATCTTCATGTGTGCTAAAGCTGTTCATAAGGGCCAGCTTTACGCCAAGTTGTTCGGCCTGATTTAAAATTATCTCTAGAAATGTCTTGTCTTTTTTAACTTCTAAAAGTGATTTGGCCGTGGTGAGCCCCATACTTGTACCAAGACCACCGTTTAATGTTATTATTACTGCATTTTTTAATACATTTCTTCCGGCAGAAGCAAAATCATTTATATTATTGAAATCTTCAATTTCATTTGGATCAACAGGTCTTATGTCTTTGTCAAACACAAGACCTGTTTCACCTGCCAGGATTTGTTTATAATAATAGGAGAATGTATCGATGACAACAGGCGGAAGTCTCTCTTTTTCCATCTTTAAAATAAAAGAGGACAAATGTTTTGGAGAATTAGACTGTTTCATCTTAAAAACTCGGGAGAGCAAAAAAGAATAATCAAGAAACCGGCTCAATCCATTCCTTGAGATCCTTAGTCTTGCCGTACTGAATATCAGTTATGGCTTTATAGAATTTATTTGCCATGGGACCCACCTTGCCGTTACCGATGGATATAACCTTATCGCCGTATTTTAATTCTCCAACCGGTGAAATAACTGCGGCGGTTCCAGAACCAAAAATTTCGGAAAGTTTTCCGGAATCGTTTGCGTGCATCACTTCATCTATACTGATTTGTCTTTCCGCAATCTTTACATTCCATGTTTTTGCCAAGGAAATAACGGAATCTCTGGTAATACCGGGAAGGATACTTCCGTTTAACATGGGAGTGATGAGCTCATCATTGATCACAAAAAAGATGTTCATAGCTCCGATTTCTTCAACATATTTCTGCTCAACACCGTCAAGCCACAACACTTGGGCATAACCTTTTTTATGGGCGGCCTCACCTGCGAACAGGCTTGCCGCATAGTTTCCCGGCGTTTTGGCTTCCCCAACCCCGCAGCGAACTGCGCGAACATGGTCTTTGGTTACCCATATTTTAACCGGATTAAAGCCTTCGGCATAATATGCGCCTACAGGAGAAAGAATAATAAAGAAACGATATGTATGAGAAGCACGCACGCCCAAAAAAGGGTCTGTTGCAATGATTGTAGGCCGTATATACAAAGAGGTTTCAGGGGCGCTTGGGACCCAGTCCTTTTCTATAGTGATTAACTGTTTCAGCGCATGCAGCCCAAAAGCTTCATCTACTTCAGGAATGCACATGGACCGTGAAGATCGGTTTAGTCGTTTGAAATTATCTTTTGGTCGGAACAGCTGTACGGCATCTGAGTCTGTTTTATAAGCCTTAAGGCCTTCAAAGACACCCTGGCCATAGTGAAGCACCATGGTTGACGGATCTAGATCGATTGAACCATACGGTTCTATGCGCGGATTATGCCACCCCTTTTCAAGATTATAATCCATATTAAACATATGATCCGTGAATGTTGTTCCAAAATCGAGCTTGGAATCATCCGGTTTTGATTTTAATTGATCTGCTTTTGTAATTGTCAGTTGCATTTCATCATCCTCCTTGAAACTTCTTAAACCCGATTAAAATACAGGCAAGAGGGCTTTTTCATCTAAAACCCTCGGGGTGTGTGTAATTTAAAAACATATATTTTTATCTACTCGTTAAATCATATAGTATATTTTCATCTTAAATCAAGCTAAAGTTGTTATTAAGAATATTTAGAAGACCAAAAATCTCGAAAAAGCCATAGAGCGTGTTCACTATTAAAAGAAAATTGGAATTGAAAAGGGAAAGATTTATGGATTAATCAGAACAGGATCATACATTTCTGCGGATTTAGAAACAGGTAAAGCTCTTGTCCTTCTTCTTGCGGCACGTGATGTGGCACCTGCACCCTGATCATAGTTCCATCTATGCTTACGAATAAGTACAGCAAATTACCCAAGTATGCCTTATGGGTAATGGTACCCTTGAACAGGTTCTCCCTGGCTTGCGGTGGTTCCATAAATACTTCCACATCCTCAGGACGTATAGACACATACACCTTTTTTTCTGGTGTCGTTGCCGTGATACCAGACGTCTTACACAGCATCTTCTCGCTGAATTCGGTGTGCACATAAACCGAATCCGTGTCCTGGAGGACCTGGACGACCTCCCCGGATATAAAGTTCATGGTGCCTATAAAATCAGCGACAAATTTATTGGCGGGTTTTTCGTATATTTCCTGCGCAGTGCCGATTTGCACCACATTCCCCGAATCCATGACGGCGATTCGATCAGAGATAACCATCGCCTCGGCCTGGTCGTGTGTGACGTAGACCGATGTGATACCCATACGTCTTACCAGGCTCTTGATTTCAAATCTCATTTTTTCTCTGAGCTTGGCATCCAGGTTGCTCAGGGGTTCGTCTAATAGCAACACTTTAGGATTTCTCACCAGCGCCCGCGCAAGCGCCACCCTTTGCTGCTGTCCGCCGCTCAATTGGGCCGGGTATCTGTCTTCCAAGCCATCCAGACCCACTAATCCCAATACCTGTCGCCCCTTTTCTTGGATCTTCTGCCTGGACATCCTTTGAATTTTCAAGCCGTAAACGACATTATTGAATACTTTCATATGCGGCCACACGGCATAGTTTTGAAACACCATACCGATTCCCCTTTTTGACGGCTGGACAAATCCTTCCGAAAGCATCGGTTTGCCGTCAATAACGATGTCCCCCTCCTCTGGGTTCTCCAATCCGGCGATGCAGCGCAAAGTAGTTGTTTTGCCGCATCCACTGGGCCCAAGAAGCGTTAACATTTCTCCTTTATTCACTTCAAGCTGTATGTGATTAACTGCCACTACTTTCTTAAAGCGCTTGAACAGATTTTGGATCTCTATAAATGCCATTGAATTTCTCTCCTTACAGATCTAGTTAAGTCGTCGAGTAGTTAAGTAGTTGTAATGATAAAAATAATAGCCGTTTTCCAAAAACTGGACATACAACCGTTTGCAAAAATTAACATATTAATATAATTATAAATCTTTTCCTACTCAACCACTTAACCACTCAACTATTTGACGATGTCTGCCTTAAGTATAGACGTTCACAGGTTCAAAGTTCAGCGTTCAGGGTTACCATTATTTCGTTGAACCTAAGAACCTTGAACTTTTACGTCTCGCCGGGACCCCAGGCTGCTTTGAGAATGCCCCCGCCGATTCTTGATATGATCAGCAGAAGGATAAAGGTGATCACAATCATCAGAAAAGCCATGGCGGCGGCTATTCCGAACTCCATGCCGCGGTGCCAGTTCAAAAAGATTCCTATGGGCAAAGTTTCCCATCCTCCTCGATAAAGGAATATCGCTGTAGAAATCTCCTGGAACGCCATAATGAAAAACATTACCACGCCCACGAGAACCCCTTTGAGCAGCAAAGGCAAAGATATATAGAAAAAAGTTCTGAGTCTACTCGCGCCCGATACTTCGGAGGCCTCCTCGAGCGAAATATCCAACTGCAAGTAGGAAGAGTGCGCCATCCGCAAAAAATACGGGAGCCTCCGTGCAAACAGGGCCAGCGGCATGATGATCCAATACGTGGCCAAGGGTATGTCTTTCCAAAATGCCAGGAGATAACTTACACCGATCGCGATACCCGGGAAAGCCAGCATCAGTGTGATCACAAAGTCGAGCGCATCTCTGCCCGGCACACGGGTGCGGACGATGAGATAGGCGGCCGGAAGCCCGAAGGCGACTCCGAAAACAAGGGCTATCCCGCTGAAGACGAAGGAGTTTTTAATCAGACCCGGGCTTTCCAGAAGAATTACCCTGAAATTTTCCAGGGTCCAATACGTTGGAAATGGCTCAAAGACCCATCTTCTGGAAAAAGCAGATAACCCCAGCACGATCGGAATTAGCAGGACGAGGAGGGAGATAAAAATAATGTACACATACGCGCCCGATTTCACCAACCGACCTGGCTCGATCACCCTCCCTTCGGACGTCGTCCCTTTCGAGAGGCCCGTATATTTTTTTCTTTCAACCCACCACCTGGCGAGCAAAAAGAGGGTAATGCAAACAATGGCAGCAACCACCACCGCCACAATCCCCATGTACTTGCGGTGCATATCGGTAAAGTGATAGGCGATGTTGAGGTAGGCAATCGAGGGGAGAAAGTCAACCTGCCCCAAAATCAACGGCGTGAGCCAATCCGTAAAGGGCCACAGGAATACGAGGACGGCGCCCGCCAGATAACTTGGCGTACAGAGCGGCAAAGTGACGGTGAAAAATCTTCGAAAGCCGCTTGCTCCTTCGACTTCGGCGGCTTCTTCAAAGCAGGGGTCTATATTGGTGAAACCTGCGGAAAGACCGAGGACTATAAAAGGGAGCAGGTGCAGGGATTGTATAAATACCAGCCCGTGTATTCCGTAGATGAAATTTACGGGTGTCTTGATCAACCCCGTTTCCATCAGGAGCAGATTCAAAGTTCCATACTTGCCGAAAAAGATGATGAATGCAAAGACACCGGCGAAAGCAGGCAAAACAATCGGCAAAAGGATTAGGGCTGTGAAAACGGTTTTCCCCCAGTGCCTGTATCTCGCCAGAATGTATGCCAGGGGTACCCCGAACACGGTGGTCGTCAGGAGCACCAGCGTGCTCAGGAGCAAGGTATTTCCAAAGGTTTTAAGATAATAAGTGTCCTGGAAGAATTCCAGGTAATTTTTTATGCCCCAGCTGTTGGTTCCGGCGATTTTGAAGCTTTCCAGCACCAGAATTGACAGCGGATAAATCACAAGGAAGGCAATGACCAACCACAGGAGTGCTGCCAGAGAGATATTACCGCGAGACATATCAGACCCTTTATTTTACTATTTCATAAGCGATTCACGGGCAAGTGGTTACTCGCCCGTGAATCAAATCCGGAGGGTATGCTGTTGAGTTGGAATAATCCGCTAAGCGCGCTTTCGTCGCAGCGTGATTACCACTGATGCCACTGAAATCAAGACGGCTATTACTACTACTAAGTAGAGCCAAATTGGTGGAGCCGCTGCAGCGGGCAGAGCGCGTGCATCCAATGCAGCCAGGCGGGCTTCCGCATACGCCCCATCCATCTCAAAGAGCTTTCTGGCTTCTTTTATTTTCGCCTCAGCCCTTGTCACGTCTACTTTTTTGGCTTTGGCCGCTTTAATTTCTTCCTCAACTTCCTCTATCAGGAACAGACTGCTTTTCAACTTGCCCCACTTTCTGTAAATCTCGTACTCATATTTGCGGTTGACTTCGTCCCATCTTTTAGCCGCGAGATCCAGGTCGTACTCAATGAACCCGACTTTCAGATCCCAGAACGAATCAACTCCCAGTGCCTTCTTGGCGTGCTTGGCCATGGTGACGCCTTCTTTTTCCCACACGGAGAATTTGATGTCCGTCCTGGCCGCGAAGTAACGGCCCTCCAGCACGTATCTTTGTCCATCCGTGCTGAATAGCCAGTCCAGAAAGATCTTCCCGGTCGCTTCGTTGGGTGCGCCTTTCAGCAAAGCCACTGCCTCTGGAACCAGGATCGTTTTTTCCGGGAGCAAATCACGTACGGGATAGCCATCTTTGCGCGCAGCCATCGCGTTCATTTGCGGTTGCGCGACCCCGATGGGAATTTCGCCACGGGCCACTAATTGGGTCGTATCTGTGCTGCCGGTGGAGAAGCGGGCCAACTGTGCCGCCAATAATCTGAGATATCTCCAAGCTTCTTTTTCTCCAAATGCCTGCATGAGAATTTCAATGGTTTCATGCATTGTGCCGGAGGCGTATGGCAGTGTATGCACGATGTTACCCCTGTAGATGGGGTTGAGCAGATCGTTCCACGTTTTTGGCGGCGGCAAGCGTAACTTCTTCAGGACCTTTTCGTTATAAAGATTCGTAACAATCCATGGCGCGAAGCAGGTCCAATAATAACCTGCATCCTTTACCTTCATGCCGCCCCATTTGGCGGGAACCATATCCCAATCCTTTGGCTTGTAAGGGACGAGGAATCCGTCTTTCATTAAGAGTTCATGCGCTGGAGCGCCTGCGCCCAAGAAGATGTCGGCATCAGGTTTGCCGCCCCACATTCTCACTTTGTCCACGACGACCGGCCATCCGCCCGGCCGCACAAACGTGATTTCCACGTCCTTGCCATAGGTCTTCTTATAGTACGCCTTGAAACCCTTTTTCAGACTGTCGGATAACTCCTTGTAAATGGGACCGATCCATCCGACTTTGTCTTTGGCCTGTGCTTGTGCCGCAAAAATCGGCATGAGCAGCAGCGCCATTGAAAGGACAGTGACGATTGTTGTGGTCAAGATTCTCTTTTTCATTTTAATCTCCTTTCTTGTGACATTGTCACATTTGAAAAAAATAAAAATTTATTTATCCTCAATCAACTCCTGCCATAAAAAGCTTCTCCCGCTAATCTACAACCCGACACCCCGCCATCAATTTTTTCCTGTAAACACCCCCTTTTGAAAAGGGTTTTATGCTTCAGTTACATTCTAAACAGGCTAAAGATAAATGTCAAAGAAAAAACGAGTACTTTTCTGAGCGCGAAACTCAAAAGTAGACAAGGGGGGGCATCTTTTTTCTCTTAAAGATAAAACTCATCCAAAATTTATTCTTGAAGCTTGCTATTAATAATTATTTTCGGAATGCTAAACTGATACAATAATGTTAATAATAAAAGCACGAAAGATTAAAGCGATAAACAATATTATGTTTTTCGTCTCTTTCAATTTTCGAGCTTTCGTGATAATAATTAATAGTTCCGGCTTGACCGGGTAATGAATGGAGAATATCATGAGTAAAGGATCAGCTTTTAAAAGACGATTTTAAAATGAATTCATTAAAGACCCAGGTATTGATAATAGGCGGCGGGGCGACGGGTACGGGCCTTGCACGGGATCTTGCTCTTCGGGGCGTTCAGTGTATTTTGGTGGAGCAATATGACATCAATGCAGGAGCCTCCGGTGCAAATCACGGACTTTTACACAGCGGAGCCCGCTATGTTTTTTCCGACCCTGGTAGTGCTGAGGAATGTCGTGATGAAGGAGAGCTTTTAAAAAGATTGGCTCCCCATTGCATCGAGGACACAGGAGGCCTGTTTGTTGCAGTTGAGGGAGATGATGAAAAATATGTGGCGGATTTTCCCATTTTGTGTTCCCAATGCAATATCCCGGTTGAGGAATTAGATATCAAAGAGGCCCTTGAACTTGAACCCGCCCTTTCCAAAAAATTAATTGCCGTCTATATGTTGGAAGACGCATCCATCGATCCTTTTAAGCTTTCCATGGAAAATATTTCCCAGGCACAGAGCCTGGGAAGCATATTATTCTGTTTCACAAAAGTTGTGGGATTCGAAAAAAGCAACAAACGAATCCGGACCACTCACCTTATGAACATACTCACAGGTGAAGAGTTTGTTATTGAGGCGGAACAGGTGGTTAATGCTTCTGGCGCCTGGGCCGGAATAATCGCGGGTCTTGCCGACGCTAAAATCAATATACTTTACTCCCAAGGAAGTCTTTTGATTACCCATAAAAGGATCACCAAGAGAGTTATAAACCGCTTACGTCCATCGTCAAGTGCAGATATCCTGGTTCCCGGTGGTACAGTTTCCATCCTCGGGACAACGTCAGTGCGTATTGACGATCTGGACAGCATCCATCCCACGATCAAAGAGGTGGACTCCATTGTGGATGAAGCCACTGCCATGATCCCTGTTTTGGAGAACACACGGTATATTCGGGCATATGCTGGGGTCAGACCCCTGGTAGGATCCCAATCTTCAGGAGACGATCGATCTGTAAGCAGAGGGTTTGCACTTATAAATCATGCTGAAGACGGTGTTGAAAATTTTACCACGATTACAGGGGGTAAGCTTACAACCTACCGTTTAATGGCGGAGAGAACAGCAGATCTGGTATGTCTGCATTTAGGTGTTTCCAGCCCATGCGTGACAGGAACTGAGCCTCTCCCCTCAACTCAACCCGCCAAATGGACTGAACCAGGGCTCGCTCCAAAACTCTGGCTAAAAGATCACGATCCGGAAGATTTGCTGCTTTGCGAGTGCGAGATGGTTCCCAAAAGCGCGGTGGATGCAATAATAAATTCCATTCATAAGCAAAAGGGCAAACCGGATCTCAACGCCATCGGACAGCGCAGCCGGATCGGCAAAGGCGCATGTCAGGGAACCTTATGCGGGGCCAGGATTACAACCTATATGTATGACCGGGACGGATTACATCCGGATCAGTATCTGAAGGGTCTCAGAGAATTTCTTAGCAAACGCTGGAAGGGGCAGCATCCGATTCTCTGGGACAAACAGCTGATTCAGACGGAACTGCTGGAGGCGCTGCATTGCGGGGTTTTTGGTCTGGAACTGTAATTTTTTTTGACAGGATTAACGGGATTTACATGATTTTATTATTCTTTTATCCTGGTCATCCTGCCTGCCCCGTTAAATTACTTTTTATTTAACTGGGGTATATCCTGTCTAAGAATTAAAAAGGAAGAAAGCAATACATATATGCCCAATTCAGAACCTATAAAATGTGACCTGGCTGTTATCGGCACCGGTATTGCCGGTATGGCATCTGCCATGTTTGCGGCCAATAGGGGCATCTCTACCGTCCTGGTTGGAAGCACCGGAGAAATAATTTTTTCCAGCGGATTGCTCGATTTATTTGGGGTGCACCCGGTGAGCGAAAAACATCTATGGCACGACCCATGGGCCGGGATCGAGACCGTGGTCCAGGACATCCCCAAACATCCCTATGCTTTTGTGAAAATGGAAGACATCCGGGCGGCTTTTAAAGAGCTCCTCTCCTTTTTACAAGAGGCCGGTCTTCCCTATTGCAGGCATATGGGTCGTAATGTTGAGATGCTTACTTCCATGGGTACTATCAAATCGACATATTGCGTTCCAAAGACAATGTGGAACGGTGTGAAAGCCTTGGAAGAAAAATCTCCATGTTTACTCATAGATATTCGGAAGCTAAAAGGGTTTAGCGCTCGGTTGATTGCTGACACATTGCGGGACAAGTGGACGAATCTGCGTGCAACACGAATCTCTTTTCCTGGAACTTCTAATATGACCGAAGTATACCCGGAACACTTGGCCAACACTCTGATATTATTACAAAACCGTGAGAAACTTGCTCGGATAGTGCGTCCACATGTCAAGGACGCCCAGACAATAGGCATGCCGGCAATTTTAGGTTTGTATCGGTCTAATGAGGTTGTTGCCGATTTAGAGAGACTAATCAAAGTCCCATTGTTCGAGATTCCCACCATACCACCTTCCGTTCCAGGTCTTCGTCTCAAAGAAGCCTTTGAGAGGCAACTTCGATCCATGGGAATTCAGTATCTTTCACAAAAGCAGGTACTGGAAGTCCGTAACGGGATCGATAAGAACTTTGAACTTTACATCGGCAATGAGACTCCGGAACAAATAGTGCAATCCAAGGGAGTCATTTTAGCAAGCGGTAGATTTATCGGAGGAGGGTTACACGCGGACAGAAAACACATCCAAGAGACTATTTTTAATTTGCCGGTTCATCAACCTAAGCATAGAACAGAATGGCACAGCAAGAATTTTCTTGACCCGAAAGGGCATTCAATAAACCGGGCCGGTCTTGAAATCGATGACGCATTCCGACCTCTTGATGGAAATGATCGCCCCGCCTTTGAGACACTTTTTGCGGCCGGTTCCATTCTGGCTCACCAGGATTGGAAGCGTATGAAATGCGGTTCCGGTCTTGGAATTGCCACCGCCTTTGCTGCGGTTAATTCTTTTGTCCGCCTCAGTTAATAATGATATTATGTCAGGTAAGCAGGCAGGCATGAGCAATGATAAAATAGGCTATTTACAAAGAGATTCATTTAAGATACTTACTACAGACCACATCATTCAGCTTAAAAATATGGCAGCAAGCCTTTATCTCAGACATCGTCAAATAGTTGAGTGGTGAAGTTGTTGAGTAGGAAAAGATTGATAATAACCGTTCACGGTTCAGAGGTCCAAGGCGTACGATTTTTTCATATTATTCCTTTTAAACGATTAACCAATAACCAATAACTAATAACTCACAATTGGTTTTTGCCCACTTGGGATTGGTTGTCCAATTATTATGCAAAATAGTTATTATTCTATCATTACAACGACTTAACTACTCAACAACTCAACGACTTAACGAGATTGGTACTTATGAAAATTCTTAAAATTATAATTATTTCATTGATCCTGGTGTTTTTAAATATACTATCGGGTTTATACGACAATTTGTCTTTGGTATTAAATTCAACGGCAATGGCATCATCACTAACACTAGACGAGATTTTAGACCGGGTTGAAAAGAGATATGCTGGTGCTGGTTTTTCGGCGCGTTTTGATCAAGTATCGACAATAAAAGCGATGGAAATAAGTGATACTGCATTTGGGAAGATATTTATCAAACGACCAGGCATGATGAGATGGGAGTACGAAAAACCTGAAAAGCAAATTATCGTTACAGACGGTAAAGAGTTATGGATATACAGACCGGAAGACAAGCAGGTTATGGTCGGGAATGCTCCCTCATATTTCGGAGAAGGCAAGGGAGCCAACTTCCTTTCGGATATTAAGCTTATCAGACGGAATTTCAGTTTAACCCTCGAAAAAAGCAACAGAAATGATTATTATTTGCTGAAACTTTTACCCTGGAAAAAATCATTTGACTTGTCTGTTATATATTTATCGATTTCAAAGAAAACATTTGATGTTATACAGATTGTTACATTGAATGCATACGAGGATGAAACAAAAATAAAATTGAGCAACTTTCAATTTAAGGAGAATTTGAGTGATTTAATGTTCAGGTTTCAGCCACCTGAGGGAACAGATATAATCAATCTAGAGGATTAAAATATCAAAGATAAATTATATTATAATATTTGTGCCTTCGTGTCTTTGTGGCCGGGCTATTACTAAAAATTATTTACGTTTATTACTGGCTATTTACTAATTCGTCTGGAATATCGGCATTAGTATAAACTTTTTGAACATCATCACAATCTTCCAGAGCTTCCATCAATCGGATCATTTGTTCCGCTTCTTTTCCTTCAAGGTATGCTGTAGTTTGAGGAAGCATGGTGATTTCAGCATCAAGATAAGGAATTGATGCATCATCGATTCCTTCTTTTACGAATTCAAAACCTTCGAGAGAGGTAATTATCTCGATATTGTTTTCTTCTTCCCGAATATCTTCTGCGCCGGCATCAATTGCAATTTCCATGATTTTCTCTTCATTAACTGATTTTTTTTCAATATTAATATAGCCC
>Ga0209976_10000896_pt1 | contig 18150 bp, 21 predicted proteins | sample SumtaG_FD_182806 | JGI IMG/M metagenome (GOLD analysis project Ga0209976, IMG submission 182806) | Deep subsurface microbial communities from Indian Ocean to uncover new lineages of life (NeLLi) - Sumatra_00157 metaG (SPAdes) (version 2) | ecosystem: Environmental > Aquatic > Marine > Oceanic >...
CCGGAGCAGATCGACACGCACTCCTTCCGTGACCTTGTCTTGTACCTGTCGGGGCAGCGGAGTAGGGACTCATTGCTGCGTCGCCCTCGGTCCCTCGCGTGGGTGGACAGGCTCGAGCAGGAGGCGAGGGAGTTCAAGGACATCCCATCCCCTCCCTGGTTCGAGTCCAGCATCGGGTCCCCAAACCAGTTCATAGACCTGTCGGGGCCTGAAGCGCTGCGGACGGCCCCCGAGGTGTCCTCTGACACAGCAGAGCGTACCTCAGCGCAGATACTGGCAGTGGAGGGGATCCACCTTCAGCTCCTGGTCACCACACCCAAGGCGAGGGAGAACCTCATCCGCCGGCTGCTCCTACCCCAGCCCGACGGTTACCCTGGGATCTGGATCGACCCTGCTTGTACACTCCTCATCAAGGGTATGGGTGGGGGGATCGCCTTTCCAAAGGCGAGCAAGAGCGGGGTGGTGTCGGACAAGCCGGCAAGAGACGGCCACTTTGAACACCTGCATGATGCGTTGGGGTATGGGCTTACGCAGGTGGTGCCTTTTGCTGAAGGACCCTCCATTACAGGTGTCCTCCCCGAGCCAATCTGGGAGGGACGAGCGCCCGCTGTCAGGAGAGGGAGGTTAGTGATACCATCGAAGGAGGCGAAAAGAAAATGGCGGTGACAAAAAGCGGGGGCAGAAACCCCTTCAGGCTCGCGGCTGAGGAGCTGGATAAGAGACGTCCTGCCCTCACCGACCTCGCCCAACACCCCGGCTTCCTCTTCCTGATGGAGTTGGTGGAGCAGCATGAGACCCAAGCAGCTGCGGAGATCCTGGACGGGGAGGGGGAGGGGCACTCAATCGAGTGGCTGAGGGGGCATAGGGCGTGTGCACGTGGAATCACGAACGCGCTGGGCCTCATCGCCTCCCTTCGCCCGTTGGGGGAGGGGAAGGACAAGAAGAAGGCTGCAAAGAAGAGGGGGGTTTTTGAAAGAAGCCTCCTACACCAAAGTGGATCCGGGCCAGGTGCCCGGGATTGAGAAGGAGAGACATATGCCGAAGATGTTGCTCAAGAAACTGTTGCAAGGGATCGTCACCCTCATGGCGACCCGGCCGGAGTTCATGGAGACACTTTTCACATCGGTGATCAACGCGATCCTGAACAGAGGGGCCGCCCCTGTGCCCACCGAGGAAGGCAACGATCACTTCCTTCCCTCGGACGACCCGGTCGAACTCCCGCCCAGGGACGAGGAGAAGAAACCTAGCCTGACGGCACCCGTACACAAGGTGGAGCTGAGGATCCTGCGCGCACAGTACAACGGCAAGCTCTTCCCCAAGATGTACACCAAGGACAACCCGTTCGGGCTCTACTCCCAGTCGGAGCTGAAGAAGTGCGCGAGCGGGGAGCAGGCTTTCAACCGCGAGTCGAAGCTGTGGCTGGACCTGTCGCCCTTCGTCAAGGTCAACAAGAAGGACTACAAGCTGACACGGGACGAGGTCCTCAAGCGAGGGATGGCCTACCTGACCCAGCACACGTGCATCACCGCGGGGGAGGGTGAGACCTTCATCCACGGCACGGGGGTCGACGTGGAAGGTCAGCCCAAGTACACCGCGGAGGCAAAGGGGGCCGTCGGTAACGGGATCTCGGCTTGGGTAGCAAGCCTCGGCTACGTTCACCAGGTGAAGGTGGACGAGGCCGACAAGATCACCATTCAAGGGATGGTGTGGGATACACAGGTGGGCGAGAACGAGTCCTCGTTGGTCGTGTCGAACATCCTGAAGATCCGCGTCTCCTAGTCGCTAGTCGAAAAACTCGGGGCGGGTATTCACCTCTTGCCTTCCCGCCTCGGGTTTACCCTCGGCCGGTCACTACTCCCTGCCGGCCGGGGGCTTTTCTTTTAGTCGGGGGGACAGCAGGGCGAGTGGGAAGAAGGCGACGATGTGTGCTGCCTTCTCCCTCGCTTCCTCTGGTCGGCCTTGACCCATTCCCGTAGCTCTTCTACAGACATGCCTGTGCGGGTCCTCTTCCTGCTCTTCGCGCGGCCGTAGTCCACAGCCATGAGACGTGCCTGCTTTGCAGTGTCCGACGGCATGTCTACTCCTGCTCCTCCCCCCACCTCGCGTCTGCGAAACCTCGGAGAAGGGCGAGAACGTTGAACGGGCTGGCGGTGGACGTGGCGGGGCTGCGCTCAAAGGACTGTGCTTGGGCCTGGTCCCCACCCATTGCCGTGACTACGGAGCGCGCGGTGTCGTCTTGTCCAAGTAGCTTCACCATCTCCGCTCCTGTACCCCCCGCGGCGGCGCCCAGCATCCCAGCCCAACCAACAGGGTCGACCGGGCCAAGGCGGGTCTGGGGAAGGTCTTCGGCATAGCCTGCACCGTGGGTGTATCTGTCCACAAGGGCGAGCTGGTCCTTGTCGAGCCCCCGGTACCCCTTATACATAGGGTACTGGAGGAGTTCCGGGTTCTCTCTCACAGCGTTGACGTTGAACATCGCACCTCGAGTACCCTCACGGCGGCGGCGCTCGTCGGCAACAGCTACAGCCCGCTGCACCCACCCGAGAAGTTGGGATGCCGCCGGCATACCTACTCCTGTCCCTCTAAGGCAGCCCTACCCTCCGCACCGACAGACTCAGGTGGGGCGTTAGGTCCTGTCCCCGACTGATCCTGCACCTGCTTTTGGGCTGCCTGGGAGGCCTCCTGCTCGGCCTTCATCATCGTCTGGGTCGTGGCATCGGAGATGATGACCGATGCCTCCTTCTCCCCCATCGCCTCGAGCCAGCGCCTAGCGATGTCTCGGACTTCTTGTAGTGACAGCTTGTTGAGCTGCGACCCCATAGTGGTTAGGAAGTCCTTCAGCTTCTGCGCCTGCATGTCACGGTTCAAGGCTTTCGACGCTCCCCTGAACCTGACCCCCATCTCGAGCGCGTCCAGAAACTTCTCCCGGGGGAACTGGCGGATGATACCGGCCGCACCTGTGATCTTCGCGATGTCGGCGGGGTCACTGAACTGGTGGAAAAGAAAGGCAATTTGCGGGGGGATCTCATCCATCTCTGTTTCAATGCGGGAGATGCGCCCCTTGGTTCTGACCAGGGCACGCCCATACCTACGCTCAGACTCGGTAGCGGAGACACGTCCGACGGTGGCGGATGCCCCTCTCACGGCTGAGAAGGTAGCGTGTGTCTCGTCGATATCGCTCTTCCCCTCACTCTCCTCCCGGAAAACTTCCCCGGGGATGTTCATGTCAATCAGCTTGTTGATGCCCTTTGGGTTGTCGGTTTCCATCACGAGACCAGGGCGTAGAAGCTGGGTCAGTCCAGGGAGTCCCACCGACTTTGCCTTGAGGAAGACAGGCAGAACAGCGAGCATGATCGCGTCGATGCGCAGGTTGCGCATAGTGTTGATCTCAATGTAGAGCCCTTTTGTTTGCTGGTACTCGGACATGCCGAGGGACTGGAAAGGGATGGGGATGTTGCGGAGAAGGTGAAGAGGCAGACCCCCGTGAGAGAAGGGGTGCTGCATTGTCTTGTTGATTGCACCCTTGCGGTTGAGGATCATACAGAACGGCGTGTCCTCCTTGTCGACCTGGTACACCTCGAGCAGCTCGACGAGGTTCTTGGTGAGAGGGGAGGACTTCTTCTCATAGCTGATGCCCATCATGCTAGCGACTTCCTGTTGCCACGTGGACATCTCCTCCCCGTCCCACCCATCCAGACACTCCTCGACCTGTTTGGGGTCGAAGGGGAAGCTTGGGTCGTCACCGGCGCGGGACTTGACCCAGTCCTGTGTGCGGAGCATGCGATGGGCAACGAAAGGCTGCGTGTGCCACTCCTCAATGGTCGGATCGAAACGGAGATCCCAGAGAGGGACGCGGACGATGCTGGGACCGGTGTAGCGGCGGATGATGCGAGGACCGTTCACAGGCACGGCGGGGATGATGACGCCAAACTTGTTCGATAGGTTGACGTCATTACGCCACTGCTCGAACATGGTCGGGTTGTCGGGAGCTTGGGGGGCACCGTTTTTCACAGCCTCGATCACCGACGTCTTGAAAAACGCCACCTCCTTTTGCGTGGCCCGCAGATTCACCTTCGACGTGCGGTTGATCTGCACCACCTTCATCACAGCGCTGCCTTGAACAAGAAGCTCGCGGAAGGTCATGTCGAGGGTAAGCGGCCACCTGCTCGAGGCGAGCACGTGATCATACAGGTACTCGAGGGAACGGGCGAAGTCCCTATCCTCCTCGTGGATCTTCGTCACCTGCACTGGCGGGTCGCTAGCAAGCATGATGTCGACCATGGACGACCCGACGGTCTCGACACCGGAGTAGGGGTAGGGCACGTGGACGTTGGCTCGCCAATCCTCATCCTCGAGACGCTCGTCCTCCATGCGCGCCAGGTACAGCTTCCAATACTCGGTGATCTCTTCGAAGGGATCGCTGAGCGCTTGGCGCATAACCTCCTCAGCGGCGAGGACGTCACTCACAAACTCATCGTGCTTTGGGTCGCCAAGATTCCCGATAACGTCCGGCATCAGGCCCTCCCTCCCTCGATCGCGTCGCAAACGGAGAACGTCCACGTCACAAGCCAGCCCCACCTCGGGTCGTGTTCTGCCCAGAATCGACCGGCCCACTGACAGACGTGGAGATGCCACCAAGTATTCAGCTCCCCGTGCAGCATCAGGCCCTCCTCCCATGCTTCAGACTGAAGTGGTTGTAGTCCCCGTAGTCCCCGCCCCAGCGGCAAAGAGGGTGCAGGCTTAGCCAGAGAGCCCCGATCTCGTGCCAGACAGGGTGGTCCCCTTTGATCCAACGGCCGCGGATGAAGAGGTTCATGTCTTGGGCGAGCTTGAGGGGGTGGCAGCCACCAAGCTTGTGACCGTAGACCTCGCGCAGCTCTACCTGTGTGGGCTCTCTCTCAAGGATTGCCTTCAGCGCCTCCCGTACGCGCTCGGGGTCGATGTACCCCTCACCGAGACGCAGCTCCCACCCCTTGCTCTCGGCGGACATGATGAGGACCGCCAAGAGCCGAGGGAAGAGAACCTGTTTCTGTGCGAGCCTCACGCTACTTCTCCTTGTGCTTCCAAGCGTCCAGCAGCAGCGATGCCGCGTAGGAGACGACGGGGATCGCTAGCATGAACTTGGGGTTGCTGGCAAAGATCGCTGTCAGGGCCGCGGGGTCGGCGAGGACGGCCACAACCGACAGAGCCGCGGTCGACCCTAGCAGGATCGCAAGACTCTTCAAGGACTTCTTTGCAGATACCTTCGCGCTCATCTCGAGCCCCCATTCATCTTGTTTACAGCACCTGTGAGGGTGTCCACCTTGCTCCCCACCTCGAGAACCTGCTCTCCGACCGCAGTGACCTGGTCACCAAGGAAGGCGTGCATATCGTCGTTTCTTTTGAAGCCGCGGTCAAGGCGCTCCACCAGGTTGGTGTGGGCCTGCTTGAGCACTGCCTGATCCTTCTCTGTCTTTGTCACCCTGGATAGCATTTTCCACCCCGCCCAAGAGAGAAGACCGAGCCAGATGGCGAGAGCGCCTGGCGGGAACTTTGTAAAGAACGCCTCCAACATGCTTGACATGCCGCCTCCTCGGCCTCCTCTTGCCACATGTGGTTACTCCCGTATGGTCACACTGGCGAAGACCTGCTCTGTGTTGGTCGTCAGGTCGTTTGCATCGTCACCTGTGATGATACGAAGACCGAGACGGCAAGGTCCTGAGGGGACTGTGAGCGTGACACGTGCGATGGTCGGAGTACCCGTGGCGATGTTGGTGGGGCCAGACACGATCACGGGGGGCATGCCAGGCACACCCGGGTCGCACTCCACCTTATAGCTGATCCCACCGGTGGCAACGAGCTGCTGGACATCGAGGTCGAACGTGACGGACTCGACTCCGGTCATGCTGATCCACCCGTCGAAGATCCCCGAGCCGACGTCGGCCTTCATGTGCTGGAAGGAGTAGCCTGTCCCCTGTGGCGTGGTGCTGAGATCCCACGCATCGTTGACCGTGAGTGACGTGGCTGAGGCGCGGGCGGTGACTCGTCTCCAAACCAGGCCGCGCTCGAGACCAGGGGCGAGACTGCGCATCACCACCCCGATCATGTCCCCCACAGCGACGGTCGTGAAAGGGGCATCGTTGGTCGTGTCGACGGCGGTGGTGGTGGCGCTCAAGCCGGAGGTCTCGATCCGCTGGGTGATGTTGTAGGGCAGGTCGGCATAAGACCCGTTCCGCCCTCGAAACATCGGGTAAGCGTAGCTCAGGTCGGTCAAGGCGAGTCCCCCCACTTCGATGGTCTCATCCCCTCCCCCACCCAGCACCACGAAGTCGGTGGTGATGAGGGAGACGAGGGTCTCAAAGGCCACGGTGGTGTTCGCAGTAGCCGCACCCCCGGACCAGTCCTGGGTCACGACCAGCGATCTGCCTTCGCAATCGGTGCCGGTGATGGTCAGGTCCCCGTCGGTGATCGAGGCGGCACCGTCCGCCACAACCACGGTCAGGAGGCGGCAAACCTCCGGCTGAGCTGCGATCGTCAATGTGGTGTTTGTGAGGTTCACCTGCGCCACGAAGGTGGTGGTGGCGGCGGCGACACCGTCGACGTCCCAGCTGCTGGCCAGCATGTAGGTCTTCGTTTGATAGACACCCGTCTCCCCTGTGAGGGGGAGTAGCAGTCCCAGCCCCAGCAGGAGGGTGAACGCCTTCTTCTTCATCTTCATGTCCTCATCTCCTTCGACTGCGCCCACGGCTGAAGCTGAACCGATCATCCTCACGTGGAGCGTAAGTGCTCGTGCTTATGCCGATGATATCAGGTAGACCCAGGAGAAGCCTCTCCTCATCGGTGAGGTTCTGAAGGGCAGGGTCATTCCAAACCTCGCGCAGGCTCTCGGTACTCAGCGGGGTGAACTGTTGGACGAACTCGTCCCATGCGTGGAAGGGACGGCCGAACGGGTCTTCCCCACTGATGAGACTGTAGAGGTAGCCAGCCGCAGGGGACGCCTTGTACCTAAAGTAGGTCTGCCAGTGACGGACGACATTCGCCCTGTCGGTTTTCCCGGAGGGCGCCGGCTTGCCCGAAACTTCCCTGGAGTAGCGGCGTACATTCTCGATCCCGTCATTGAAGCTGCGGTATATGGTGCGGAGGTTCTGGACATATCCCCCCCAGATGTCGTAGCGGGTGTTCCCAACCTTGATCTTGCCAAAGTCCGCCTCATCTGGGTCGAGGGATATTTCGGCGCCGGCACGACGGGCAGCCTCCATGATCGCCAGTCCGGTTGCGGCTCCCGCAACGGCATCCTTGTTCATTTCCCGCCGGAGGATCCGCTTAGCGTCGGTGAGACCCTCCTTGCGTAGGGATTGAGGAGCGCGGGTGAAAAGACGACCCATGTGCTGCCACCGTGCAGCCACGAGCTTGGGCGACCACAGAGCGAAGGCGAGTGTGCGTCGAATGTCTCGAGCACGGCTTGGGGAAAGACCCTCTCGCTTGCCCACTCGTGTGAGAACAACGTTGACGGCATCTACAGGGTCCCCACGTCCGGAGACGAGGTTGGCGTACTGTGCCGCCTCTTTGAAAGCCGCAGGGTGCTCTTCGGGTGTGAACCCCTTCTTATACAGGCGCTTGGAGAGGGTGGTGAACTTCTCGAGCCGCATGCTGTCGAGGAGGGTTTCGAAGTGGCGCTGGGATGCACGTGCGAGGTAGGCGACAGGGTGCAGCTTCATGCCTTTGAGAAGCTTGTCGAGACGTGCGGCGCCGCGCATCTCCTCCTCAACCATGTTCGCCCCACGACTGCGGAAAAGGCCAGCACTCTCCCCCAGCTCGGCGGCGCTCACCTTTCCCTGTGGGGTGTCGATCATCCTCCGGTCCATGCGACCGTAGACGACCTCCTGCTGCTTACCTGAGACCATTCCCTGGAGGGCGCGCCCCGAGCTGCGAAGCGTAGATATCGGGGAGCCTGGGATTGCGGGCGCCATTTGGCGGTAACCGGAAACGTCAAAGTTCGCCCGAATGGTGCGGACGAGATCCGCTGTCGCCATGTACCATCCCTCGTCGATCTCCCCCCTCTCCTGCATGGAGCGTAGACGGGCTGCTTCTTTTCTCGCCTCCCTCAGACGGGTGACAAGCTCAGGGCGAGCGGAAAGCTCCCTCTGAACAGCGACCTGGTTCTCGGCATTCCGAATCATCCCCTCGGCTTTGGCAAGCGCCCGCTCGGAGGATATGCCTTGCGCCTGCTCAGGAACCTTCAAGCTGGTACGCAGGTCGGCCGCCTCTTTCCGCAGGGCCTGTAGACGGGTGAAGTCCCCTGTCTCCCCCATGCGCTCGAGGGTGGCGATCTCGTTCTCCGCGGCTTGGAGGCGGGTCTCAGCACGGGTGTCGATCTGCTCCCCGGTCAGGGGGCCTCGGCCGCCAGGTGCGCGCGCACGTGCGGACGCGCCGACAACTTCCGCCGCGGCCTCGATCGGAGCAGCCCCCGGGACTACCTTCGGACCTGGAGCTAGACCCGCGGCCGGGGGGATCTGGCCAGGGATCTGGCCGGGAGGAGGCACCACAGACCCCGAAATCGGCCCAGATCCTGCCTGAGCGGAGCCAATGAGCCTGCTCAGGGCCTCTGGGGTGCGCTGGCGCCTGGTGAGCCTAGAGAAGGCCTCCAGGAGGCCCAGCCCAGCCAGCTGGTCGTGGATCTTCTTCGCCAACGTCCCCCTGATGACCCGGTTGGAGGGTAGCCGCCCAGAAAAGGAGGGGGATGTCTCGACGGTCGGCCACTGCTGCTCCCCCACCGGGAGTCGGCTCTGACGCCAGGCATGGTTGATCGCCTTGGTCAGGGTCACGCTGTTCTGTCCCATGATCGCCTGAGACTCCAGGATCACGTTCCCCTGAGACTCCCCGACGGCCCGCTGGAAGGCACGCTCCCCGGGGGCGCGCTGAGCACCCTTGGGGCGCCTACCGAAGGGTGTCTTTCTTCCACCATGCTCACCAGTGCGCCCCTCAGACTGCATCCACTCGGGGCCTCCCCCTGGCCCTCGGCCGCCTTTCCCCGGCCCTCCCCCTCCCATGGAGATGACCCGCGGGTCGGCACGGATAGTGTCAAGGAGAGCGCTGCCCATCTGACCAGGTAGAGTGTGGCCGGGGGTGGGCTCACCCTGCACCTTCACAGGGGGACGAGCAGTCAAGACCCCCGGAGGTCTTTGCGGGGGAGCGACACCCTCGATATCGGGGAAGGGCTTACCCAGAGCCCACTCCTCCTCGGGGAGCGTCTGCATACGACGGCGCAGAAGGGCGGCCTCCGACGCCTTCAGCTCTTTGAAAACCCCTCGCCCCATGAGCGCGGCGAAGCCACCGTGGATGAAGGTGTCGGCGACTAGGCGAGCAGCCTCGTCGGAGAAACCTTCCTTGGACAAGGTAGCGGCGAGCTGCGTGCCAGACACGACAGCTTGTCCTGCCGCAGCTCCGGTAAAGGCGGTGCCGGCTCCACGTCCAACCGCCTTTGCAAGAGCCGGGGCGATCTTCCCCGCTTCCCCCAACGCCCTGACCCCGCCTAGGGTCCCCATCGTGGCCGCCACACTGGGGGAGGTAGCGATCCCCCCGAGCTGTGACACCAACTCCTCAACTATCACCTTTTCCTGTGAGGTGCGGGGGATGTCCATGCCACCAAAGGCCGGCTCGATCCCTGGGGCGGCGGTGCCTGTGTCGAGGGGGCCACCTTCTGGCAGACCCGCCTTGATCAGCTCTGGGATGGACTGGCCTTCCCCCTGCACAGCCTGCTGCCAAGGTCCAGACACACCCTGTTGCCCGAACAAACCTGGGAAACGGGAGTAGAAGGCAGAGGCGGTGGCGGGGATACCCTCGACACCCTGGTAGGCACGTTGCAGCCAGGAGACGAAAGGCCCCCACCCTGTGGACTGCGGTCCACCTTTGATGAGCTGTGGAGGAATGAAGGACGACACCTACTGCCCCCCTCCCATACCAAGGTACTGCATCAGACGCAGCAGACCGCCCTCCCTCCCCTCGTCCTCGTCATCATCATCTTCAAGAGAGGAAAAGGTGTCGTCCCCAGGGAAGAAACCTGTGTCGGAGAGGCCACCTCCGGAGAACTCGTCTTCCTCCCCATCCTCGTCCCAAATCTGCTGCCCAGCGACGTCGCGGAAGAAGTCCATGCCCTCCAACCCCTCGAGAACCTTGTCGTGCATCTCGGGGCCAAAGACAGGACGAGGGGCTCTTTGTTCTACCCGAGCCTCGTTGTTTTCTTGAATCGCTATCTCCTTCAGCGTGTCGAGCAGGCCTTTGACAACATGCTTCCTCTTGTCGAGATCGGACAGAACATCGGAGCGGGCGGCAGACGCACGGCTCCTTGTCGCACCGGCCCGATAGTAGTCTCCCCTCGCCGTCTCTGTCTTCATTCGACCTGGGAGGCGGGAGGTCAGCTCCATCAGGCGGGCATCAGCGAGGTTTCCTCTGGAGGTAGACTGCTCGGTGAGGGACCTTGTACGCCCCATGTCCGTCTCGAACTTTTCCCCGCCCCTCTCCTGCCCGGTGAGGATAGCGTCCAGGCCCATCCCCTCCGCTTCAGGGCCGAGGAACTTCATAAGCTCGGGGGGAAGGGCAGCGCCCTCCGACCCCTGCATGCCGATGGCGGTGAGGTTGCCGAGCGCACCTGTGCCCCGCTTGAGCTGAAGCATACGGTTGGCTGCGAGCTGGGACTTCTGGATAGCGAGCCCCATCATCATCTTCTTGAGCGCAAGCTGGCGCTGCTGCGTAGCGAAGACCTGCCTCTTCTTATAGTTCGGCCCCCACTGCGCCTGTGCCTGCTGGTCTTTGAACCAATCTAGAACACCCATCGGCTACCCTTTCTTTACGGACCCGCGCCACGTCGGAAGTAATCCGCTAGAAACCTCGACAAGCCCGGTGTTTCGGGGAGGCTGCTGAAGAACGTGCCTTCCTCTTCGTTGGTGACACCCTCTGGGCTGGGTTGGCTCGTGGGTGTGGGAGTGGACCCCCCGAAAGTCGCCCCCCCAACCAGGTTCGGTATCGTCTGGAACTCATCACTTGAGGTGTCGGGGCCTGCCTGAGACATAGCACTTTGACCAGATGACCAACCCGAGAGGGGGGCGTCTATGCTGAAGGCTTCCTCACTCGTGCTGAAGCCTGGACCTGAGCTTGCGCTGAAGCCTGGACCTGAGCCAAAGCTAGGTATGCCGCCTACAGGCCCACGCGCTGCCTCTTGTCTGTTACCTTCCTGCCACGCTGACGCCCCCGCCGCCGCGCCACCTACCGCACCGGCCGCAAGTGGACTAGGCATGTAGCTCTGCCCTGTGAAAGGACGTGCAGGACGTGTGATCCAATCTAGAAGAGGCCCTGGTATCCGATCACGGAACTCAGGACGCCGCTCGAGGAGATCCATCACACTTGCCCCAAGCATCTGACGTCTCTTTTCCTGCTCCTCCCAAGCCCTCTGCGCTTGCGTGTCCTGGAAACCTTGCGCCCTGTTCCGCTGATGTGACGCATACCAAGTAGAGGCGGCACTGACAAGAGCTGGAATAAGCCAAGCTAGAAATGCAGGCATCTCACCCTCCTACTACGCGGCCAACGCCTGACCAAGAAGACCGGAAAGCATGGTCCAGTCTTCATCAGGACCCCCGCCACCTCCCGAACCCATAGCGCTGATCTGCATCTGTGTCATGCGGATTTCAGCTTGTATCCGCGCATAGCCCAGACGAACTTGAGCCATGCCGAGTTCCTTCTGCGCTGAAATGCCCTTGAGACCGAGAATGTACTCACGCCTTTGTCCAAGCCACGCCTGCGCCATCTGTATCCCCTGAACCTTCAGCGTAATATCCGACTTTGCCTTCTCGATCAGGATCTTGCGAACACCCCCGGTGTACTCAGACAAGGCAGCGCGCTGAACACCAGCCGTGGCGTCGGTCACCATGCCGGAGCGGGTCATGCCTCTACGCAGCGCGTCGAGCTGTATCTCCCTCCCTGCTGCGCGTGTGCGCCCCTGTGTCGCCTGGTGCAGCTCACCATACATCCGGTTTAGGGTGTCGTCGTCGAAGGCGGAAGTGCCCCCCGACATGAGACCCTCGATCTGGCCCCAGATATCGTCATCGTGCAGCCACCCTGCACCGCCACCTCCAGCACCTTCAGCACCTTCAGCACCTGCACCGCCACCACCACCACCGCCCCAACCGCTGCCAGCACCTGCACCGCCACCTGACTGGTCTACGTTACAGCGCCACACACGTTGGACACATTGACCAGCGCGGTTGGGGGAGTTGGCGGGGCAACGGATAGGAGTCGCAGGCGGGCACGTACCAGAAGAAGCACCAATGGTGGCACAGTCGAACGGCTTGGGGTGACAAGACTCGTCTTGCGCACACCATTGCTTCCCCGAGTTAACGCACTGATTCCGGGGATTGGACACAGTGGTGTCCGGGATGCACATCTGCTTCTCTTCACTCCACCTCTCTGTCCAAGGATCACAGCTGCTCGGCCCGTATCCTTGCGGGGGGGAAGCAGGTGACGGTGGGGAGGGTGAAGGAGAAGACGCGGGTACACAACCTTGGGATTCTCCCCCCCACACTTCGCCATCTGGACACTGTGCCATAACCTACTCCAGTCCTACCCAAACACCAGAGTAGGGGTTAAAAGAAGGCTTCCCCGGCTCGATCTTGGGCTGGGGCGCGTTGGGATCGTCCTTCCCAGGGAAGTCGCCGAAGTCAGCAAGCATCTTCTCTCTCTTACGTACCCACTCTCTTTTCCCCAGATCGTTGAGGCGCATACTCACTTGCCCCTCCAGGTCAGTGCTCACCTCCCCGAGGGGGCTCTTTTCTACCCCGGGCAGCACAGTGATCGGGCTTGGTTGAGCTTGTGCCTGTCCGGGCTGCGCTTGCGGCGCCCCAACTGTGATGTTGACACCCGGCGCCTGGGGTGGGGGGGTGAGGGGCTCTTGTGTCAGGGAGGTGTCAAGCTCCGGCGGGGGAGGAGGCAGCACGTCTGGGGACAAAGGAGGAGGCGAGGGGAGGCCCTGGCTTGGCGGGCGGACAAGACCGGGGGGGTAGCCTGGAGTCGCCTCCGAGAAAGACGGGGGGGCGATCGGGCGAGGAGGAGGAGACCCCTGAAGATCGGGGATGCCCCCCATGTTGGGCACAGGAGGGCCGGTGCCTTTGACCAGATCCTTCAGCGGGTTGATCGGCGTGGACATGGCTTAGAACTCCTCCCACGGGCGACGGCGCCGACCTTTCCCTCGAATGGGCACACCTGGCCCCCTGATGAGTTCAGGGCCGACGTAGCGGTTGATGCCGAAGTTGGGTGTGCGGAAGGGGAGCGCGCCTTCCGTACCAGGCTGGGCGAAGGTACCTCCCCCCGTCGAGCCGAGCAGAGAGATGGGTAGTGTCGCAGGCCCAGGTAGAGGGAGAGGGACGGGGGTGTCTGCCACAGGGTCAGACTCCACCACAGGCGCAGGTGCAGGTGCAGGTGCAGGTGTACGTGTAGGTGCGGGGTCCCATTTGGGGGGCGCGGGCGCAGGGTTGTTCATATCCTCTTGGGGAATCTGATCCGGGAGTTGATCTGGGATCGGAAACTCCGGGAGCGGGAGCGGGCGCGGCCTCGGGTGGGATCGGGGACCTCTTTCTTTTCTCATCAACCTCTCCTCTAAAAAACAATAAGCGAGACCGTGGAGTCGGCGGTGTCACATTGGAGGAAGAAGTCGTCTGTTCCCCAATCACCGATGCTCGCGTCATAGACGATACAGGCCTTGCTTCTACGCATGATCTTGTACCCGACGGGGACACGCTCGAGGCCGTGTGGGATGGTGTAGGCGGTGTTGGCGTTCTTGAAAAACCACTCGATCCACTGCCCGTCGAAGTTGCCCGCCTGTGTGCTCGAGACTCCCGCTCCAAAGGAGAGCCTCCCGTTGAGCTTCTTCACGACCTCCCGTAGCTTACTGAGGATGTAGTCTCCCCCCGCGGCCGTGAGCTTGCCCTCTTGAAAGCGCACGCCCACAACCTGCCCGACCATTCCAACCCCGTCCTGGATCAGTCTGCGGATAGCCATCAGTGCACCACTCCCATTCTACGTGAGGTGAGGCTCTCAAAGATAACCCCTTGAACGTCGAGCGCGGGGGCGCCCGAGTAGGCGAACTTGAGTTGGAGGGTACTGGCGAGCTGGTCCGCGCTGGAGAGGCTGTACCTTTTCCACATCTCGGGGAGGTAGAGGGAGATGGCGCGCCCACCGTTGTGGAGGGAGGAGCTACCGTCCAGTAGCCAGCCGATGGTAGCCTCCGCGGCAGTCTGGGCACAGTTGATTTGCACTCGTCTGCCTGCCTTGAGCATCCCCTCGGCGCCGAGACCAAACGCCTTGGTGACAAAGTAGGCGTCTATTGCCGCACCGTCGTCGACAAGACCGGACATGAGGTCGTACACGTGCTGGTGCTCGGTCCCCCCTCGGTCAGAGAAGACACCGTAGAGGAGAGGGGCACCGTTGCTGTCGTAGAAGTCGCCCATGTAGGTGGGGGCGCCGAGGGCAGAGGGGAAGGAATCGACGTGCCAAGTCCCCGTCTTGTAGTTGTAGATGATGCGGAGAGAAGGGTGGGTGTCGGAGTCCTGGGCGATGGTAGCGATATACCACCCACGTGTAGCGTCTATAGCAGCGACCACGTTCTTGAGCTGCGACTTGGGTATCTTGTCGATCAGGTCCCGGATCTTGGACGTGCTGATTGAATCGACGTTGGTGCCGTCGCTGCGGTAGAAATTCTCGCCCGAGAACCAAATGAGAAGACCCTCGGCTGTCTTGGCGGAAAGAGGGGCGACGCAGCCATGCCTGTCGGAGAGAGTTTGTCGGGTGAAGTTGGACTGGTCGGTGCCGACGATGTAGTGCGTTCCGTTGGTCTTGAACACCACCAGGCGGTCGCCAAAGGCCAAAAGCTGGACGATCTTGTGGCCGTCGTCTGGGTAAACCTCGATCACCGACGAGGAGTAGAAAGACTCAGGCAGAGGGCCGAGGTAGGAGAACTGGGAGAAGAAGACGGCGGTACCATCGGAAAGCCACAGTCTCTCGCTCCAGTTTTCGATGATGGATGTGTTTGCGGGGGGGAGACCGTTGCGGAAGGACGCCTGACTCCCCATATCCGCGACGACGATGTTGTCTTCGTAGGTGGAGGTGATGTTGTCCGCGAGAGTGGCGACCCAGTAGTATTCGGCCTGTTGATCGGTTAGGACACGGTAAAGACCCCGCCCACTAACCTGGAGCTGTACGCTTGTAGGGATGGTGGACCAGTTTATCTTCTTGCTGCCAGCGATGGTGACCTTTGCTGAGACAACGCTGGGGTTGGACTCGGCACCTGTCGTGAGGTTGAGGTAGGTTGCGACGGCGTAGTAATCGCCTGCGGAGAGTGCCCCTGCGCCTCCCTGTGCCAGAGTGGGGGCTGTGGAGGGAGCGGAGATACCAGCGTCATGGATGAAGGTAGAGGAGGCACGTTTGAGGGCGCCTGTCCCGCTGCGGACTACGTATGCGACGTCGAGCAGTTGGCGAGCGATCCACGGAGCGACGGAGGAAGGGTAGGAGACACCGGGGGGCATGGAGAGGGCAATGAGAGACTGGCCGTCCAGGCGGGCGAGACCGGTGAGGGTCCCGACGAGTAGTGTCCAGGCGCCGACAGCCGTCTTATGGGCGAAGAGGGACGTGACCTGTTCGGTGTAGGCGGTGGCGTTGACCTTCGACGTGCCTAGGCGACGAACGAGCTTCGGGCCGAATGGGTAAAAGTTCCGTAGATCGGCCATCTCGGTGTCGAGGATGGCGTGGGCGGGAACACCACCGTTATACCCCCCACCGAGGTTGAGAAGGTCCGCCTTGATCATCTGTCCCATGCTTCACACCCTACCGGGGTCGACGCCCTGCCGAGTGTTGGCTCGTCCGCGGCGAATGTCGGGGCGCAACACCAACCCCTCGTCGAGGGACGTCCACCAACCGTTTTTGATGTCCGCCTTCATCTCAGCAAGATCTTGGCGGGTGGCAAGGTTCTCCTCCCCTACCTCGGGCAGTGCATAGACGTTCGCCTGCAAAGCTATGCCCATGTGCGTCATCAGGGGGATCTTGGGGATGTCGGTGTCGGAAGACATGGAGTGAGACGGGACGTAGTGGATGCGCAGACCGTCGGTGATGTTCTCGGTGGGGACGGGGGAGAGGTAGAGCCACTCGGCTAGGCGGGCATAGCGGATGGTGGATACCGACGATCTGTCCCAGGTGAGGGCGGTCTCGTTCCTACCGACCAACTCTTCGTAGCCAGCGGGGCGGATGCGTCTGTACCCCCCGTCGCTGCCGAGAATCTGCACCATACGGATGGTCCATATTCCCTCGGGCAGCTCAACGAGGGCATCATTCGCCGCGGTGTTTGCTTTTCCGATGTAGATGAGCACGTCGGGGGCAAACGCCATCATGAAGAGCTGCATGCGGTGTGTGGCGAGGTCGATCAGGGAGTCGAGGTCGGTGTCTTCCCACGGCCCTCCCGACGTGACTTGGTCTTGGAGGCGGCGGCGAAGAAAGTTTCTGATCTGGAGTCGGGTAGACACGATTATGACTCCTCATTGGTCCAGGTAGGGGCGGTGGGGTACTCACGCTGGAAGCGGAAGGTACCGTGATCTGCGCCCCCGACATTGACGACAAGCATAGACGCATCCCCGCCAGCGTTGGCCCGACAGGTGCCTGCGCGGCCCACACCGGCGCGAGAGGACATGACGGCCTGATCGTTGTCGCCGAGGGGGATTGAGGTTGGATCGTGAGTTGCCATTAGATGAGGTACCTCCGATGAGGGTCAGCCCGCAGGTCTTTGTACATCTCCACCGCCTCGTGACTGTGGATAAGGTGCTTGCCTCGAGTAGCGTGGTTGAAGGTAGCGATCAGATCCGGCATCTGGGCGAGCAGCAGGTTGGCACCAAGGACAGGGCCAAGGATACCCAACATGCAGGCCCAAGCGCCGGGGGGTGGGGAATAAGAGACCTCAATGTTTTGCTCGGACACCCTGTGTGTAGTTGGCCCCCCCGGGACGTTGTTGGCGAACAGGCCGAACTCAGAGTTGTCCACATCCGCGATGACCCACGTGCCTCCACCCGGGCGCGGGATCACAGCAGTTAGGAAGTCTTGGTAACCAATAGCGAGCGTCTCGGTTGCCGATTCCGCGTCTGCGGCGGCTAGTCGAGCCATCGCAGATAGAGTGCCAGAGCCGCCTCCGTTCTCAGCACGAAGGTTCGACTTCACCGAGACAATCTCGGAGCCACTCACTATGGTCAAGTTTTCGTAGACGAAAGAGGTCCTGTGGTTTGTGGTCTGTGTCTTGAGGCGCGTCGCATCGTTGCTGTCGGTGAGCGCGTCCCACTTGGTGCCCCCACCATCTTGGCCCCACTGGTCGTAGTTCCCCTGCGACGTGGGCTCTATGATCTGGCTCGCCATTGCTAAGCCACCTTGAAGATGTCCAGCTCGGGCATCGGAGTGCTGAACATGAGATCGAAAGCTAGATGCGCGCCGGGCAAGACACCGGCACCAATCAAGTCGACGTTCAGCCGAATGTAGTCGCCCTCCTTGAAACAGTGGTTAGCAAAGGTCCCGTCGGGTTCGGTGCGGACGCCGCTGTCTACCTCTTTGGCAGCGTCGGCGATGGCCGGTGGGGTCGTGTAGATGTCCACCCACGCAGACAGATCGGTGCTCTTTTCCGCGGTGAATTGGACAGCATCCCCATCTCTCTTGACCGTGCCCCCGGTACCGCCGGTCGTCACATTCACCGGGATCGTGAAGTTCAAGGTGTCGATGACCGTGGCCACGTGGACACCATTGATGTCAGGGACCGCGGTAATGTGTCCTGCAATGGTGACCGAGTCCCCTGTGGTGAGGCCGTGTACTGCTGCACACAGGATGTTGGAAGGGTTGGCAATCGAAGACGATGTGACCACAGTTGTGCTGTCAGGGGCTGTCTTTACCGCCCCTGCCAAACCCATGTAGATGCAGTCGCGGGGGACCCTCCCTTGCCAATCGTTCTGGTAATCGGCAACAGCGAGGGCGCCGCGTACCTGCCCGCCCATGTAGAACTCGCCCATGCGCTCGGGGAAGTAGATTGTGGGGGTGATCTCCCCAAACACGACCATGAAGCAGCCGAAGTAGGGCTGGGTGCCTGCTTGTGCCGACTCCACG
>Ga0209976_10000897_pt1 | contig 18142 bp, 10 predicted proteins | sample SumtaG_FD_182806 | JGI IMG/M metagenome (GOLD analysis project Ga0209976, IMG submission 182806) | Deep subsurface microbial communities from Indian Ocean to uncover new lineages of life (NeLLi) - Sumatra_00157 metaG (SPAdes) (version 2) | ecosystem: Environmental > Aquatic > Marine > Oceanic >...
AAGACGGAGGAAGGAGCGGGCAAAGGCAGGTCAGTATGCCCCGAAACCCCTGGGCTACACGCGGGCTGCAATGGTATGAACAATGGGCTGTAACTCCGAAAGGAGAAACCAATCCCGAAATCATATCTCAGTGGGAATTGTCGGCTGTAACCCGCCGACATGAACGTGGAATCCCTAGTAATCGTGTGTCATCATCGCACGGTGAATACGTCTCTGCTCCTTGCACACACCGCCCGTCGCTCCATCCGAGTGTGCTAAAAATGAGGTGTGGTCAATTTGGTCATATCGAGTTTCTAGTATGCGAGGAGGGAGAAGTCGTAACAAGGTAGCCGTAGGGGAACCTGCGGCTGGATCACCTCCTATTATTTTAATACGTTATATACGTTTTTCTTAGGAAAATTCAAAATAAACTTACTTCTCTTTTTTCTAAAATTGATTGTAGTACAAAATCAACTCTATATCTTTAAAAAACAAAAAAATTTTAATTATTTAAACTATTTAAACTTCTAATAAAAGTTAAACATATCAAATTACTGGGCCTGTAGATCAGTGGAAGATTGTAGGGTTCATTTTTGTACCCACCTTTACCGCTTGACTTGCATTCAAGAGGTCACGGGTTCAATTCCCGTCAGGTCCATTTTACTCCATTAATCTTCAAATGGAATAATTTTGTCTTATAATATTTACTATTATAATTGATTAAAAATTTAGATCTTAAAAATGAGAAATTTAATAATATCCAATTATTATTCTTAATTAGTATGAAGTTTTATGAACCATTATTATTTGTAATTCTTTTTTTATTCCAAGCTACATCTGAAGAAGCAGAAACTTTCAACTTTATTTTAGTCTTTTTTGGAGTGATTCTATTAATTATAATATTGGCATACATTCTTTTAACTTCAAAACAAGAATAATTTTCTACTTTTTTGAGGTTACGATTTTAATAACATCTTTATTTTTTAATTCGTAGCTTTCTCCTAATCTTTTTTTAGTTTTAGCATCAATTCCAAACATGAAATTTTCAGCTAATTCACTGTGAATCTTATCTCTCACAAAATCTCTTAATTTTGTCCCTTTTTCAACTAAAAATGCATCTGGTAAAACATTATCTTTATTGTCTGAATAATTATTGATATCTGAAACTGGAAAGACACAAATTTGATTTGCTATTATAAATGAGGCATGATTTAATGCTTCTTGAATCCCAGTTCCTTTATATTTTTTTAATATTTTATCTCTAATCTTTGCTAACATTTCTAATTCTTCCGATTTCAAGCTGGATTTTTCATAAATTTCAAAATCGGCGGATCCTGGAATGTATCTAACTGTTTCATTTTCATGATACTTCCTTAAATATAATTCTGCTAAAGAACTACAAGGGATAACAAAACTCTCCGTTTTCTCTTTTAAATTTAATAAGTTTTTTTCACTAATTTCTTTATCAATTTTGTTTGCGATAATTACAATTGGTTTTGAAATTTTTCTTAAGATTTTAGAAAATGTTAAGAGTTCTTGATCTGTCCACGTGGATGGATTTTTGTTATCTAATTTTGAATTTTTCAAGGAAGTCATTATCTGAATTTTAGTTATCTTTACTCCTGAAAGTCTCTCAAATAAAGCCTCAACAACTTTTTTCTTTTGAGTCTGAATTCCTTTAGTAAATTTTGTCCAATCCGTTCTTTCAAGAATATTTTTAAACCATAAGTCTATTTCATTTTCTAAGAAAAAAATGTCCTCATATGGATCGTTTTGGCCTGTTGAAACTAATTTTCCCGTTTTATCGAGAGATCCCGTGATATCAACAATATGAAGAAGCACATCAGCTTTAACTAAATCGCTTAAAAACCGGTTCCCTAAACCTTTACCTTTATGAGCATCGGGAACCAAACCAGCTACATCTATTAAATTAATTGGAATAAAACGATATCCATCAATGCAAATAGAATTTTGTGGATTATCTGTTATATTTAAATCTTTACAAACACATTTAGTTTTGACGTATGACACCCCAATGTTAGGTTTTATTGTTGTAAACGGTATTTCACTAACCTTAGCATTTGTTAAGCACGCAGCATTTAAAAAAGTAGTTTTTCCGCTGCTAGGTTTTCCAATAATCCCTATAGTGAATGTCATAAATATAATGAATTATAATCTCTTAAAATCATTCCTTTTTTTTCTGTAAATTAAATAGATTGTCTAGATATGTCTTTAAACCATCAAATGAATCTCCCATTAAATTATCATTTGAGACTTTTATACTCTCAATTTTCCTTTTATTTGAGGACACATGAATATCAAACTCATCCCTCTTTACTTTACATCGATCTAATCCCTTTTGTTTTAAAATTAACTGATTTTTTTTTACAATCTCTAAAACTGGTATTGAATTATGTTTAATGTAAGGGATCTTTAATAAAAATGGTTTTTTAACTGAATTCACTCTTACAATACATTGACCTTCCTCTAACTTTGAGAGAAAACTTTTATTTTCCACATCGAGATTCAACAATTCACATATAATATCTTTTTCTAAATGATTCTGAAATGATACTATAACTCCACAATTTGCCAATATTTCCTTACTAATATCAGGACGGGTAGCTAAAGTAATCAAACATTCACCAGTCCCTCTTTGCAATAAAGCAATATCTTCTAAATAAGTAGTTAGTTTACTTTTTTTCATTAAATCTTGGGGAGCAAAATATTGAGCATCTTCAATACATGTTAAATGCTTTATTCCATTGTAATTTTTGGCACCTTCTGTTAGATTTTTATCCCATAAATATTTTAAAATCATGTTTAAGAAAAATAAAGCATCTTCCTTCTCTCCACCCAACTTGATAATAGAGCTCAAATCTAAAAGAACATCACTTTTAAAAAGTTTTAAAACGTCAATTCTATGATCGCTAGCAAATAAAGCTCTCAATGGGCCTTGTGAGAACCTTCTTATCCTATTTTTAATGCTGATCAATGTTTGGCTTAACATCGGTATATTTTTTTTATTTTCTTTAAGGTATTTATCGCATTGAGCCTCAAAACCACTCCAATTTTGGGAATTTTTATGTTTGCAAACCTCTGTTAATATTTCAACTAAGACCTTTTCCATTTGGGGGGAAAACTCAGCATTTTCATCTAAAAACTTTCCACTCTTTAATATATCAAATATTCGCTCAGCATGAATTATGGGCGTCATCTTTCCAGGATTAAAAATATTAATAGAGAAATTTTCCCCTGGCCAAAGAATTAATAAATCATCTACTTTTTTTTGAAGGTAGGCGTATTCCCCTTTAAATTCAACAAGGAAGAAAGGGACTTTATAAATTTTTTTGAAATTAATTAAAAAATTTTGTAGAAAATTACTTTTCCCTGTACCTGTTGCTCCGCAAATAAACATATGTTTTTCAAGATCCTTAAGGGAAAGAAAAAAATTAGATTTTTTAACTTGATCTTTCATAATTCTCCCAATAGAGATGGTACCTTTTTTAGAATTGAGTTTCGAAGGGGTCTCAAGCTCAATAGCGTCCTCATCATTATTAAAAAGACTCAATAAGAGAAGAACAATCGCGAAAAAATAAAAGGCATTAGATAAATTGAATATCAATGTAGGAAGAATATATTCATCTTTTTTATCAATAAAAAACTTAGAATCGCTAGATATAAAAAATGGTGTATTTAGGATAAGAAATATAAATGATATTATTAATATTAAAACGATTAAAATTTTACTATGATTTAAATAATATCCCTTCTTTTTGTATCGATTAAAAATTAAAGTAAGTATGAATGAAAATATACTTAAAGCTAAAAAAGCAAGAAATAATATCATTTACAAATTATTTATTATTTTATAAGGATATAGTTTTAAAAACACCAATTATTCTTTTAGAATTCTCAAAATCTGAGATAATTACGCCTCTTTTTAATTTACAGGTATATAAGTATTGAATAATATCATTAGAGGTTTTTTTAAGATTTTTTTGTCATACTTGGTCTATATAATAGAATTTTTTCCATTAACTTTATGTTGGAATATCCTTAAATATAATACAAAATAACGTCTTGTCTCTTAATAGAGTTCAATTTTAAGATTTTTCGTAAAGTTTTTTAATTTTATGACTTAGAGATCTATATAAAGAATTTATTAAATATAAAATTAAAATTGAAAGAAAAATGGCACAATTATCCGGTGTTCCAATTCTCATTTTAAAAGAAGGAACTGAAAGAAAACGTGGAAAAGATGCTCAAAAGAATAATATAGCTGCTGCTAAAGCAGTAACTGAAGCAGTAAGAACTACTTTAGGACCTAAAGGAATGGACAAAATGCTTGTAGACTCTCTAGGCGATGTAACCATAACAAATGATGGCGCAACGATTTTAGATACTATTGATGTTGAACATCCTGCTGCTAAAATGATAATAGAAGTTGCAAAAACACAAGATGATAAAGTTGGAGATGGCACTACTACCAGTGTGATTATCGCGGGAGAATTGTTAAATCTTGCTGAAGAATTAATGGAACAATCAGTTCATCCTACTATAATTTTTAAGGGATATAGAAAGGCTTTACTAAAAAGCAAAGAATTACTCCAGAACTTAGCGATAAAAATTGAGATCGATGATACCGATACCTTACTGAAGGTTGCTGAAACTTCAATGAATAGTAAATTAATATCGGGTGTGAAATCTCATTTTGCTGAAATCTCTGTTAAAGCCGTGAGTCAAATCAAAGAACAAAGGGGAGACAGAATAGTAATCGACTTAGATCAAATTCAGATAATTAAAAAGGAAGGAAAAAGTCTCTTGAATACAAGTATTATTGATGGAATAATTGTTGATAAAGAAATTGTCCATCCAATGATGCCGAAATCGATAAGAAATGCAAAAATAGCATTAATTAGCGCGTCATTAGAAGTTGAAAAAACTGAATTCGATGCTGAAATCAGAGTTCAAACACCAGACCAGATAAATAAATTTCTTGAAGAAGAATCTAATATGATTAGAAAACGCGTCGCAAAATTAAAAGAAATTGGTGTAAATGTAGTATTCTGCCAAAAAGGTGTTGATGATAAAGCTCAGAATTTTCTTGCAAAAGAGAATATTATTACTATTCGTAGAGTTAAAAAATCTGATATGGAAAAATTAGCTAAAGCTTCAAACGCTAAAATAATCAACAATATATTTGAAATTAATGCTAGTGATTTAGGTAATGCAGGAAAAGTCGAAGAAAAGAAAATTGGAGATGACAGAATGATTTTCGTCTCAGAATGCGCAGATCCAAAAGCAGTGAGTATCTTAATTAGAGCTGGAATTGAACACGTCGTTGATGAAGCAGAAAGAATGTTACATGATGCTTTATCTGTTGTTAAGGACGCAATTGAATTACCATATATTCTCCCTGGTGGCGGAGCTTGTGAGATAGAATTAGCAAAACAATTACGAACATATGCGAGATCCATCGGTGGCAGAGAACAGTTAGCTATTGAAATATATGCTAATGCTTTAGAGATTATTCCAAAAACTTTAGTCGAAAATGCTGGATACAATCCTGTAGATTTAATAGTTGAACTACGATCAAAACATGAATCCGAAGAAGGAAAGGCAAGCGGAATTAATATTGATACAGGAAAACCAGATGATATGGTAAAATTAGGTGTTCTCGAACCTTTATCTGTTTTAACACAAGCTATCCAATCAGCTACAGAAGTATCTTCAATGATCTTAAAAATTGACGATGTTATAGCTGCCTCTGGTCTCTCAAAAGGCGGCGATTAGTTTTATTCTATTTTTTTATTTTTACTCTTTTTTTCAAATTTATTTAATTTTTTAAATTGAATTCCCCAAGAAAATTTTGAGAGAATCATATCAGCTTGATAAGTATAGTCTGTAATATATAGAGCTGCTGCTAAGGCTTCAACTGAAGTTAATTTTTCCCACTTCCCATAATTAGTTGGATTTGTAGCAATTAAAGCCGGTAATTTACGAGCATATTTAAAATCATCCTTGGGTAGGCTCAGGATTTTCTTCCAGGAACAATCTATTACAATTAATCCATTTTTTGACAATTTTTCTCGATCATCAAGTTTAATTTCTTGAAGGGCAAATGGTGTTAAAATGATTGATTCTTTTAAATTACCTCTAATTGATTTTATTATCTTTAAGAGATTCAACTTGTTCAGTTTAAGTGAAGTGCATTTTTTTGGATCACATTGATTATAATGAAGACTAAACAATTTACATGATTCTTTAGTTGAATTAGATATCGTCATGTTTAATTGGTGAAAATTGTGCTAATATTAATTCACTATGATTAGGATGAATTTTGTTTTAACCATATTTAGAACTAGTAAGAACATTAATAGACTCGATAAAATCTTCTGTTGTTTGTTCTTTACCTAGTATCTGCAATAGTGAGTAAATAATATTTCTTGCTTCACAGATAACTGGTATTCCCCCATAGGTTAGTGTGAACAAACCGATAAAAGAAATATCCTCAATATTTGATACCTCTTCTGTAGCCGAAAATTTAATTTTACCTGAAGGACAGGCTATAAGACCATAAAAACTTTCTGCATCTTGACCAGAAATTGCGATATAACATAAAAGATTGCCAATTGATGATCCGATAGATTCTTCTTTCATTTTTTGGAATGCTACATTAGCATTGGCAGAAAAGGCTTCAATGGAAATAGGCAAATTCTCACCACTAACTTCACGAGCATCCAATGTTAACCCAGAAGGATTAACAAGCCCGAATCTTATAAAAATTGGATTTTGAACTGAATCCAAAACTGCACTGATTGATGGTAATAGATTTGAGGGTTCGAAAGTCTCAGGAGTATAAGAAACAAAAGGAACTTCTGACCCCATTCCAAAAAGATAAATTGCGCTTCGAACTTTATCACAAAAAATTTCAACATCTCTCTCAGATTCGTCACTATTTCCAAAAAATTCTCCTAATTTTTGTTTTAAATAATACATGGCGGTAGCTAAGTTATCCGCATCTAATGGCCATTCTTTATGATAATCATGAACAATAGTTAAAAGGGTTTCATTAATTCTAATTGTAACTAAGCATACTTTATCAAAATAAGAAAAAGAAATCACTTGATCTAATATATTTAAGTCTTCCCAATTTTCTTCGCTTGCAGAAAAAGCTGCTGACGCTAAACTTGTAATTTGGTTGGGGTTTAAATCTATCTCACTTTTTCGGCCAATTTTTGCAATTGAAAGGCCGTTTTGATCACATAGAACTACTAAAACTGTTCCCTCTGACGCGCGTAAAATAGATGTTAAATGTTTTATTAAAGAATCTCTTACACTCATTAATGAAACCGATTTTTTATAGTATATCAGAAAATATATTTTTTGTATTTAATATTATAATTTAATTCTAACTTTTAATTCAATCGTATTTAAGATTAAATTGTTAACTAAAATGTTTTTTTATTTTCCAGTATTTTAATTTAATAACAATTAAAAATTCAATATTAAAAAGCGGGAATTGCCAAGTCTGGTCAAAGGCGATGGACTTAGAATCCATTCTCATAGGAGTTCGGGAGTTCAAATCTCCCTTTCCGCATATATTTTTCTCTAAAATTAACGGATTTATTAGATCTGATTAAATAAAAAAGATAGAAAAACCAATATAAATTCTTTTTCATCATCTTATAAGAGTAAAATTTTAATGTTTGCTAACTCTATATTTTTTAGACTTCTACAAACCGTTTGTAAAAAAACTTCTATAAAACAAGCTTTCTTAGTTAATTCGCTCCTATAGTGTAGTCAGGCCAAGCAATATTTATTATTAGAATATATACTTGAATGCTAGGCTTTCACCCTGGTGACCCGGGTTCGAATCCCGGTGGGAGCACTTTTTTGTCAAAATTTAACCTACTTCTTAATCATCAATAGAGAAATTAATCCTATAATGGTTATCTAAACTAATTTCAAATAAAAAAAAGAGGAAATAAAAATTCTGCTGATAGTTTACTAAAAGGTCGTATATTCAATTAAGCAGAATTACTTTACGGGGGGATCTCCTAAACCGGCAGGCATAATAAAAACCTTGAAAAATGATTTGATTAATTATAAAAATGTAATTCAACGATATCCTATAAGAACGTTTCAAGCAATCACTACTTAATATTGAAACAGTTATATAAACTACTCAGAAAGTGAACTATGATTAGTGGGATTTAAATATTTGAAATAAGGCTTAAACATAATCTAAATGAAATTATCATTACTGGTATAACATTTCGCTTTTTAGGAAAAACATAAAAATTTTGAAAATGAAAATAATTTATGCTCAACGATCAAGAATCCTCAAGAAAAACTTTAAAATTAAGTATAAAAAAATATAAAAATTAGCTAATTTAATATTTCCTTAGCTCAAATTGATGAAACCTTAATTAAAATAATAAATGATTCATTAAAACTAGTAATGGAGAAATTCAATATTGATTTTCTGATAAAAACTCCAGCAGAAAGCATTATATTAGATTTAAGATTAGTTTTTGAAAATTTACTTCGAGAAGTAGGATCTTATCTTAATTTGGAATCAATTTTTTCAAACGTACAAGTCATATTTAGTGAATTTGATATGATAAGTGATAAGCAAAAAAACGATATCATTGACTTCGGTGTAGATAGAATTCAAAAAAACAAAGACTTGACAATCTCCATATCAAATAATTATGAGACATACATAAAAATAATTTTATTAAGAGAAGCGTATAAGTGTTTTGTCCCTTTGGAATTACAAGAGAATAGGGTTGTAAATGTGTTTATTGATCAAAAAGTTGAAATTGATCTTCAGAAGTCTAAAAACCTCGATAAATGGAAAGATATTAAAAGAAAGAGTTTAGTAAGTTATGATTTTATGGAAGCTGAATTTGATCGTTTAGATAAATTCCTGAAACAAACAAGTTCAGAAAATCGACCAAGCACTTTTCAATTCTTCTTCTCATACATCAGAAAAAATGTTGATTTAATTGAAGAAACTGAAGTAAAGGCCTTTTCTTTAGAAAAAAAAGGATTTTTTGATAAAATTTTTGAGGATTATACTCGCAAATATTCAGATTATCCAGAGGAGATATTAGAAACTATAAGAATCATTACAAAAATTTTTTATAAAGTTAAAAGTTATCGTTCGTTATTAGATTACCAACATTATTTTAAAGAATATAAAGAATCTGGGCTTATCCAAACCGATTTAAGTCTTAGGAAATTTACTGAAAGTATGCAGTGGATTAAAACTAATAGTAATATAGCTCCTACATACCAAATAAATTGGTTTGCATTAGATATAGTATCAACACTATGTATAATTAAATTTCACCCTATTATTGAAACCGCAAGAATTTTTACCATTATTAAACAAATACCTTTTTTCATTTTTCCAGCTTATTCAAAAAATGATTTTGGAATAGTAGTTAGAGGTTATATTCTGGTTCCAAAAGCCTATTTAAAAGATGTTATAAGTTTACTTGAGAAATTGAAATCGGAGGGATATGTTCTTGAAAAAAAACTATATATACTTAATAATGTAAACATTTCTACTAATTTAAATTGTTTTACTAGCAGAAATATAATTTTAAATCCTGAGAAAAAAGGTTATAAAAAAGAATACGAAATAGAATTCAAGTTAGATTATGCCTATGGAAATATCAAATTAAATCTCTCTCTATTTGATTGGTTTTTAATTGATAGAATTCGTTATGTTTCAATAACAGGATTAGGATTTGAAAGAAAAACAGAAATTTTGAAGTCATTAAAATCTGACCTCCTCAATGAGATTGAAAGCCAAAATAAAATGATTAATGAACTTAAAGATAATCTAAATATAATTCATAAATCACTTGAAATGAAAAAAACTTTTTTAGAGTTAATTGATAAGAATAAATCCTATGGCTTTTTTTATATTAAAACCGTACTTAAAGATTATGTCACTATTTTGGGTTTTATAAGTGATAAGATGAATGAAAATCCGTCAATTAACAATTATCTTCAATTTCAAGAATTCATTAAGAATCATGGGATTACGAACGCAATTGAAGATAATATCACACTAAAAAAGCTCAAAAATAAAGTAGTAAAAGACTTAATATCATTTTCTTTTAAGTCTAAGAAAAATATGTTTAAGATAGTTGAGGAATATCTCTGTTTTTACAACCTTTTCAAATCTTTCTATACTCTTAAGTTATTTGATCTAAATTCAATTAAATCTATTATTGAGGATGAATTTCTGATAAAAAAGATTTATCAATCTAAAGAGGAAAAATTAAAAAATTCTTATGAAAATCACAAGATCTATAAAATTACAAATCAAATGATAGAAAAGAGATTAGAAGATTTGTTAAATAATAACCCTCCCGTTATTCAACCATATTTATTAGGCACATTAGTGGGAATGGCACAACTTACGAAATATTATCCTACATTAATCTTAAAAGATACATTACAGACAAGAGAAGGTATAGAAAAAATAAAATGGTTTTTCCCTAGAAGTTCAATTATAAACATGTCGGAAAATAATACAAACGATAAATATATATATTTTCAACTCTCGATTCCAAATTTAAATATAAGAGAAAAGTTATCATTATTCTCTGTTTTTTATAACCTCTTTAGAAAAGACATTAAAAGCTGCAAATCTTATCTTTACAGTATTTTTAATGAGGCTTTTTCAATGAAAGACTTTTACGATTTAGAACAAGAGGATTTTTTTTACACTAAAGACTTATTCGAACAATTCTATCCTTATGTAAAAAACACGTTTAAGCGAAAAGAGTTACCTATTTTAGAATCAAATAGTAATATGACAGAGGATTTATGGGGAAAGAATAAATTTATATCACATCTAATTAACGAGATTGAGCAACGCATTTCAAGGGAGAGCATTGACTTCAATCTCAATAATTTAACCAATTTATTAAATTTTAACAAAAATTTGCAAGGAAATTTATTAGATTTAAAGAAATTTAAGAATTTCAAGTCTGAGAATTTTTTTAAAAATTATATTAAATCAATAAAGATTTATCCCTCGTTTCAATCTTTTGGATTTGGGGAATATTATGTATATTTTTATCCTACGGATTTGAATAAGATAGATTTTAAACATTTTCTACACAATTCATTTCAGAAAATTAAATTCCCAGCTAGTTTTGATAATTCCAATTCATTTTTAATAAAATATATTTGGCCATATAGGACTCCCAATGATAAAATTTTAAATTGGCTTGTAAAATCTAAAAAAACTATCCGAGAATATTGTATGTTTTTCGTTAAAAAAGTTTTTCAAATTTTTCATTTTAACTTTAATCTTAGTGTTAATGAATGGGATTTGGATCCTAATTATTTTAAGATTTATTTTCAAAACATTCTATTTAACCCTAACTACAAACCACCTATTCCAGACCTGAAAGAGTTCAATATTGGTGATCTAAACATATCAACTTATTTCACTCCTGAATCACTAGAATTTAAAGAGTTAATTCAGCTATATAGCTGGAAATCTATTGATATTAAATCCTATTTAGGATCTCGAAACTATACTAAAGTAAATCATATAATTGATCTACTAAAAAAAAAAATAATTTCTCCTTTGATTTCTGTAAAGAACCTTGATTTAAAGGAGAAACTAATTATAATTTTACCTAATGTGAAAAAGGAGCATAATGAAACAATTATAAAAATTTTTAGTTTTTTTAATATTGGATTTATCTATGAAATTGAAGGAGAATATTTCATTCAAGGCTTTACTGAAGAGATTAAATTTGAAAATGGATTAATGATTAAACTTTATCTTCCTAATTGCCAACTTGATGAATTGAAATATTATTTAACTTAATATTTGAACATATAGAGATCAAGCATTTTATAATTTTAAATGATTTGATTAACGGAAAAAATTTGCTTAAATCAATTTATCAGAGTTTGAATTTCTTAAAATCATATAACCCCTTAAAGAATTTAATATGGAATAATGAAGATAAGAAATGGATGAATCATAAATTATTTACAAATAAATTTGAAAAAATTTATCCTCCTCTAAAAATTGATGATTGACTTTTAGGACTTTTGCGTTCATTTAGGATAGTTTTATATATAAAAACCCCACTAAATATAAATTTTTTTTAAGGTGTTTAAATAGACAATTTAATAGTTATTATTGACTATTTGATGCGTTCTGATAAATTAGACTCTGTGTTACAATTACAAAATTAATTAAATCAATTTTTGAGGAATTGAATATGCCAGCTAATATTGGTCAACCCCCAGTAAAATAATTCTGCTCTATAAGGTGTCCAGTTCTATTTTTGAGCCCCCAGCAGAATAATTCCACTATAGGGAATATATTTTTTTTTCTTTTTTTATGTGATATAAACTCAATGGATCCCCTTGATTTAGTTTTATTAAATGGTGAGCTAAGTAAAATCATTCTATAGGATTTTATAAACAATCAAGGATTTTTTGAGAGTGTAAATGAATGCAAAATGTTGAAAATTAGAATTTCATTTGATTACTTGAGAAAAACAGATCTAAAAATATAAAAAGAAGATAAAGAAAGATTATTATTGTTTAAATCGATTTAAATCTTAAAAGAAATTAGGAGATAAAAAAAACCTCTCTTATGGCAAGGCTAAATATAGATTTTCTAATAAGATCTTCAATTGAAGATATTATAAGCAACTCGGATTCATTGTTTAAAAATTTGCTTCAAGAAATTAGATCTTATTTAAATTTAGAGATTGTGTCATTAAAAGTACAATTCACATTTCGGAATGGGAATAAGAGAGTAAATCATCAAAAATTAAATTTTCTGAATATTGGTGTAAAAAGAACTCAAAAAAGTAATACCTTAAAAATATCAATACCAAAGAACTGTGAGAAATTTATAAGACTAATTTTATTGAAAGAGACATATAATTGTTTCCTTCCATTGGTATTAAGAGAAAATGAGGTCGTAAATATATTTCTTAACCAAAAAGTAGAAATAGATCTTCAAGACTCTGAATTCATTGAAGATTGGAAAGAACTCAAAAGAAAACATATTATAAATTATGAATTCATAGAAGGAGAATTTGATCGGTTAGAGAAATTCCTCAAACAACAAGGTACAGAAAACCGACCAAGTCCATTTCAATTTTTCTTTTCATATATAAGAATGAATGTTGACCTGATTAAAGAAACGAAAGATGAGTTCTTTCTTTTCGAGAAAAAAGGATTTTACGATAAAATTTTTGAAGCTTATACTCGCAAATATTCAAAATATCCGGATGAAATATTAGAAACCATAAGAATTATAGCTGGAATTTTTTATAAAGTAAAAAGTTATCGCTCATTATTAGATTACCAACACTACTTTAAAGAATTTAAAGAATCAGGGTTCATTCAGACAAAATTAAGTCTAAAGAGATTCAATGAAAACATGCAATGGATTAAAGATAATACATATTTAGCCCCCAGTTACCGAGTAAATTGGTTTTCGTTAAATATGGTATCAATTCTGTGCTTAATGAAATTTCACCCTAAAATTAGCACTGAGAAAGTCTTTAAGGTTATTAAACGTTTACCCTTTTTCACTTCCCCTTCTTTTTCAAAAAATCATTTTGGAATAGAAATACTTGGATACTTTATTTTTCCGAAGATTTATATGAATGATTTAACAGGGTTTCTTGAAAAGTTGGAATTGGATGGATACATTATTGAAAAAAAGGTATTTATTCTCAATAACGCTAATGTTACAACCAATTTAAATTGTGCAACAAGCAGAATCATAATAACTAATCCAAATAAAAGGGATTATAAAAAGGAATATGAAATTGAAGCATTTATGGATTATGGTCATGAAATTTACAAATCAAAGCTCTCTCTTCTTGATTGGCTTTTAATTGATAGAATTCGTAATATTTCAATAACAGGATTAGGATTTGAAAGAAGATCAGAAGCTTTAAATACATTAAAATCAGATCTCCTAAATGAAATTGAAAGTCAACGTAAATTAATTGATGATGTAAGAGAAAATTTAGAAAAAGTCCACAATTCACCTAATTTTAGAAACCAACTTCTAGAATTAATTAATAATAATCAAACCTATGGTTTTTTTTATATTAAAGAGATACTCAATGATTATGTAACCCTATTTGATTTAATAAGCAATATTTTACTTGAAAAACCCTCTCTTCCCAATTATTTTCAATTTCAAGAATTCATTAAGAGCTGCGATATTTCCAAAGCAGTTGAAGATAAAATTTTGCTAAAAACGCTCAAAAGCAATGCGATTAGAGAAATTTTTATATCTTATTTTAAAACTGGTCAAGACTTCAAAGAAGTCATAGAGAAATATCGCGACTTTTACAATTTATTTAAATCATTTCATGATCTCAAGTTATTCAGCTTAGACTCAATTAAATCAACTATTTCAGATAAATCCTTAATACAAAAGATATATCAATCTAAAGAAGAAAAACTGAAAAGAGCTTATAAAAGCTTCAAGACCTATAAAATCACATTTAATATAATAGAACAGAGATTAGAAGAATTCCTTAATTACATCCCTCCTGTAATTCAACCAAATTTATTAGGGACGATAATGATAATTTCTAACCTTACAAAATTTCATCCCGTATTGATCTTAAAAGACACAGTGCAAACTAGAGAAAAAATAGAGAAAATAAAATGGGTATTTCCAAGAAGTTCAATTGTAGGAATGACAGAACATAAGTTAAATAGTAAATATATATATGTTAGACTCTCATTGCCAAATTTAAAGGCTAGAGAAAAAATGTTATTATACTCTGTTTTGTACAATCTTTTTGATAATGATATTCTATTTATAAAATCTTATCTATTTAGTGGATTCATGGACTCTTTTTCCAGGAAAGACTTTTATGATTTAGAACAAGAAGATTTTTTTTATTCAAAAGATCTATTTGAGCAATTTTATCATTTTGTGCAAAAAACATTTAACACAGAATTAGAACCAATATCAGAAGCCTATAAAAATCTTAAAGGAGATCTCTATCTAAAACAAAAATCTATTTCAGATTTCTTCAACAATATCGAGAACCGGATTTCAAGAGAGAGCGTTGACCTCACATTCAACAATTTATATACTTTAAACACTTTTAACAACAAACTGAAAAAATATTTATTAAATACGGAAGAATTCAAAAAAATTAAACAAGAATATTTTTTTAGGCATTATATTAAATCAATAAAATTTATTCCTTCGTTTCAATCGTTTGGATTTGGGGAATATTTTATATATTTTTACCCAACAGATTTAAGCCAGATTGATTTTAAACATTTTCTACACAATTCATTTCAGAAGGTAAAATTTCCTGCGATTATTGATAATTCAAATTCATTTTTAATCAAATTCATATGGCCATTTCGTAAACCTAATGATAAAATCCTAAATTGGTTAATAAAATCGAAAAAAATTATTCGAGAGTACAGTTTGTTTTTCATTAAGAAAGTATACCAAATCTTCCATTTTAACTATAATCTTGATGTTAATGAATGGGATTTAGATCCTAATCGTTTTAAAATATATTTTCAAAATGTTCTTTTTAATCCGCACTATAATCCTGTAAAGTCTCAAAAAAGTGAGTTCAATATTGGTTCGTTAAATATTTCCAACTATTTCACTCCTGAATCTCCAGAATTCAAGTCAATAACGCAATTATATAATTGGAAATCTGCTGACATTAAATCCTACTTAGGAACTCCAAAACACACCATTGTTAACCAAATACATGAATTAATTGACAAGAAATTGATTTTTCCTGTTATTTCTTTAAAGAATTTGGGCTTGATCAATAAGATTTTTATAATATTACCTGCTGTGAAAAAGGAACATAATGAAACTCTTCTAAAAATTTTTCATTTCTTTAATATTGGATTTGTTTATGAAATTGAAGGAGAATATTTCATTCAGGGATTTCCAGAAGAGATTAGGTTTGAAAATGGATTAATGATTAAATTGTATCTCCCGGATTGTCAGATTGATGAATTTGAGAAATTATTTGATCTAATCTTTGAATTTCTAGAAATCGAGCATTATGTTATCCTTAATGATTTGGTAGATGGAAAAGATTTCCTTAAATCTATTTTTGGTAATTTAAATTTTTTGAAATCTTACAATCCCCTAAAAAATTTAATTTGGAATAAGAAAGATAAAATTTGGATGAATCATAAATTATTTACAAATAAATTTGAAAAGATTTTTCCACCATTACTGAAAAAATAATAATAATATTACTTATAAATTATCATTAGGATTTTATTTAAAGATACAAAAAATCGTTTTTTTGGGAATTTTAATCAAATATATATTATTTAAAAAGTCATCCTTGAATAACCATAAAAATAATAAAATATGTATTTTTTTATTAACTATTCATTCATAGAAGTGCTGATAAAAATTGAAGTCTGGATATAGTTATGTAAAAGATACCTTCGAGAAGCATGAAAAAGGGTATGAAACACCTCATTGGTATCGTGGAATAGAATATCGAAAAGGTAGATCAATACAAAGAGTTGAAAGACCAACTAAACTTCATCGTGCGAGGACTTTAGGATATAAAGCAAAACAAGGATATGTTATCGTGAGAGCTCGGATTAGAAAAGGTGGAATGCATAAAGTGCGTCCAAAACGAGGTAGAAAACCTAGAGCTATGGGAGTTTCTAAATATACTACAGGGAAAAATCTCAAATGGATTGCTGAAGAACGTGTTCAAAGAAAATATCCAAACATGCAAGTCTTAAATAGCTATAAAGTCTATTCTGACGGGAAAAGCTGGTATTATGAAGTAATATTAGTTGATCCAAATCATCCAGTAATTAAATCGGATCCTAAAATAAATTGGATAATTGAACCTCAACATGCTAAGAGAGTTACAAGGGGTTTAACTTCGGCTGGGAAAAAAGCGAGGGGTTTACATAAGAAAGGATGGGGTTCAGAAAAAACCCGACCAAGTATTGGAGCAAATAAAGGTCGCGGCAAGTAACTCTTACATTCAAAATTACTTTCTCTCATTATAAAGATATTTAGTTTTCTAAAATCTTTTAAATTTCTTTACTGTTAATTAATAAATTAATGATTTTCTTGCATAGAAATCAATAATATTAAGCGTTTGTTAAAAGAGTACTTCAAACTTAATAATAAAAGGAAGATTATATTTCATTAATCAGTTCAATTGAATTCAGTTTAATATTATCCGTTTTTTATCTCAAAATGATAAAACCATATTTCCAAGAAAGTAATTTTTTCTTGTATCATGGAGAAGCACTAAAGCTTCTTAGCCAATTTGAAAAAGAAGAGATTTTATTTGATTTAATTTATGCTGATCCTCCCTATTTTTTATCAAATGACGGCATTACCTGTAAGTCAGGGAAGATGGTATCTGTAAATAAAGGAGACTGGGATAAATCTGAAGGATTTGAACAGGATGTCAATTTTATTGATTCATGGTTAAAAGAATGTAGAAAGGTGCTTAAAGAAAATGGAAGTATTTGGGTCTCTGGCACTATGCATATAATATATAAAGTTGGATATTTACTGGAAAAAAATGATTATGATATAATAAATGATATAATTTGGTATAAACCTAACGCTCCTCCCAATTTATCATGTAAATATTTCACACATAGTCAGGAAATAGTTTTATGGGCTCGAAAATCAAAAAATTCCCAACACACATTTAATTATGAAAAAATGAAGTTCTGGAACAATATTAAAGATAAATTAAAAAATAAAGATAAACAAATGAGGAGTGTGTGGTCTATTCCTCTAATTCCAAAAGCTGAAAAAGAATATGGTAAACATCCTACTCAAAAACCTTTGGAACTTTTAAATCGGATAATAATGTCCTCATCAAATGAAGGAGATTTAGTACTTGACCCTTTCATGGGTTCAGGAACGACTGGTGTTGTATGTAATATTTTAAATAGGAAATTCATAGGAATTGACACAAATAAAGAATATTTGGATTTGGCAATAAGAAGATTTCGAGATACCAAGAGCAAAGAATTATTATTCTATCCTAAAGTTAGAAATCAGATAACTAAATTTATTTAGGATTAATACGCTTCATTTTTAACAAAATTAATTAGATACTTTTATAAGAAA
>Ga0209976_10000898_pt1 | contig 18139 bp, 22 predicted proteins | sample SumtaG_FD_182806 | JGI IMG/M metagenome (GOLD analysis project Ga0209976, IMG submission 182806) | Deep subsurface microbial communities from Indian Ocean to uncover new lineages of life (NeLLi) - Sumatra_00157 metaG (SPAdes) (version 2) | ecosystem: Environmental > Aquatic > Marine > Oceanic >...
AAATTGTTAAAAATAAGAAAATCACCTGCTTATGCTATTTTGGAGGTACGCCTGAGGCACAATTACCATTTTCAATTAATCTAGCTGAAAAAATTCTTGAGAAAATCAAAAATGAAGGTGAAAGACGAATTTTTAGGATATGTTGGGAATGGAATGGAAGCGGAAACCGAAAATTAGTGGAGAGATGTATGGAAATTGCTTTAAAATCTGGAGGAAATATAAAATTTGATTTAAAAAGTTTCAGTGAAAAATTAAATTTCGCGATGTGTGGTGTCAGTAATAAAAGAACTCTTGAAAATTTCAAATTATTAGCTGAAAATTATTTTGGTACACGCGGAAAAGAAATGCCAGAATTAAGCGCTTGTACTTTAATGGTACCCGGCTATGTAAATCATGAAGAGGTTGAGCAAATTGCCAAATTTATCAGCAATATTAACACTAAAGTACCTTATAGTTTGTTAGTATTCCATGGAGATTACCAAATGAGAGATTTACCAATTACTCCAAGAAAACAGGCAGAAAAATGTCTAGAAGTTGCGAAAAATTACCTAGAAAATGTTAATTTAGGAAATAAATTTCTGCTGGGGTTTTCCTAGTTTTAATCAAACACTCTTTTGAACATTAGATAATAAAATTTATTTAATAGCAATAATTATCGATTATACAAATATTAATTGAGAATTTAATAAAATAACAAAATTTAAAAACGTTTTACTGGTGATATAAAGATACAAAAAGCTCGCATACGATTGTCTTCTACCGAATTAGATGCTTTAAAATCAGTATGTGAGCAATTAGAAAACGTTTGCTCAAAAACGGGTATTAAACGTTATGGCCCCATTCCCTTACCTACAAAAAGACTGAAAGTTCCAGTATTAAAAGCTCCTTCTGGTCAAGGAACAGCAACATGGGCAAAATTTGAAATGAGAATTCACAAACGGCTTTTTGAGATAATTACAGATGAAAAAAGTATGCATCTTATAATGAAAATTCAAATTCCTGAATCAGTATTAGTTGAAATTGAATTGATGTAATCATTCTTTTTATAATTAGGGGAATTCTTATTTTTAAATGAATTTAAATCATTAAAAATCAATATTTCTATTAAGAAGATAAAATTAATTTAGATTAAAAATTAACAATTGATTGATATGGCGGACTTTCACACTAAAAGTTTTTTTGGTCAGAACAGAGCATTAATAATAAATAGCCCAGCGAAGTCAGTTCCTTATATATTTCTACAATCGATAAAAAGAAAAATAGATGGGAGTTGGGAAAAACCTTCGAAAGGAGAGGGAAAAACTGTGAAACTTTCAATAGAAGAGATCATATGTATTTTAGAAGTTCTCAAACGAAAAAGTGCCAATTGGCGCGGTTATCATGTGTTTAAAGACTATAAGACTGAAATCTATGTTCGATGGGAAAGTGAGGCTAGGGAAGTATTAATAGTTAACGTAGGTGAGTATAAGAAAAAACTAAAGTTTCCAAATACAAATTTTTTAACTTTATTGCTTGAGCACATATTGACAGAAAAAATCGAATTTGCCACTTCGGGCACTTTCGAATCTAAAACTGAAAAAATAGAGAGGAAAGATTATGGAGTATTTTCTGAACACATAATCGCAAGAAATGGGCTTCAAGTTGTAGAAACTACGGAATATGGTGTTGATAAGGAAGTAATGGAAATTAATGGCAAAATCAAAGTTGAAAGTCCTAAAGCAATATTAATAATGCTAGATACCGGCAATGAATTTTGGATTCCAAAGAGTACTGTACATAATAATTATAATGCCAGAGATAAGGAAAATTATCAAAAATTAATTGTAGATAAATGGATTATAGAAAAGTATATCATTGGTATTTTTGATAAACATGAATAAAATCGAAGAAAATGTTGAGAGAGAAAAAGAGCTTTCTGAACATCAATAAAAGTTATTTGTTATTTTTAATTTCAATTATTAATATAAAAATTTGCTGATATTGATGGAAATTACCTTAGATCTGTTGAAATCAATAGCTTTGGAAGTCTATAAGACAATTAATCCCCTATTAGGTACAAAAAAAGCTGCTGAAAAACTTGAAAGAGGTGCAGGGGGGGATATATCAATGCACATTGATATTGTCGCTGAAAATATCATTATCAACGAAATAAAAAAAAATAATATAGATATTTTATTCATAAGCGAAGAGATAGGCGAACAATATATAGGTGATCAGCAGTTAATTTTAAAGAATAAATATAAATTAATAGTAGATCCGGTTGATGGCTCAAATAATGCCGTTAGAGGTATTCCTTATTCCTCTGTATCAATTGCTTATGCCGTTGGTGATCGGCTCAAGGATGTTGAAATTGCCGTAATAATTAATTTATACACGCAAGATTTATATTGGGCTATAAAAGGAAAAGGGGCTTATATGAATGGGAATAAAATTTTTGTTTCTGATATAGATATAACACAAAAAAGCTTTTTTGAAATCGATATCTCAAAGAAAGATTTATTGAAATATTTAGAAACATTTAAAAAAATCTTTGAAAGCCCATTGAAAGTAAGAATTATGGGAAGTACTGCATTAACTTTATGTCAAATTGCCAGTGGAAGCATAGACGCATTTCTTAATTTACGAAGTAGTAGTCGCATAGTTGATGCCGCAGCAGGGTATTTAATTATTAAAGAATCTGGAGGAAAATTCTTTTCCGTAAATGGATCTGATTTAAATCAAGAATTATTATCAATTAAAACAAGGTTTCCTTTTGTAGCATGTAATTCTAGATTAGCGCCTTTTCTAAAAAAAGTGTTAGTATTTTAAAAGAATTTAATCTGGAATATTTATAGGATAAGTTCCATATTTTCTTCTTACATCATGCATTGCCTCAAATCTGTCAAGTGTAACTGAGGGATTGATGGAATGTCCACTGCTGAATATATAACCTCCTCCTGGGGCTAATTCACGTATCAATCTTTTCGCATAAGCTTCAATTTCTGAGATCTCCCCCATAGCCAACATAATTGGGCTTAGATTTCCTGCGAAGGTTATTTTATCCCCAAATTTTTCATTTAATTTGAAAATGTCATATTCAGGATTAGCTGTTGTTGATTCAACAGGATTCAAAACATCCACCCTACATTTTATTATATCTTCGAAAATTTGCATCAAATCTCCATCAGAATGGAGTATGATTTTGCAATCACGTTTATGAGCAGCATCACAAATTTGTTTTATCCACGGAAATACGTATTTTCTATAATTTAAAGGGCTCATAAATAGTCCATTTTTAAAACCATAATCATCCCATAACAAAACGACTTGGGCATCGTTTTCAGCTAATATTTTAACAAGTTCGAGAGTAAATTTGCCACGATCATCAAAAACTTTTTTTGCTTGTTTTGGTCTTGCTAAGATTCTCGAAAAAGTTTCTAAACCAAACCCTTCCCATGTACATTCCATTAAAGATCCAGTAGAAGGAATAGAAAACACTTCGTCATTCAATTTCTTTTGAATTGCCCTACCAGCTTTAAAATTATTCATTCTAACCTTCCAATGTGGATCAGGGAGCTCCCAACTCTCATAATCTTCAAAACTTTTGAAGTTTCCTCCATGGTAAGCTAAAATAACAGTTCCATCCTTAGTAGGTTCGAGTCTCATTATTCTTCCATATTCGTCGATAAATGTACTTTTGTCTTTAAGGAATTTTCTGGGAAAAAGGCTAGTAATACTTAAGACTAAATCTATACCAACTCTACGGCTAAATTCATAAGAAGCTTTATATCCCCCTTCTTTACTTGGATCAATACCATAATGTCTCATGATTGTATTATTCGTAAAGGCACTCTCAAATGCGGGAACTCTATCTGGTTCCTCATGATTAATAGCAGTTAAAACTCTTTCTGGAGCATTCATCTTTGATTATCGTTTTTAATAATTAAATTCTTGTTGAAAGTAATAACCAACAATTTAATTATTAATTCTTATATAATGATTTTAAGTAAAAAACTTTAATGAATAAGAAATTAACATTTATAGATAATCAAGCCGTAATCTCTGATGTTAGCAAAGAAAAGATTTTGATGAGGGAAAATCGAAAAAATGAAAAATTACGGGGATTGCTTTTAGGATTTTTATTAATTGAACGTATTTTAGACAGTATTAATGGAAGTTTAATGGTTGAAAATGATAATTTTACAATATTAATTCCAGCATTACCTTAATCTATCATAAAGCTTTTACTCTTTGTTTTTTTAATTTCTAGCATAAACACTTAATTAAAGAGAATCATTTTCGAGAGAAATGATAAGATTAACAAGAGAATTTTTCAACAGAAAAACAGAGATAGTAGCCAAAGATTTATTAGGGAAGTATTTAACAAGGAAAACAAATATGGGGGTTATAATCGGGAAAGTAATTGAAGTAGAGGCATATCTTGGTCCAAATGATAAAGCCTGTCATTGTTATAATTATAAAAAAACCAAAAAAACTAAAGTTATGTATATGAAACCAGGAACTATTTACGTATATTATATATATGGTATGTACTTCTGTTTGAATATAATTACAGAAACAGAGGGGATGCCTTGCGCTGTATTTATTAGACAGTTGTATCCTATTGAAGGTATTGATTTGATGAAAGAAAATAGGAAAGCAAAGATTGGAAAGAATTATAAAAATTTAGTCGATGGACCAAGTAAATTATGTATGGCTATGAACATAACAAAGGAAGAATTTAATGGGAAAGATTCATGTTCTTCAAGTTCAAAATTATTTTTATCTCAAGGACAAAAAATAAATACAAATAACATAATTTTAAATAAGAGGATTGGGATCGATTATGCCAAAGAAGATAAAGATCTGCTCTTACGCTTTACTTTGAAACAAGACTTTTAATTCTGTGTAGAAATTGAAAACCAATTTTCCGTTGTTCCCGAGATTAAAAAGACAATTAATATAGGATAAAAATGGATAAGTTTTTATACAAATTCTCTTACTTATTATCTCGGGAATAAGAGTAACAGTTCTAAAAAGTGAAGTAGTAGTGAAAGATAGCACATTATTATTATCATATTTTTTGTTAAAAACAATTCTATCTAACAAGGGGATGTTATGACAACAGATGCATTAAAGTTTTTACAAGCTTATATTAAAGAAATGATCAGTATTGGAGGAGAAAATCTTCCAAAAACTATTTCTGCTGGATTAGGTGCTAAGCTTGCAAAACTCTATAAAGAAAAAGGTATGTTAAGTATACATTCTGGTTTAAAGAAAAGTTATACCGTATTGGATGCGACTGCTCAAATTAATCGGAAAAATGATAAAGAGATTGAAGTTACAATTAAACATCGCAAGAAATTTTGCCCAATAGGTGGTAAATATGATCCAGAAAAAGCTGACCTCATTCAAAAGAGCCTTTGTATTCCATATACCGTAGGATTTTTAAACGAGATGGATCCTCAATTTAAATATAAATGGGATATTCACGAGTGTATATTAAATACAAATACTAATTATTGTCGTTATACACTTTATTTAGAAAAGAGAGAATAAAATTAAACTATTTAATTTGAAAGAGAAAATTAAAAAACCTGATCCTTGATTCCAATTATATTACTAAGACCAAGAATATCATACCTCTCCACACCCGCACTGCCAAGCGTGAATCACTATGTTTACGGCTGCTCCATCCCTGGCCTTGCCGGTTTTACAATTATGAGCTTAAACTTTTCCTACAAAAAGTCCCGCTCTGCAACCCACCTAAGCAACCGATGCTTCGACGAGATATAACAATGGTTAATAATACTCATGGAACCTCAAAACAGGCAATTTCCGCTATGAGCATTTTGCGGTCAACCCAGCATGGGGTTTCAGACCAGCCCAAGAGGTCCATTATAAAAAAATGATTATTTTAATAAAAATTTTTTGAATTTGAAAGTACTCTAACGAGTTTAAGATCAATAATAATTTTTGATCTTTAAATTCCTTCTTCAAAAATTTCTTTTTTTAAACTGATATCTTCAGAAACTACCGTCCAGCATGGGGTTTCAAACCTGCCCAAGTGGTCCGTAAAAAATAATGATTATTAGAATTAAAACTTATACAAAATCGGACATTCATTAGAACAATTAAAATTTGTTGAAAAAATTTCTTTCAGTTATGTTATGTTTTTTCTTCAGAAATCAATTTTTTAGTTACAAATTTCCTATTTAATACTGAAATAAACTCTTGAGTGCTAGGAAAGATGTATGTTATGTTCTCTCCGTCATGTTCATCATCAATTATTATTTCTTTATAGAACCTACCAACAACTTTCTTGTTTAAATCATTTACAATCATGAAAAAAAAAGATGAATCCAACATTCAAAAAACAACATAATATGGGGATATTTTTGCTTAAAAGAACCATATCTATTAAAATTCAACGTTAATCCTAAGAAAAAAATAATATTAATAAAGACTCATATTTAATTCTCGCAACTTTTTTTTGTCCATTTTGAGTATATCACGGTCATAAGTTAATAAGCCATTTACTTCGCCCTCAACATCAGTAGTTTGTGTATAAATAGCAGCACTCAATCCTTTTTCAATCAATTTCTTAAGCTTAGAAATTAAGCTTTTATATCTTTTCATTAAACCTTGTTTATCAGGGAGGTTTCTATACGCGAATTTATTTTTAATATTCCACATGTGGTTTTCGATTTCCAATCCCAATCCCCCAAATTCGCCTACGGCTGCGGCACGAGACCCTATTTTATTTTTATGAGGCATGATCGGATTTGGATAACTATGTTGATCGAAAATATCTCCTACACCAAAATCAAACCATCCACTTGCGGCATTTACAAGTCTAGTGGGATCCAATTTTTTAATTAAATTGGCTACTTTTTCTGTGTCAAATTGACCCCATCCCTCATTAAACGGAACCCATGTTATTATACAAGGTGAATTATACAGTGAAAAGATCATTGATTCGAGTTCTTTGTAATAATTTTCTTTGGTATGTTCTTCGCGCATATCCTTATATTCATTAATGTTTGGGGGTAAATCGGTCATATAATTTACCCCGCCGTTAGGCATATCTTGCCAGACTAATATTCCTATTTTATCGCAGTGGTAATACCATCGGGCTGGCTCTACTTTCACGTGTTTGCGTATCAAGTTAAATCCGAGTTCTTTGGTGATTTCGATATCATAACGCAAGGCTTCATCAGTCGGGGCAGTATAGAGCCCATCTGGCCAATAACCTTGATCCAATGTACCATATTGGAAGATTTTTTCATTATTTAATTCAATGGTCTTAATTCCATTTTCTTCCCTTCCTAGACTAATTTTTCTCATTCCGAAATAAGTTTCTATTTCATCAATTATCTCATTGTCATGCTCTATTTTTATTGTGATATCATAGAGAAATGGGCTCTCAGGACTCCATAGTTTTGGAGATGGTATCTTTAAGATCATAGCGTCATCTAATTTACTCAACACGGAAAGAATTGTGGTTGGTCCATCTTTAACTTCCACTCGTATTTCACATTCTAGAGATGGATTATGAACATATAACGAGACGTGTAATGATTCTTCATCGATATTAGGGATTAGCTTAAAATTTTTGATATAAGTTTTTGGTACTGGTTCAAGCCAAACCGTTTGCCAAATGCCTGATACTGCAGTATACCAAATCGCCATAGGTCTTAATGCTTGCTTTCCACGCTCTTGTCCACCTTTGTCCGTGGCATCTAAAACTTCAACAACGAGTTCATTTTCCTGTTCAAAATCAATAAATCCAGAGATTTCAAACGAAAACGGTGTATATCCTCCTTGATGTGTCCCAATTTTGTTCTTATTTACCCAGACGGTCGCTTCCCAATCTACAGCTCCAAAATGAAGTAAAATATTCTTACTTTTCCACTCTTTAGGTATGGTAAAGGTTCTTCTATACCATAATTTCTGCGTCGGTTTTAACTTCTTTTTTACTCCCGATAAAGCAGACTCTATGGGAAAGGGAACGAGTATTTTTCCATAAAAACTATCAACTTTACTTTCTTCTCTAGGAAGTATTGCATATTCCCACAGCCCATTTAAATTCAACCAATCATTACGTCTAAAATGAGGTCTTGGGTATTCAGGTAGTGGTTCTCTGGGATCAACATCATTACTCCAACGAGTCATTATTTGGCCTTCAATTGGTTCCCAGTGAAAATCTTTTACCTTTTTCATGTTTTTTATAGTCACTTTTATGATAATTTAATTAAATTGCTTCAAAGAGTAGTATTTATTGAAGAATATTTAAATTAAGTTAAAATTTGCTTTCTTTGTTACAGATATGTAAAATTTTTTACAGGAGAAAGAGTAGTATTAATTATTCTAATAAGGAAATGTTTACAAAGACAATTAAACTAAGAAATATTTAGGATTTGAATTTTATAAACATAATTAAATCAAGAAAATATTAATCTGTTACTATAAGGGTGGGAATTATGAATTATCAAATTCGTGAAATGACTGTCAAGGATTACAAGGAAGTTATTGATCTTTGGAGTAATTGTGAAGGGATAACTCTCGATAACACAGATAGTTATGAGTCAATAAAGAAATATTTTGAGAGAAATCCTAAACTGTGCCATGTTGCTCTTCATGAAGGAATAATTATTGGAGCAGTTAAATGTGGGCAAGATGGTCGAAGGGGATATTTACATCATTTAGGAGTTAAAGAACAATTTAGAAACAGAGGAATTGGAAGAGCTCTCGTCAAATCATGCCTATTAAATCTTGCAAAAGAAGGGATTGAAAAATGTAATACATTTGCTTTAAAAAGCAATGAGCGTGGGCAAACCTTCTGGAAAAATAATGGTTGGAATAAATTTGAAGAATACTATTACACATTTCAGAAAAAGATTAACTAGAAGATCACTCATTTAAAATAATATTTATTCGTGAAACTTACCTTTCAATCCTAAAATTACGTAAAAAATACTAATTCTTAATGAAAGAAACTTTTTTTTCGTCATGGATCGCCCTTTACATCTTAATTACCCTTCTTTTTTCAAAACGGCGAAAAAAGTTCCTGAATTCGAAGAGAAGAGGGTTAAGTATTTTTAAATGATAGATCGAAATGCACTGGATTCGATCTTTTCAGGGTAATTTTTACTCTAAAAAAAACCAAAAATAAAATTAAATACGAGAGATATTAAAATATTAAAATAAAAAAGATATTTAAATAATTATAACAATTAATAATCGGTGAATCAAATGGTAAAACTCACTGAAAAAATATTAGGAGAGTCATTTACAAAAGATTATTTAATCCGAGTTGCGTTTGAAATCAGATTTCCCGCCGATCTTACTATGAAAGACAAGATTGGCTATTTTCAAGGAAAAATTAAAGAAAATTTCCCAATATATGAAGAAAGATATGCAGTTAAGCTTCCAATTCAAGATGTGGAGAAAGGGAATTTATTGAACTACTCATTTAAGAATGATATTACTGAAACAGAGATTTATTTAAATACATATAGTATTTTTGGATTGGGTACAAAAAAATATAATGGCTTTAAAAATTTCTTAAATATTTTTCTTGAGAATGTAGAAATCTTTAAAGAGATGTTTAAGATTGAGTCTACAACAAGATTAGGTATGAGATATATTAATAGTATTCCATTAGAGAAAGATAAAAACAATTCCAATACTTTAAAAAATAAATATTTTGATTTTTGTTTAACTGAAGATCAGAACTATGATTTCGAGAATCAATATATTGATTTAAGATTTAATGAGAATAAATATGAAATTCATAAGCAGCTCGTTTTTCAAAAAGGACAACAAAATTTTTATGAAGTAATAATTGATTTAGATAATTCTTATAAAGAAAAGATTCTAATTAAAGAAGATTTGAAAGAATTAGAAAGTAGAATACTTGATTTACATAAATTAATAAAAATTAAATTTTTTGAAATAATTAAAGAAGAGTTTTTAGAACTATTAAAAAAATAAAAGTGATTTAAAACTATGCCAATAGATTATAATGATAGAGAAGAAGACACGGAATATGCAATAGATGATCGTGGTATTGCTTTACTTAAGTTTGGTCGAGGGGTTATTTCATTTGAAACAGGAGTTATTTCACAAACAAATTATCGTATAGGTATGGCGAGAGCTGTATTTCCTTCAGATTATACTCCTGGATTTGAATATGTTTCTATATATAATATGCGACAAACCTTAGATCAATTACTTGAAGAGTTTGGTAAATTAAAGAAAGAAAATCAAGAGATTAAGCAAAAAATAACAGAAATTAATAAAAAACAAGAAATTGTTGAGATCTTTGATTTACCAAATAACGCTATTGAAGAAATAATTATTGATTATCTTAAAAACCATCCAAATGAAGAAATTTATCCAAGCGATATAGCTTTTAATTATAATTTGGATGCCAAAAAAGTTTACGATATTTGTGAAAAATTAAAAGAAGAGGGAAAACTTTTATGACAGAACATATTCAAGAAGGGGACTCTATTAGAGGAAGGATGTTAATTTTTGAGGGTAGAAAAGTAGGGAATGTTCAACTATTTCGGAGAGGCGGAAGGCATAGAGGTCAGAGAGTAAAGTTAGAAGATGGAATATGTCGGATTGAAAGACCAATTAGATTAGCAGGAAATAATTAACTTCTTTTTTATATTCTATTAAGTCTGAAACTAATGAAATTCAATTGTAGTTCCGTTGAAAAATACTCCTATTTATGTTTTTGTTTTTGCAAAAATTTAACTTTAAAAACTATTATTAGAAAAAATATGATGTGTAAAATATGTGAAAATCCCTATGCTAAATTAAACGGATTCGGTATTTGTTCAAATTGTAATACGCTTTTACGTATAGCAGTTAAAAATTTTTACGATCCAATTGGAATCCTGAAATATGCCTTAAACTATTTGGAAGATTTTGAAAATTCACCTTTTGATTTAGTTTCAAATGGAGGAATTGCGGCTATTCCGGTTGCTGATGTATTTCCCATAGCCAAAGCCGGTAAGAAAATATGTTCGAGTTGTGGAATTACCTATCCTGCTACTCATAAATTTTTTCACAGGCATAGTAGGCGAGCTGATGGATTAGATCCCCAGTGTAAAATATGCCGGAGATTATATTTTCAAGAATACCATATCAGGAGAAAGTATGGAATTGATGATAAAAAGTTTAAAATGATGATCGAAGTCCAGGATAATAAATGTGCGATTTGCAGAGAAATCTTTACATCCCGACCTTGCATTGATCATAATCATGATACCGATGAGGTACGAATGTTGTTATGTACTTGCTGCAATTCCATTATAGGGTATGCTCATGAAAATATAGAGATCCTAAGAAATGCTATTGATTACTTGAAAAAATTTCAAAAATAAGTTTAGTTCTCAAAAAAAAACTAGAATTCGGCTAGTCGAATTTTTCATTAAATAAGAGAGCATTACATTCACGAGGCATTTTATCTTTTTCTTTCTCAATTAATTCTCGCAATTTTTCTAACTTAGGTACTATCTCATTTGGCTTCAATTCCTTAATTAATTCTAAAATAGTCTCCAAATCGAAATTAAAGAATTTATATCGATTATACCTATAAGTATAATCTTCCAGAATCCAATCTTCCAAGATCAAATCCTCGCCATCAATCATAGTTTTTTCACGCTCTCTTTTTATGTTATTTTAAATTGGTAAGGGGATGATAAAAAAAGACACATCCCCAGTTAATTAGTTGGTTTAAAGAATAAGTCTAACTGCTCTTGTTTTACCTGCGGAATTAATCTGCACTTAGCTTCGAGTTCCTTAATTAACTTGGTACGCAATAGAACCCTTTGCTTATATGCATCAGGGTATCCCTCATAATTCCCAGTAGCTAAGAGTTTCTCCAGAGCGCCCTTTTCATTGCTTAAATTACTTATTTCACTGTTTAATGTATCGATCTCAAAATCATAGGTATGATTTTCCGAATATTATTAAATAAAATATGATATATTTTTTTTTTATTTTATCCTATTTTTTATATTATTTGAGCTAATTTTCACGTATATAATTAACCAATATATTAGAGAAGTGATATTACTCAAAACTACAATTAAATGAAAATATCAAAAAGTGTTCGAGCTCATTAAAACAAATAGAAGAAGTTAAATATTTTTATACTATCAAACTAAATATAAAATAATATAAATTTTAACAAAAAAGGCAAAATAAAACAAATTTATTTTTATAATAAAGGAGGGTAGATCATGAAAAAATCAAAAATATTATGTTTTCTCATAATAACTTCTGCTATATTTTTCATTCCTCAGATAACGTATGCTCGTGCCGAAGAAAAGCCAAGCTATGTGGGTGTTGACGTAAACGATGTATTTATTTGGAAGGTAACCATTGATCCAGACGCATTCGAAGATGCTTTAGAAGACGAGGGATTTTCAGATGCTTTTGTTGAAAACTATTCAGATTGGTTGTTCGATGACGCATGGGATAAAGATGTGGAAGCTTGGAAAATGGTAATCATCGATATGAAAGATGAAAAAGAATTTGATTACAAAGGGGATGAATATGATAAAGTACCATATTATCTTAATTGGTATACTACAGAGGATTATGCCGAAAAAGACTGGGACGAAGAAGAAATGAATATAAGAGGCGCAATAGCAAAATATGATAAAGAATATTATACAGAAATAATAATGAACAGACCGTTTGGGATGGGACTTTATTATTCGATTGCTGCAAATAATATAAATTGGGAAAAGTTAGCAAAAGAAGTCGATGAAGAACTCGATGACGAATATGATGGGGATGATGAAAAAGGAAGTGCCAAAGTAGTAGAAACTGTTTATAAAATCAATGGTATTTCTACATCTATCAATTTTAACGATGAGGATCTTGACGATTTTGACTCAATTGCTCAATATAACGAGGATGGTGTTATGATTTATTATGAGTGGAGCTACGATGACGATCCAATTATTATATTAGAACTGGAAGGGAAAATCTTATATGAATATTGGCATGTAATACTTGCGGGAACAATTATAGGAGTAATATCTGTAGTTTTAGTGGTAATTATCATAAAAAAATTAAAAAGATAAAATCAATTAAATTATAAGTTTAAATCCTAACTATTTTTATTTTCTTTTAACTATTTCTAAATTAACCAAACCATTTTATATCTTGTCGTTAATATCTTTCCTTTTTATATTCAATCCTAATATTTTATAGGGATATACTTTTCAAGCCATATATTTGAGAGTAAAATAGAACTAATTGAACTCCTATTTGTTGTTATTCTATTCTTATTATAAATTTAAGTAGATCATCAATAGATTGAACTTTTTCCGTTAATTTCTCATTATCTTCTATTAGTTGATAAAGTATGCATTCTTCAGGGTTTCCATTTTGATGATATTTACAATCTGCACTATTTCGGAAATTGCATTTCATATTTTCCATGAATTTACAACTCATAACCTTTGATCTATTTTCTACGATATTAATCATCTCATTCTATTTTTCCCTTATTTATCTACTTCAAAAAAAACAATCTTACACTCAGGACAACCTAAAAAATATATATTTGTTCCAAATTGAGCATCATCAGTAAGATAAGCTCTAATGAAATTTAACTTCCTAAATCTAATGGCTTGTATTTTCTTATTACAATGAGGACAAATACATTCAAGTGTTTGAGGTGTAGAAACGATAGTCACTATTTTTGATCACCTTATCTTTTAATCAATTAATTATTGTATATATCTATAACCACACTTATTTTAAAGAGAATAAACCATTAATTTTCTAATTTGTTATGAAAACTGATTGAGTTAAAAACAACCTCAAAAAAATAATATTCATTGGTTGACATAAGAAGCATAAAAAACATATAAATATGAAAAAAAAATAATATAAAATAGAAGGTAGGTGTGATTAGGCATGAATTTATTGATACAACCAAGTAGCTAAATTTCGTTGTCTAATATCCTTACCTTTTACTTTAATTTTTTTATGAGTTACAACTTTTCTTGTTTGCTGTGTTGCCTTAGAAGTTAATAGATTTCTTGTTGGTGGCTTAAAGCTTATTATTATCTTATAATCTATTACCTCTATTTTGTGAAATTTCATCATTTTTTTTACACCAATGTAATTATGTTTTAAATATTTTTTTTCATTATAAATCTTAAATATTAATGACATATTTTTGTTAATCTGTGCATATCTATCATTTAAATAGTATTCTGAGTTAATTTTTTGTCGGTCTTGATTTCTCATAATATTATCAGGTATTATATGCACGAGCTCAAATTTCTCCAATAAAGCGATCCTAATATGACCTAAAGCTGTGGAGATAATTTTCGATGATTAATTCTCATGAAAAATTACAGAAAGTTAATGAAGAAAAATAGTGAAAATATAATTTCACGAATATTATTCTAATCCTTTTATTTTAAGTGGAGCTCGAGGGACCGTTCTACGATATTTTACGGCAGGAAAACCTAATGTGAATGCTCCTAAAACATATCCTTTTATTCCTAAGATCTTTAATAAATCTTTATTCATAGCAATTGCTCCCTGAAGCATCCCTATCCAGCATGTTCCAAGACCAAGACTTTCAGCGGCTAACATACCATAAGTTAAAGCTATTCCTGCATCGTTTGCTCGTAGGCCAATCATTGTCGTGTTTTTTTCAATGACTCTATAATATAAAATAATTACGTGTGGGGCTTCGTAAAAAATGGGTTCTCTTCCAATTGATTTGAAATATTGAAGTGCTTGTTCTCCGGATTGAAATCCCATGTATAGATAATTAATTTTTATTATCTCGTCGTTTAATTTTTTTATTTTTTCGGGATCAGATAGGATTAGGTACCGCCATGATCTGGCGTTACTCGCGCTTGGTGCATATCTCATTGCTTCAAAAATTTTTTCAATTGATTCTTTAGGTACTTTTTTACTTTTATAGCGCCTCATTGAACGTTTTGCTCGAATGAGTCTAAAAATTGTATTATAATCTACGATCGTTTCAGTTGAATCTATTCCAGGAAAAGTCTCAACGTCATCTATCTTCTCCAATAGAATAGCATCTTCAGGACAAACTGCAATGCAATGGCCACACAAATTACACGTATTTAAACGTTCATTAAAATGTATGTCGCCACTTTTCCTTACAGAGAAATAACCACGACCACATTCTTGAATGCAATGTTTACATTTTGAACATTTTTCTTGATCAATACCAACAACTGACATAGAATTAAAAAAACATTGAAAAATTTAAATTTTTTTTAAATAAATTATAGAAAGTTAATATTAATTTGAAATGAAGTAAAATTAAACAAATTTTCTTATTATAAGTTTAATATTAAGGTATTGAATTTTAGAAAACAAAATTAAAATAGTGAAAAAAATAATATATTGCATATTATGTCTGATGATATTACTTATGTAAATGCTAAAACTCTCGAAAATTTTATGAAAGATGTTTTTATGGGATTAGGTATACCCAAAAACGATGCTGAAATCATAGCGGATGTATTGATAACTGCAGATAAAAAAGGAATTGACTCTCACGGCGTTCAACGTCTAAAAATGTATTATGACCGAGTAAAGGATGGAATTTATGAAGTTAATACTAAGATTGATGTAATAAAAGATGGACTTACCACCGCTCTTTGGGATGGAAATTGCGGAATGGGACATGTAATTGCATATAAAGCGATGAAAACTGCAATTGAAAAAGCGAAAAAATATGGTTTGGGTGCTGTTGCGGTAAGAAATTCAACACATTTTGGGATAGCGGGGTATTATTCACTTATGGCAATACAGGAGGGAATGATTGGAATTGCAGTAACGAATGCTAGACCGTCTATTCCCCCTACTTTTGGAGTTGAGCCTATGTTAGGCACGAACCCTTTAACAGCTGGAGCCCCGACAGATGAGTCTTTCCCTTTTCTAATAGATTGTGCTACATCTATAATTCAAAGGGGTAAAGTTGAAGTATATAATAGAATAAATAAACCCCTTCCCGATGGAGTGATAATTACTTCTGAAGGTGAAACTGAGACTGACCCCGGAAAGGTATTAGAGAATTTAGGTAAAGGTAAAGCCGCATTATTACCTTTAGGGGGAAAAGGAGAAGATACTTCTGGTTATAAGGGTTATGGATATGCCACACTAGTAGAGTTATTATCCGCGGCATTAACAGGCGGGATATATCTAAAAAATACAATAGGTGTTATTGAAGATGGCCAAAAACGCTTAAAAGTTGGTCATTTCTTTTTAGCAATTAATGTTGAAAGCTTTATTTCATTAGACTCTTTTGAACAAACTGCGGGAAATATTATGAGAGGTCTTAGAAGTGCTAAAAAAGTTCCAGATAAAGAGCAGATATATACTGCCGGAGAAAAAGAATATATTGCAGAACAAGAAAGAGTTAAAACAGGGATTCCCATTAATAAAAATCTTCAGCAAGATATTTTAACTATACAAAAAGAACTTGGTTTAACTCAATATAAATTTCCATTTTAATTCATATTAAATTCTTATTATTATTTAAAAGAGAATTCCATCTGTTCGACCTTCTGATGGTTCAGAATGAATGATAACTTCTTGAAGATATTTAACGTTAAGATCTTTAATTTTTTTTTCCAAATCAGTTATGTATTCATGAACTTGAGCAATATTTAAAGAACCATCAAAGAAAACATGGACTTCAATAACACAATAATCTAAACTTGTCCAACATTCTAGTCCATGATAACCTCTAACTTGAGAGTGTCCTTTTAAAATTATTTCTATTTTGTTAGTAAGCGACTTCATTTCATCAGGTTCTAAAGGAGTACATGATAACTGTTTTGGAGAAAGTCTATCTATATAGTAGGATCCCTCAATATGAGTAATTACTCGAGACATGTTTTTAGCCTGATCCTTTAAATCTTTTTCAAATTTAGTAGAAACTTCATGAGCTTCCTTAAGAGTTAAATTTTCCTTGACAACAATAATCATAGACAAGAAATATTTATCTTCGATTCTCAAAATATTGAGATCTTTAAAATCTAAGATTTCTGGGTATTCGGACTTCATTGAATAAATTAAGTTAATGATATTTTCTCCAACTGATTTTTCTCCACTTAAAGGATTCATTTCAATTATACATTCAACATTATAATTTGGAAAAAAATTCTTACTCATATTTCGAATGAATTTTGTGATATCATGAGCATGGATTACTGATATATGATCCTCAACTGATAAATATGCTTCTAAGAATAAATTTGGTCCGCTTGCCCTTATTTTTAAATCTTCAATTCCATTCACATGCTCTAAATTAAAAATATTCTGCCTAATCTCTTCTAATATTAGAATATTAATTGGATTGGTGTCTGTTAAATCATTAATTCCCTTCTTTACTAACTTAATTGCTCCAATTATTATAAAAATGGAAAGCACTATGCTAAAAAAAGGATCTAAATAGATTATACCAAATAATGCAAATAGGAAACTTATCATAATTAAGATTGCTCTTAGTGAATCTTGAAATAGATTCAGGCCTTGAATCTCAAGAGAAAGACTTTTTCGCTTTCTTCCCTGCAATATAAGATATCTTGAGAAAATGAAATTAACTGAAAAAGAGATTAATAAAAGCTGAAGTCCTATCACTGGATTGGCTAAACTATAGGTGCCTGTGTTAATTATTAGAATTGCGTTTATTATTAATAAGATATATAAGTTGATTAAAACAATACCTTGAACTAAAGCACCTATAGGATCAATCTTAGAATGTCCAAACATATGATCCATATCAGGAGGTTTCTGACTTTTAGATAAGGAATAAAGTGTAATTGAAACAAATACAATATCTACAAGGGTGTCAACAGTCTCTGACAAAAAGCTCAAACTACCTGTTATTATTACTCCATATAATTTCAAGACTGATTGAAATAGGATAACCAATAATGTTAACAAACCAAATTTAATTTTATCATTCATTGACTTATTAAATTAAACATTCGATTTAAATGATAAAGCGTATCATTTCTAAAAAATTTATATTAAATTTTATTTTGAAAAATAAAAAAAATGGTATAAAATTATATACTTCTTGGAATTTTAATTTCTAAATCTGTAATTGGATAAGATGAGC
>Ga0209976_10000899_pt1 | contig 18133 bp, 32 predicted proteins | sample SumtaG_FD_182806 | JGI IMG/M metagenome (GOLD analysis project Ga0209976, IMG submission 182806) | Deep subsurface microbial communities from Indian Ocean to uncover new lineages of life (NeLLi) - Sumatra_00157 metaG (SPAdes) (version 2) | ecosystem: Environmental > Aquatic > Marine > Oceanic >...
TAGCCATTGAAAGCAAGGAAGTCAACAAGACGAATGGAGGTTGGTCAACTAAGAAAGCCAATCTCGTTTCGATACGTGAAATGATGGTCGAAGAGGATGAGGAGTGTACCAAGTGCGAAGGCAAAGGATGCCCTCGTTGTGATGACGGTATACTGAGGGCGAGTGTCCCACCCTGTGGTGAGGACATGGGCAACCATCCCGCAGCCTATCGAGCCAAGGAAATTCTTGACATCAAGGTCGCGGCCAAGGAAGTGGAGTTGTACAACAAGCTCATCTTGGCTGGTCGCTTCCATGCATCTTTCATAGTCGTCGGTACCAAGTCCAGCCGTATGTCTGGCACCGATGGTCTCAATGCCCAAGGGATCAAGGCGACCAAGGAAGTGCGACGATGCTTCCCACTTGCCTGGGATAACTTCACTCTCTGCGGTGGTGACTTCGATTCATTTGAGGTGACGCTGGCCGATGCCGTTTACAATGATCCTGCATTGCGTAGGGATCTGATCAAAAAGATTGATTGCCCATTCTGCAACACAACGAAGGTCTGCCACAAATGTGCTGGCAAAGGTTGCAAGGATTGCAAGAAGTCAGGAAAGTGCGATGAGTGTGATGCCAATGGACTGGTTCGTCAGAAGATCCATGGCCTGTTTGGAATGGCTCTTTACCCTGGCCACACCTACGCTGAAGTTCTCTCCTCGTCTGGGTCTGAGAACGACATGTATGGGAAAGGAAAGTCCGGCGTATTTGCTATGCTGTACGGTGGCACATGGGAAACTCTGGTTCGCAACTTGAGTGTCAAAGAGGAAGTTGCCAAGGAAGCCATGGAGAATTTCGACAAAGCATACCCTGGTGTGGGGAAAGCTCGTGAGAAGACCTTTGATGCTTTCTGCTCAATGCGACAGCCCGGCGGTGTTGGCTCTCAGGTCGTCTGGAAGGAGCCCAATGATTTCGTTGAAACCTTCCTCGGCTTTCGTCGATACTTCACGCTGGAGAACAAAATCTGTCGGGCGATGTTTGAATTCGCTCAGAAGCCTCCGAAGGGTTGGCGGAACCATCCAGTGAAAGTGTGGAGGCGTGATCGTGTCCAGACAGCCGGTGGCGCAGTATCCTCAGCATTGTATGGTGCAGCCTTCGGGCTCCAGCAGGCCAACATGCGTGCTGCTGCAAACCATGAGATTCAGTCTCCCGGCGGCCAGATTACCAAGCATGTCCAACGAGCGATTTGGGATCTTCAACCGGTGGGCGTCTCAGAGCTTGTTGTTGCACCCCTCAATGTACATGATGAAATCATGTGTGTGACCCATCCTGATTATGTGTCCAAGGTCACCGCAGCAGTTCGACCTGTTGTCGAATCCTACCGTCCTCAAGTTCCATTGATTGGGATGACATGGAATGAGTCCCAAGCGAATTGGGCTGAGAAGAAGGGTGGCTCAGTCACTGTCAAAATGTGTGCCCCGGAGATGGCCTAATATGTATGTACACGAAGAGAAAGGTTTGTGCTTCATTGCACATCCACGAACAGCGTCCACAGCCACGGGTCAAGTTCTTCTGAGTCTTGGCTTCAATCAAGTGATCAACCACCACGGGTTTAAGCCTGGATTGATTCCAAAGCATTGGGATGTGTTTTCCACTGTACGTGACCCATTCGATGTGTTGGTCTCGTGGTATTGGAAATCGCGACGTGAGCAAGATTTCAAGGATTGGTTGCCGGTCTTCATCCGAGATTCCAATGAGTATCTCGATAGAGGTCTGTTCTTCGGAGCCCCATACTGCCAGTACCGTATGCACTACGAAACGCTCCAGGAGGATTTCAATTGGGTCCTTGTTACGCATGGATTCCCACCTACAGAGATCCCACGAAGAAATGTCTCCGAACGAAGAGACGGACGGTCCTTGGCCGACTACTACGATTCCAAACTCACCAATTTGATACAGGACCATTTCGGCAAAGAGATTCGTCAGAACGGATATGGTGTACCATGCCAGGATTCCTAAGCATCGATACAACTTCCATCATGTACTACACGGTCGAATGTCGAGACCGTGACACCGGCTATTGGACAGAAGAAGAAGAGTTCAAGCCGGACTACAGGATCACCAAGACCGTCAGTCCTCATAGGTTTCTCTGGTTCACTTGGGATACCACTCTCACCGAGTGCCACAACGAGGATGAAGCTGAAGACGTTGCACGGGTTGCAGCCCTCCGACTAGCAAGAGATTTGCTTCGTCATTCCGAGGTTCGCGTTCGGTCATGCGACAAATACTCAGACTATGATTCGTGGATGACAGTTTGGGAAAATGGAAAGTTCAAGGATTGCTGATGAAGATTCGCCGCCCATCCCATGGCCCCGAGTGGCATATCCAGAAACGTCTGGTCGAGTACCTAAAGACCCGTGACTGGGTTGTCGAGGTCATGCATGGGAATGCTTTTCAGCAAGGCATCCCTGATCTGTGGCTCTTCAAGCAGGGCATCGGAGCCCGATGGGTCGACGTGAAGAATCCGAAGCAATACAGCTTCACTAAGGCTCAGAAACTCAAGTGGCCGTACTGGGATGTCATGGGTGTTGGGATCTGGATTCTGACGGCTGCCACTCAGACAGAGTACGACAAGCTTTTCGCCCCACCCAACTGGAAAGACTATTGGAAGGACTCTTGGAAATTGCCAACCCAGGACGACATTGATCGAATGCTCGATGAAATGGAGGATGAAGATGCTTCAAAACAAACCTAACCCCTGGTCATGTTCGGTCACGGCGTTCGCCATGGCCATTGACATCCCAGTTCAACAATTGGTCGAAGAGGTTGGCCACGATGGCGGCGAGCGGATCTTCACGCATCTACCAGAACCGATGTGTCGGCGAGGTTTCCATTCACAGGAGTTGATTCGGATTGCTTGGATGCATGGCTTCGCCTGTACACCGCTTGAAATGTATCCAATGCTTCGGTGTGATCCATCTCTAGGGACGCCTTTGGAACATAGCGTTCTTTTCAACTCTGGACTCGGCAATCAAGCTCATTTCAGTGGTAGTGTTCAAGCAACTCGTGGTGTCATGGAAGGTACTGGCAAATGCTGTGAGCATGCTGTCTACTACCACTACGGCCAGATCTGGGATCCAGATGGTGAGCAGTATGAATACTCCATGGACGCTTGCGAAGAGCGTGATTTCTACGGACGCAAACTTTGGATCTTTACGGAGCACGGCCTTTGAATTTCTATCAAGATATCAAACGACGGATGGATGGGGTAAAGGATCGGGCCGATCCTGTGCAAAATCGTGAATGTTTCAAACGAGCCATAGAAGGTTCAGAAGAAGCCGTTCAAGAATTCATTACGACCAACATGCGCCTGGTGGCAACCGTAGTTAATCGTTTCATGCAAAGGTATCGCAGTTCCATATATCTGGCGGATGACATGTTTTCGGAAGGTTTGTTTGTGTTGATTAGAGCCGTCCGAACACTAATGAAATACCTGCCTGAGGATGCCGAGAAACTTCAACATGGCTTAGCCTCTTTTGGCAGGGAGACGGATGAGACAGATTTCAACGTCATCATGTACATCTATGTTTGCATTTACAGGGCAGTGCAGCAACTCTATGAAACGGATTCTTCAGACCCTATCTCCGAAAGATTTCGCACTCGGCATACTCCGAAGGGTCGAGACCTTCCAACAAGAAAAGTGAATCTCAACACTTTCGACTTTGAAATGATCTCTTGTGATCCTTTCCAAGAGATATATCTTTTTGAAGACATCATGGACACATGTCAGACTGATGACGAACGCTTCATTGTGAGTCGCCGCCTTGAAGGATACATCGATCGGGAGATTGCCAAAGAACTCAACTGTGACCGTTCGTATGTCACCCATGTGAAGAATCGTCTGTACAAGCGTTTTTGTGGGGAGACACACTAGTGATAAAGAAAATCCTGCTCGACCTTGATGACGTGTGCAACCAGATGACGATGTGGCTACTCCACTGGATGGGCTGCCCAGTGAATCCTCTGGACAATAGCCAATTCCCAGTCGAGGTTGGGTACGATGTTGTTGGTGCCTGCAATATCCTCCATGAGCGAAACGATTGGACATCTGAGGAATTCTGGTCTTCAATCCCCAGGGAAGTCTGGGCGAAGGCTCCACTGTCCCCGGAGTATCCTTGGATCCTGGAACGGTGCGTAGATCTTGTCGGCCAAGAGAATGTGCAACTCTCAACTAAGCCTACCCGGGACCCGGATTGTCTGGCTGGCAAGCTGGAATGGATTCAGCACAACCTTCCCACATGGATGCACAACCAGTACGAGATCACTACCAGGAAAGACTTCGGTCGCCACGAGGATACCCTGCTGATTGATGACAGTTATGACAACATCAAAGCGATGGTCAAAGCCGGTGGACAGGGCCTGCTTGTGCCTCGTCCGTGGAATCCGCTCAATCAGCATAACCCGCGCCTGTATTTGGAACGAATCTTCAATCATCCGGGATTCTTAGGAAAGCCCGTCAACGAATCACTGGTTGGCTGTAGAATACAATAGAGGATTCCAACTCCAATCCAGAGGATGCTATGGCCAGACGTGAATTTCTTCAGCTTGCGAAAAAGTACAACCCAGAGAAGTCGAAGATTGCCGGATACCTCATCAGCGAAAAGCTGGACGGTAGCCGATGCTTCTGGGACGGCGGTGTGAGCCGTGGGCTCGCCACGATCGATGTCCCCTGGGCCAGCCTGGTCAACCCGAAGACAGGCAAACGCAAGCCGAAGATCAAACCGGTCGCCACAGGGCTCTGGAGCCGCTACGGGAACCCGATCATCGCACCCGACTGGTTCCTAGACCAGTTGCCTCCGACCTTCTTAGACGGCGAGCTATGGGCCGGGAGAGGCAAGTTTCAACTCTGCCGCTCGATCGTCGCCGGGGACCAGCCAGATCCACGTTTTGACCAGATTCAGTACGCCGTGTATGGGAGCCCCTCGATCGACCGGGTATTCATGAGTGGGGAGATCAAGAATTCCAACTTCCATTGCCACATTGATCTGGACCAGATCAGAGAGTGGATAGGGGGCTTCTTAGTTGGTCCCATGCTGCTTCGCCCAAACTCTATCTTCGATGAGGAATTGGATCATCTTGATGAGTTCCTTTCGGACAGTGACTGTGCATTCACCCTCACTCAGGTTCGGCTCCCCGACAATGAGCAAGAGGCACACGAGGAAGTCGAGAATTTCCTCAGTGACGTACTGGATGATGGCGGCGAAGGCGTCGTCATCCGGGACCCGGATGCGATCTACACACCAAAGCGTGTAAACGCTCTCCTCAAATACAAGCCCTTCGATGATGATGAGGGCACGATCACCGGCTTCACCTCTGGGCGCAAGACCGACAAGGGCTCCAAGCACTTGGGCAAGATCGGCGCTCTGATCCTGGACTTCGAGGGTAAGCGTCTGGAGCTATCCGGCCTCACTGACATCGAACGTGAGTTCCTCACCGAAGAGATGTGCGTCTATGCCTCCAGGCATCCTGGCGAGGACATGCCGCACATATTCCAAGGCAAGCACTTCAAAGTTGGGCAGCGTGTGACGTTCCTCTATAGGGAATTAACAGACGAAGGAATTCCACGGGAGGCTCGTTACCATCGTAAGCGAGATGTGGAATGAGGAAACTCAGAGTAGTCACCGTGACCAACAACGTAGAGGCGTACCCTCAACATTGTGAAGACAGCGAAGAGTTTCCGTATCTCGTTGACGACCTGGTGGAGGACCAGGTCGAACACTTCATCGTTGATGAAGATGGTGGCTTCTGGAACGCCAGGGACTTCTTCTACTGTACCAACATCACGCACTTCATTGTCGATTCAAGTGAGGCACCCGAATGAGCGTCAACAACTGGAGATTTTGCCCACAGTGTCTATCGCAGGCAATCAAAGAATACGAGACAGCCGAACGTACACTCACGGAGAGTTACGGCAAGGTGTCCTTGGGTGAGTTCAACATAATGCGGGCCCAGTTAGGAGATCCGCCACCCAACAAGACAATGCAACTGAATCTAGGTGAAGTCTGGGAGCTAGGGGTATCAGACACAGGCAAGCTGTCCATCTACTATGGCTGCACATGTAGGTTGTGCGGATTTACTTTTGACTTCAATCATGACGAACAACTGGAGATCAATGATGATGCTGGTTAGAGAAAAGAGACGCGAAAGACGACAGAGTTTCGTCAAGTTTGTGCGGCGGACAATTGTCTTCCGTTTCCTTCTGACACCATTCGTCAGAGATAGTTTTGACTACGGGTTCTATGGCGTCTGGAAGGAAATCTACGTCTTCGGAATTAGGATCACAGGAGTTCGAACTTGACCAGTGATCTCATCCCAATCTGGCTTCCGATCATCTGGATAGCCATGGGCATCCCTGGCTACTTCATGGTACGGAGTGATACCAAATACTGGACATGGCCCACAGCGGTGTTCACCGCCGTCGTCTGCACCATATTTGGACCGATCCCGACAATCATCGAATCAATCTGGTTCTGCATCAAGAGGCTACCATGAACGCCTGGGTATTCTTCAACAATTTGCTCTTTGGATGTCTCGCTGGATTTACCATGGGATTCATCCGGTTTTCACAAGACACTGACATGGATGAACCAGCGTACACCACAGCGTGGATTGTGGGCAATCTCATAGGGTGGGTCTCAATAGCCGCCCTTCTCATCCGCATCTATAACCTGGAAGGTTTGTTCACATGAGACTACGAAGTCAAGAAACCAAATACAAGCGCAATGGCAAATGTCCTTGCGGCAGCGGGAAGAAACTGAAGCACTGCTGCATTACGAAGATCAAGGAAATGCAGACAGCCGCTGATGAGGGTAAGAACCCTCAGACGATTCTCGTGAACGATATTTTCAGCGGACCATCTAACTAGGAGACACCATGAGTGCTGCTTTCCCAGCGAGCCCGACTGGCCCAATCACGATTGTCAAGTCAAGGGCTGTTCAGATTGACCATCTGACACCCCAACGTCGACTGCTTAAAACCATCATGGCAGAACAATCGACAAGTGGGGGTGGCCAAGTTATCCTCACGACGTTCACTTCGCCCTTGGTCATCCAAAAAGGCGACACTATTGAGATTCGTTCAGCGGAGGTTGAAATCAAACAATGAGCGACTTAGCAATCACTGTCCAAAAGATCGAGGCCATCGAGCCGCATCCCCACGCTGACCGGCTGGAGATTATCAAGATCCTCGGCACCCAGTGTGTCGAGCCGATCGGTAAATACAAGGTGGGCGAAAAGGTCATCTACTTCCCGCCCTGCATGCTCTTACCGCCCGACGTGTCCGCAGACCTCGGCGTCACAAAATACCTGAAGCATGCGAGATGGAACGGGGAAAAGATCCAATGTCGTGTTGCCGCCTGCCGCCTGAGGAATGAGCCCAGCTTTGGCTTCATCATTCCTCTGCAAGTCGATTGGGATCTAGGGGCTGATGTGACATCTATCTGGGAAGCACGTCAGTATGTGCCGCCACCGCTCTCTGGTGACCAGGCTCCTCCTCATGACGACTTCCATCGCTACACTGACATCAATAACTACTGGCAGAATCCCGACGCCATCCCGGAAGGGACGCCGGTGCGGATCACCGAGAAGCTTCATGGAACCAATTCCAGAGTCGGTGTTGTTCAAATCGATGGCGAATGGCAATTCATGGCGGGTAGTCACGGCTTCTGTTGGAAACAACCATCGCGATATTGGGCACCATTGGAATGCTCGAACATGCTGAGGATGATCAATTTCCTCTGTGATGAACAGTATTCAGTGGTTGTTTATGGGGAGATCTTCGGACCTGGCATCCAAGACATGGATTATGGCTTGGATTATCCCAGCTACCGGGTCTTCGACATCAAAGTGAATGGCCAGTTTCTTCATTGGGACGATTTGAAAGATGTCTGTGACTTTTGGCAAGTTTGGATGGTTCCGCTCCTGTACAAAGGCCCATTCAGCAAGGATCTGATCGAGAAGTACGCTTGTGGTGAGAGTGCCATGGCCGATCCCGCCCATATTCGATCCAAGTTCAAAGGCCGTGAAGGCATCGTCGTCACGCCATTGACGGAGGAATGGAGCGAACCTCTGCTCGGCCGATTGATTCTCAAGAGTCTGTCCGTCGATTATCTTGATAGGAAGGGAGCGCAGGACAATGCATGATACACCTGTCTACAAAGTGACCATCCATGAACCACAGTGGTCTGATTGGGTACGTTATTTTGTTGGGATACCAACTCAAGACAAACTCATCGCAGCCTTTGAATTTCAACGGGACCAACTGTTGGAGATGATGGAGCACGGCCCAACAGAAAACATGCAGCGAGTCTTTGATTCAGATGCGGTCAAACGCCGATGTGTGCGCCTGTCGAGATTGGTACGCACCTGTAGTATGCCTAATGCTGACTCCACTGCTCGGACGTGTGTCACTTCCAGGAAATTCGGACACAACGAAATCACCATTGAAAAGTTGGAGGCGATTCAACTATGAAGGTCGGCCGCATTCGCGACATAAGAATCGGATGGTGTATCAGAGTGGCTATCATTGGCTGCCTCCTTGCACCCTGGCTGACAACCCTGTTGCCTTATGGTGGCGCCTCGGAACAAGCCAAGCTCAACACCGTGGTGACCCATTTGGAGAAATGTAGGGATGTCTGTGAAGATCCCAAGATGCGGGAGGTCATGGACTACACGATCCGCCGGTACAATCACATAGGTCCCTTCAATGTCGCTGTGATGCAATTACGTGAAGGCACACTCGCCCTCAACGATCCATTCTGCCCCGGCATCACGCTCGATGAGATTGTGCTCCGGTGTTCCGTCCCTTTCGCCGCGAGCATCCTGGTGCATGAGGCGTTGCACGACTACCCACCATTCTTTGGGCATAGTCACATTGATCAAAACTATCTGGAGAAGTTGACACAATGATACCTCGAATCAATTTCTACGGAGGTCCAGGCGTCGGTAAGAGCACGCTGGCGGCGAAGTTCTTCACCCACTTGAAGCAGCGTGGACACAACGTCGAGTTGGTCCAGGAGTTCGTCAAGCAACTTGTGTACACGAATCAGACTCTCACATCGTGGGGCCAAGTGTACACATTCGGACAGCAATTCGGTGCAGAACTCCGCGCACTTGAAGGTGGTGTTCAACAAATCGTGACGGACTCCCCGCCGCTTCTCCAGGCTACCTACGCTCGATACAATGGTTGTCCTGTCTACGAGCAACTAGCTGAGATCAGCTTGGAGTTTGAGACAGATTATCCCTCGGTCAACTTCCTAGTCATGCGCACAGTCCCTTTCAAAAGTGGCGGCCGATGGCAAGATGAAGATGGTGCCGAAGTCTGGGATAAGCTTATTGAGCAAGACCTACTTCTGCATGACATTCATTACCACCTCATCGATCCCTTGGACGATGAGGAGGTTGACAAACACCTCAAAACTGTGGAGAACCTATGAGTAATTCTGAACGACTTGATGGCCCAAGCTTCGGACGCCCGGCGCCCGAACCCGTTGAACCCGAAGTGGTTGATGACTTCGATTTTGAAGTGGCAGCCGACGTGATCAAGACTGGGGTGGATCGTCTCATCTCCGCGACTAAGCGCGGCAACAGTAAACAGATCGCCTTCCAAGTGGGAGATGTCTCTCGTGACTTGATTGCCTTGTCAAAGGCGTGTCTCGCCGAAGTCGAACAGCCGAGGATCGTCACATGAGAAAACCGACGTATCTCAGCTACTCGTCTATGACGCTACACGAAAAAGATCCGGATGAATTTTACCTCCGGTATCTCTGTGAGAACCGGCCGGGCAGATTGCCTCAGACTGGTCCGATGTGTGTGGGCTCCAGCTTCGACGCCTACGTGAAATCCGCTCTACATGAAACCCTTTTTGGGAAGGGTGCTGATCCGGTCTATGAGTTGCGCACGCTGTTTGAGGATCAGGTCGAGGCTCACAATCGTGACTTCGCTTGGGAAGCCGGTGCGTATTGCTTCAGGTGCTACCAGGACACGGGTGCCTATGGTGAGTTGCTTGCGCTCTTGGAACAATCGATTGAAGATCCGCAATTTGAGTGCAAGCTGGAAGGCATCATCGGAGGTGCGCCATTCCTCGGCAAGCCTGATTGCCGCTTTGTGCTTGATCTTGGACAGGGCCGCATCAGTGTGGTGCTTGATTGGAAGGTCAAAGGGTTCTGTTCCAAGTACTCTGCCAGTCCCTCGAAGGGCTATATGCTATGCCGGGACGGTTACAAGCCCATTCCAAATAAGAAGGGTGTCCTGAAGACCAGTCAGTCCCACATGAAGTCTCACAAGATGTTTATGAAACATGATTTCCGTGGGCTGGAGATAAATAGAGATTTCATGGAGAACTCACAGGCCGAGTACGCCGACCAATGCAGCCTGTACGGATGGCTGATGGGTGAACCGGTGGGTGGAGATGCCCTGGTCTTCATCGACGAACTGTTGAGCAAGCCCACTGGTGACGCCCAAGCAGGTGAATATCCGTTGTTGCGAATTGCCAACCACCGGGCCAGGGTGACACCTGAGTACCAACAGAAGCTTCTCCAACGGGTAACAGATTGTTGGGCAGCAGTTGAGAGTGGCCATGTCTTCACGGAACTGTCCCGTGAGGAGAACGACCAGCGGATCATCGAACTAGACCATGTGGCAATCGGATTGGCCAGCGATGGCTCGGCGGAAGAAGATTTCTTCAACCAACTCACGAGACCTCAGTTCAAAAGGTGATAGATGGAATACCCCACCCGGGTTAAAGTCATGCGTGCGGAATGGGAGGATCAAGATACACTGTACGATCTTGATTTGAAATGCTTCGATGATGTGTGGCCAAAGGAACTTTGGCTCCATTGGTTTCAGGACCATAAAGCTGTCTTCCTCGCATACATTGCTGGAGTGCCGGTAGGCTTTGCGGCTTGTGAACACTCGAACCAGGAGATCCTGATTGAGAAGTTTGGTGTCAAACCACAGTATCGCAAACGCAATGTGTCCCGCAGTCTTCTGTTAGCCGTTCATCTCCAAGCGCTCAACTACGACAATCAGATACCAATGTACCTGGTTGTCCCTGAGCCTTGGCTGTATCCAGGTCCCGATAACATATCAGGCTGGGTCAAGCGTATTGGTTTCAATGCCACCACGCCACTGATGCCGGATTACTTCTGCATCAATGGTCAGAAATTGGATGGCGTCAAATGTCTTTTCAACGCCTGTTCAGTGGCTTAATAACTGTGACGAGGAGTAACTATGGCCCTATGTTGGCACTGCAATCATAAAGTGAAGTTTCTTGCGGACGGTTGGGTATGTCCTGAATGCGGACAACACGGTAAACCTGATCTCATCGCACCTGACTGGGAAGAGGGTCGACGCCTCAACGCCCCTTACAACGGAGGGAAACATGCAACTTAACCAAGCAGCAATGGAACGTCTCAAGGCAGCCACATTCACACCAGAGACATTCGTCGAGGTCGCGAAGCAGATGACCGAGGCCCAGGAAAGATTTGGGACATTTGCGCCTTCACAGTTGCCTCTTGATTACCAAGAGGACGGTGATGAGGTGGAGCCGGGCGACATGATCCCCGTCATTTTGATTGGGATTCGACCAGCAACTATGGAGCCCGACTGATGTACTACTTCGACCATGCGGCCAGCACGCGGCTCCCTGCCTCTGTCGAGCAGGCAATGTCGGAAGCCTACGATCAATACGGCAATGTGCATCGTGGCATTCATCGGAATTCCGTGGTCACCACAGAAGCCTATGAGGGTGCTCGTTCCAGGGTGGCGGACTTCATCAATGCGGAGTCCGATGAGATTGCATTCACACACGGCACGACCGAAGGCATCAACCTGGTAGCCCGTGGGTTGGAACATCGCATTGAGGCACTCGACAACATCATCGTAACTGAGATGGAGCACCACTCAAATCTTGCTCCTTGGCAAGCATTGGCTGCTCGTACCGGTGCTAAGCTGAAGGTAGTCAGTATCAACAGAAGCGGTCTTTTGGACTTGGACGATCTCCGTGATAAGATTGACAGCCGGACCAAGATTCTGGCTTTCCCTTCGATCTCCAATGTGCTTGGGACTGTACTTCCGGTATCGACCATTGTCAATATCGCTGGGGAGAGGGGAGTACTAACACTGGTCGATGCTGCCCAGAGCGTGGGTCACATGCCAATTGACGTGAGGGAATGGGGTGCGGACTTCGTGGTCTTCTCTGGTCACAAGATGTACGCTCCAACTGGCATTGGTGCATTATACAGCACACAATTCTGGATGCTGAGGCCGACGTTCCTTGGTGGCGGGATGATACACGAAAACACTTTTGATGATTACTGTTATGCCAGTGACAATCGTATGTTCGAGTGTGGCACGCCTCCGATCATCCAAGCGATTGCTCTCGGTGCTGCCACTGAGTTTATTCGCCAGGAGATAGGTTGGGAACGGATCCAAAATCAAGAGGAGCATGTGACCAAGTATGCTTATGAGAGGTTGGAAGACTGGGGTGCTGATATCATTGGTCCTAGCGTGGCTAAGCGTGCCCCGCTCATCAGCTTCAACATTGGAAGCATCCATCCTCATGATGTGGCTGAGATCCTTGATGAGCATAACGTCGCCGTCAGAGCGGGCCACCACTGCGCCCAGCCTCTCCACCGGAAGCTCGGGTTGAACGCCAGTGTTCGAGCCAGTTTCAACTTCAACAACATGGAATGGGAAGTCGACAAGATGATGACTGCTATCAACCGTGTCCATACCCTTTTGAAGAGGAGAGATCCGTGAAATATAGTACGGGGCTACCGGAGGCAATGATTCGAGAGTATTCCACCAAGGTGGTTCCATGGGGACCGGTTGGGTATGTGACATACAAACGGACATACAGTCGGCTCATTCCCGATCGGGGTCGGACAGAGGAATGGTATGAGACTTGTGCCCGTGGGTGCAATGGGCTGATCGAGATCGGAGCCCTCTACACCCAGAAAGAGATCGAGCAACTCTACGATTTCATGTTCCACTTGAAAGGCTTCGTGAGTGGTCGAGCCCTCTGGCAGCTTGGAACTGAGACGGTAGAGCGGCTGGGTGCCGACAGCTTGTGCAATTGCTGGCTGGTCACGTGCCATGAACTGGAAGCCTTCTGCTTCGCGTTCAACCAGCTAATGCTGGGTGGTGGCGTAGGTTTCAACATCCAGGCGGAATACGTGTACCAGTTGCCGCCAGTCAAGTTTGACCCACCAATCAAGCGGGTCGATTCACCTGACTGCGATTTGATTGTTCCTGACAATCGTGAGGGCTGGGTCAATTTGCTGAGGCGAGTGTTCCAGGCATTCTTCGTGGATGGCAAACCGCTAACCTACTCGACACAATGCATCAGGGCGGCCGGGAAAGTGATCGTTAGCTTCGGTGGCGTGGCCAGCGGAAGCGAACCGTTAGTGCGAGGCATCAAACAGATCATCGCCATTCTACGGAAGCGGGCTGGTCAGAAGCTACGACCGATCGATTGTTTGGACATTGGCAACATCATTGGTGTTATCGTAGTTTCGGGGAATGTTCGTCGCAGTGCGGAAATCATGATCGGTGACGCTCGTGATCTTGCCTTTTTGGATGCGAAGAATTGGAACAAACACAGCATCCCCAACTGGCGGAAGATGTCAAACAACGCTGTAGCCTGCAATCAGATCAGTGATTTGTCACCAGAGTATTGGGATCCATACAACACGAGTGGTGAATGCTATGGGTTGGTCAATCTTCACAACTGCCGCCGGTATGGTCGACTGATCGATGGGAGTGACTATCGTCCTGATCGAGGAGTTGCGGGTTGCAATCCCTGTGGTGAAGCAAACGTCGAAGACAAAGAGCCTTGCAACCTGGCTGAGATCCCTCTGCCACGAATTGATCTGGTGCATGAGTTCCCGGTGATAGCCAGGTTGCTTTGCATGGCTACCAAGACGGTTGCCAATTATCACTATTTGAACCCCGCGACGGAGGATGTAGTCCATCGGAACATGAGGGTTGGTATCTCAGTTACCGGTTGCCGTGGCACACCTGGACTAAGGCCCGACCATCTCAACCGTACTTACCTGGCTTTGGAACAAGCTGACAAGGAGTACAGTAAGCTTCTTGGTGTACCCACATCGATCAAGTTGACCTGCGTGAAACCTTCAGGTACACTCAGCCTACTTCCACCAGGTGTACCGGCTGGAATGTCAACAGTGCTCAGTCGATTCTTGATTCGCAGAATCCGATTTGCCAGCAATGATCTTCTTGTGGAGATGTGTCGGCAAAACGGCTACCATGTCGAACCCGAGTTGAATCTGGATGGCACCCACAACCATGACACGACGGTTGTGGAATTCCCGATGGACTACGGGCCGCATGCAACCCTTGAGAGAGACGTGGATGTCATCAACGAGTTGGAATACCAGAAGATGCTTCAGACCTACTGGGCCGACCAGTCGATCAGTTGCACTCACTACTTCAAGCCGGGTGAAGTGGAAACTATCCAAGAGTGGTTGGCCATCCATTACTCAAACAGTGTGAAGACCTGTTCGTTCATGCATACCATGGATCATGGCTTCAAACAACTTCCATTGGAAGCTATCACGGAAGAGAAATATCTCGATATCTGTTCACGTGTGAAACCCATCAAGCACATTGCTGACGCCAAAGAGACTGACATGGTTGGGTCTCTGGAATGCGAAAGCGGTGCATGTCCTGTCAAGTGAGGTACTTATGATTCTGCACAACGATCCTGTGGCCTACCGTTGGCTACGGGCTGCATACCAAGAAGCACAACTCCGGAGTGACGATCCATCGACACAAAATGGCGCTATTCTTCGCCCGGCTGGGCAGCAAGGGGACCAGGTTTGTTATGGAGTCAATCACTTTCCGAAAGGTCTAAAGCTGACACAAAAGCGTCTCGGTGACCGCGACGTGAAGCTCCGATACATGGAGCATGCTGAACGAGATGTGATATACAAAGCAGCCCTGCGTGGGATACCCACATACGAGGCTACGATGTACGTTCCATGGTTCGCTTGTGTCCCTTGTGCTCGGGCTATCATCTCGGCTGGGATCACGCGAGTCATCGGTCACTTACAGATGTGTGAGAGGACGCCTGACCGTTGGAAAGACGACATTGAGGAAGCGAATGCGATGTTCGATGAAGCAGGTGTCGTGCGCCAATATCTCGATGCCAAGCTGTTCGATGACAATTTCCAAGTTCTGTTTAATGGGGAGTTTTGGACACCATGAATTTCAACGAATACCAAGTTGCTGCTGCGAAGACAGCAATCTATCCTGAGGAAGCCAACATTGTGTATCCTGCTCTTGGACTCGCGGGTGAGGCAGGGGAAGTGTCCAACAAGGTCAAGAAGATCTTCAGGGACGATGGAAGTGAATTGACTCCCGAGCGACGGGCTGCCATTGGGAAGGAGATTGGAGACATACTCTGGTACTGTGCTGCCTTAGCCACGGATCTTGACCTCGATTTGGAATCGATCGCCCAGAACAATGTGGACTTCCTCGCCAGCCGTCAGGAGCGAGGAACCCTTAAAGGAGATGGCGACAATCGTTAATTTTCACTTGACAAATCCCTTTCTATGAGGTATACTTGAAATGAAGCTACCAATTCTCCGAACACCTGATGCGAACTGGTCTGATGACAATGCGAGCAATGTGTACATCGCTCATTGCGATAACATCGCTCACATCTTGGCCAACACTGTTTTCCTGTGGAAAGCCAAACGGAAAATCCGACGTTACCTTGCACTCACTGGAGCCCTTGTCAAATGAGTTTCCACCAACTGTACCACGGTGATTGCTTAAAAGTCATTCCAGAGTTGGAAAATCTGACGCCCACTTGCATCTTCGCCGATCCCCCGGACAACATCGGGTTGAAGTACAGAGAGTACAAGGACAAGTTGCCGGATGAGGATTATGTCAAGCTTCTCGACCGGTGGGTGACCCTCTTCGTTGATACTGCCTGGGTCACTTGGCTCAGTTTCAATCCCAAGTGGATCTTCGACATGGGTGCGATTGTGAAGAGGCTCCAGGTGGATCACCCTGACCTGGAAGTCAAGCCGTGCGTCCAAACCTTCACGTTTGGACAGTACAACAAGAATGACTTCGGGATCAATCAGCGACCGCTCTGGAGGTTCCGCCGACATGATGCACGCCTCTATCCCGAGCAAGTCAAGGTGCCCAGTTGGCGACAACTGAATGGTGACAAGCGAGCGGCCGAGGGCGGTCGGGTCCCGGGTGACGTGTTCGATTTCCCTCGTGTCACAGGAAACTCGAAGCAACGTCGCAATTGGCATCCTACCCAGCTACATGAGGGGCTCGTTGAGCGTTGTATCAAAATGTCAACTGTTGAGGGTAATACCGTCTGTGACCCCTTTGCTGGTACAGGTACTACATTGCGAGTATGCGAACGAATCGGTAGATCCTGTGTAACCATGGATACCGACAGAGACTACTGCGAACGGATTTCTGAAGAGAATGGAGTCTCAATCTGGTAAATTGTGCGTCAATAACCCTCTGCTCGCCTGTACAATGTACTAGAAGCGAGTATCCTTTTAGGAGCAACCCATGTCGAAACCTCTTGAGACTACACCAACCGATGCTGTTGACTTCCTTGGCCGCCCAATCGTAGCGGGTGATCTGGTCGTGTACCCTGTCCGCCAAGGTAGTTCCATGTGGATGAACAAGCTTCGGGTCGAAGCCGTCCGCGATACCCCACGTGGTAAAGCCATCTCTGGCACCAACGATGCGGGTCGCCGGATTACCATCCGCAATTTGACAAACTGTACCGTCGTGGAGTTGCCATAATGCCCATCTACGAATACGGCTGCCCATGTGGTCACACATTCGAGAAAGTTCATGGAGTGAACGATCCACAGCCACGGAAGTGCCCTGAGTGCGGCAAGTTGAAGCTCAAGAAATTGTTCCCAAGCAACCCCGCCGTTCTACACATTCGTTACTCACCGATGCATCCGAGACACATGCGGGGTCAAAGGACTCGGTGAGTTTGTCTAAGACCGGTTGAAGGGCAGGGCTCGCCAAGCGACCCGCCCGCCGGTCGGAACCTTTAATCTGGAGACTCTTATGAAACGCTTTCTGCTAATTGTTGCTCTCTGTCTGTTGGCTGGTTGCGCCTCGTGGCGAAACGATATCGCCCACAAGGGCGGCCTGTTCACTGAGTATCGAGGTGATTACGTCGTCGTCAGTATGTCAGGTGGCGTCATCGCAGACGTATGGGTCTTGGAAGATGTCTACGTCGAGAGCGAAAAGAGTTCCGATGGTTGGCGTTTCATCGACACGAAGGGTCAGCCCACCAATGTCGGCGGGGATGCCAAAGTGATTCGTATCAAGGACAAGGCCGAACTGAAGAACTATCGTGAGTACCACATCGAACGGGATCTGGTGCCTTACCAAGATTTGCTCTCTGGTCGCTACCATCTTCGGAAGCGTGTAAACAGGTTCTTCGACCGGAGCCGTGGCAGAAGTCGAAGTCGGAGGGTGGTAGCCTGATGCAACCACATGAACTCGTCCAACGCTACGAAGATGTTCAAGCATCAGCTAGGTGCCATCAGCGGTCTTCGGGCGTTGGTAACCTCACTGCGGAAGCAGCGGCAATCCTTGTCTTCGCTGGCATCGTTGATGACGCCGTCACTGATCTCTGTCAATCCCTGAGTAGCCAATGAACTTCAAGCGCAAGCAGCGAATCAAGGGTCGAACTGCCAAGACCTATAAGGAATGGTATTCGGACTGTGGTCAGTACCGGATCTCTTGGCGAAATGAAGTCTTCGGTGTCGCCATGGTGCCTGGCTATCATGCTTGCGTGCGAAGTGGTGAAGGCTGGGGCTTTGCTCGAAGGCGTGGCCTCTACCGGACTCTCAAGGCGGCTCAGGATGCCTGTGAGATGAACTGGAAGCTTTGGAATGCGTTCCTCGTAATCGAGGGGCGAGGTAAAGTCACTCAGGTGCGAAACCTGATTGCCCGATCCATGATTGGGAAAGGCAATCAGGCTTACTCTGGGATGTCCGACTTGCCGGTGTGGGTCGAGAAGAAAACCAGTCCACGTTTGCTCGAAGTCCTACGAGGTGGTAAATGCGAAAGCCCAGACG
>Ga0209976_10000900_pt1 | contig 18129 bp, 15 predicted proteins | sample SumtaG_FD_182806 | JGI IMG/M metagenome (GOLD analysis project Ga0209976, IMG submission 182806) | Deep subsurface microbial communities from Indian Ocean to uncover new lineages of life (NeLLi) - Sumatra_00157 metaG (SPAdes) (version 2) | ecosystem: Environmental > Aquatic > Marine > Oceanic >...
TAACTTGCCTCCGGCAAGAATTTACAATTTACAATTTTCAAGTTCCAAACATTGTGGAATACTCGAGAGATTTTATCATGAGAGAAGAGAAAGATCTAGAGGACATTTACAATTAAACTTTTGTGGAACCTTTGAAAATTTTGGGTTGCATCCAATCTTTGGGTACTGATTGATTTGATGGTTGGGGTTGGGGTGGAGTAGGAGGTGTTTGAGTTTTAGGCTGGGGTTGAGTTTGATTAGCGGGATGAGGAGGGATTTGAGCTGATTGAGTTTGAGTCATGGGTTTAAAGACTGGTTGAGTTGGTTGAGCTTGGGAAGAAGTAGGTTTTAAACGAGTGGGTGGTTGAAAGGGTTGTGGTTGAATACTGGGCATGGCTTGACGTTTGGCTCCAGCTTGAAGCAATTGGCTGGCAACAGCGAAAGTATCAGCAGAGATATTGGGGTTTTGGAATTTGTTGGTAGCATGATCAATACCAGCTAAGATATTGGTGGCAAGATCATTGGTAAGAGGAAATTTAAGATGACCCATGAGGTGATAAACTATTTGACTTAAGGAGTTTATTTTGGGCTCGTGAAGGTTAATTTTAGCAAAAGGAGTGATTTGGAGCCGGTGGATGGAAACAGTGGTAGCGTCGGTAAAAAGTTTTCTTTCTGACGCATAAAGATCAGCTAAATCCTCTAAGCGTGAAGCGCCGATTATAAAAACTAATTCGGCGACGGCACCTGAGTAAGAGTAGGAAACACTTTCTGAATCAAGGGGTTTTTGATTAGCTTTGGGTTGGACCACCAGGTTGAATTTTTCTTCTTCGATGTTATAGCTGACTTTTTCAATTGCGTCTTTGACATAGTCAAAAGAAATAACCAGATTGCGGTTACCAATTTTGGTGGCAATTTTGTCAACTGCAAAAAGGCGAGAAAATTCAACGCTCATTTGTGTGGGACAAGCAATGGAAACGTTTTTGCCAGAATTTTTAAGACTGGAGTAGAGAGTTAGACCTGCAGCAATTTGATCTAAGTTTGGGGTTTGAGGAAGTAGTACAAAAATGTCGTTTGCTTGTTCTAAGGGAGCGTTTAATTGATTAAAATCCATGATAACAGTTAATAGCTAACAGCTAATAGGTAACAGGTAATAACTAACAACTAATAGCTAATAACTAATAACTAACAGCTAATAGGTAACAGGTAATAAGTAAAAACTAATAACTAACAGGTAATAACTAACAACTAATAGCTAATAACTAATAATTAACAGCTAATAGGTAAAAGCTAATAGCTAATAAGATTAATTCTCAATCATTTTATAGGACATTATAACATCGCCCTTTTTAAAGTCAATTTTGGAGCCAAAGACAATGCCGCATTCTGAACCAGCTTTAACATTGATAACATCGGTTTTTTCCTTTTTTAGCGATTTAATTTTAGCATCGGTGATGATTTTGTCATCGCGCTTAAGATGAACAGGGAATTTTTTGCTAATTTCTCCAGTTTTTACTTTACAGCCGGCAATTTTGTCGCCTCTGATTTTAAAAATTGCTATAACTTCGGCAGTGCCTAGCTCTTCTTCGTCAATGGTGGGCTCCATGAGTTTTAAGATTTGAGCCTCAAGATCTTCTAATATTTTGTAGATAATGTTATAGGTTTTGATAGTAATGTTGGTGTTGTTAGCTAAAGATTGAGAAAGTTTGGAGACTTTGACGTTGAAACCAATAATGGCGGCACCAGTATTTTCGGCAAGCGTAACATCGGATTCATTAACCTCACCAACTCCCTCACCAACAATGTCAATTTCTTCGGTAAAGTTGGCTTTGATCGCTTCGAGAGTGCCGGTAGTATCTGATTTTAAGATGATAGTAATGTGGGGGCGCTCTTCTGCTTCATCGGTTCCTAAATCTTCAAGATCTTCTAAAGCAAGATCAGCTGCTTTTTTGGCTTCTTTTTTTGTTTTTTTGTCAGGTTTGTCTTCGATCATGACTGGCTTGGTTTTGATGGAAGGAAGTTCAGGAAGTTTGACGGCAGTATCTTTGATGGCGGAAATGATGGAGCCAACTTCTGGCGGAAATTTAAAGCCTAAAGTTTGAACTGGAGTGGAAGGAGTGGCTGATTTGACTTGTTTTCCATCGTCGGTGGTGAGAGCGCGAATTTTGATTTGATCACCGTTGGTAAATACAATTTGGCCGACTTTAAGTGTTCCTGATTTAACTAAAAGAGTGGCAACAGCACCGCGGCGTTTGTCTAGGTGGGATTCGATGGCAATGGTTTCAAGAGGGGAGGCGGGATCGAGGTTAAGTTCTTCAAGTTCGGCAACAAGTAAAATTGTTTCCAAAAGCTTATCGATGTTTTTGCCGGTTTTGGCGGAGATTTCGACAACTGGAATTTGACCACCATAACCTTCGACAGAAACGTCGTATTTAACTAGTTGAGATTTAGCCAGATTGGGATCGGCAGTGGGAAGATCGGTTTTGTTGATGGCAACGATAAAAGGAACTTTGGCCGCTTTGATGTGGTTGATAGATTCGACGGTTTGGGGTTTGACGCCATCGTTGGCAGCAACAACAAGAACAACAATATCGGTAACTGAGGCGCCGCGAGCGCGCATGTTGGCAAAAGCGGCGTGGCCAGGGGTGTCGATAAAAGTGATTTGTTTACCTTTGTGGTCGACTTGGTAAGCACCGATGTGTTGGGTAATGCCGCCGTGTTCTGAAGTTTGGACTTTGGTCTTTCTAATGAAGTCTAAAAGAGAAGTTTTACCATGGTCAACGTGACCCATAATGGTCACGACAGGAGGACGAGAAGGAAGAGCAGATTTGGCTGGTTTTTTGGTCTTTTTCTTGGCCATGATAATGGTTGTTTAAGAGTGATTTCGCGTCTGGTTGATTATAAGGCGTTGGTTTCACCCTAGTGTTTATTCCTTTTTCTTTGTTTCTTTTTCTTTGGGATCTGGTTTAGATTTTTTTTTGGCTGAAGCTTTTGTGGATGAGTCTTTAGTTTTTGGCCCGCCTGCCGGCGAGGCAGGTTTTTCTGGTTTTTGAGGTTTTTGAGTTTTTTCCACCTTTGCTGAAGCTTCGGCAGGCAAGTCTTCTTTTGGTTTTTCAGGAGAAATGAATGATTTAATAACAACTTCCAGTTCTTTGATACTCTTGGGACCGACTTTTTCGATTTTGACACCAGAGCCGAGTTTGATTTTTACAGCTTCGATTGTGGTGAGTTTGGCAGCAACCAGGGCGTTTCTGATTCGAGTAGAAAGCCTAAGTTGATCGATTTCAAATTCTTCTTCACCAGTAACAGAGACAGCTTTTTTGCCTGAGGCGCCTTTAATGTCGATTTTGTAGCCAGTAAGTTTGGCAGCTAAGCGAACGTTTTGACCGCCTTTGCCAATAGCAAGTGATAATTGATCATCAGGTACAGTGACAGTGGCTTTTTTCTTTTTTTCGTTGATTTCGATTTTTAAACCTTCGGATGGAGCCAGAGAGGCGGTGATGAAGGTTTCAGGTTTTTCGGCATATTGGATGATGTCGATTTTTTCGTTGTTTAATTCATTGATGACTTCTTGGACGCGAACGCCTTTTTGACCAACGCAAGAACCAACAGGGTCAACTCCTTCTTGGGTGGAATTGACAGCAATTTTGGTGCGGTAACCGGCTTCGCGTGCAATTGCTTTGAGCTCAACTGCGCCTGAAGAAACTTCGGGCACCTCTCGGGCAAAAAGTTCTTCTACTAATTTAGGAGTGGAGCGAGAGACAATAATGGTTTTGCCGCGCATGGTTTCTCGAATGTCTTTGATGTAAACAGCCAGACGGGCGTTCATTTTGTAAAATTCACCAGGAATTTGTTCTTCCGGAGGCATGAAACCTTGGCCGCGGCCGATGTCAAAAATTACGTTTTTGCCATCAAAGCGTAAAACCATGCCGTTTACCATGGTGTTGATTTTTTCTTGATAGTCTTGGATAATGGCGTCTTTTTCTGCTTCTCTGACTCTTTGAAGAATAACTTGTTTGGCGGTTTGGGCGGCAATGCGACCAAATCCGGGAGGAGTGATGTCTTCTTTTTTCTTACCTTTGATTTCGAAAATTTTAGCAGCACCAGTGGTGGGATCGAGCTCAACTTCGTGTTCGATTTCTTCGTCAACATCGTGATCTTTGCGGTAGGCGGCAAGAATAGCGGCTTTGATGGTTTCTAAGACCACTTCGGGTTCGATGCCGCGTTCGGCACAGATTTGGTTTAGGGCAGCGGCAAATTCTGTTCTGGCTTGGATTGGTGTAGACATGATTAGCGAATAACTAATAGGTAATAGCTAATAGGTGAAGATTTAGTATTAAAAAAGTGGGTTTTTGACCCACCTACTTTTTTCTTCAACCGGAGATATTTTAGCACTCAAGGGAAATGGAGTCAATTGATTTAGAATGAATCTTTGAGTTGTTGTAGAAGTTTTTTTTGCTGTCGATTTAAAGATTTGGGCAGTTTAATAATAAGGCGAATGTATTGGTCTCCTCGGCCCGCGCCGCGGAGGTGTTTGATACCTTGGCCGCGAAGGCGAATCATTGTTCCTGGTTGAGTACCAGCTTTGATTTTGATTTTGACGTTGCCGTCGATGGTGGGAATTTCGGCAGTAGTACCTAAGATTGCGTTGGTAAAGGGAATTTCGTGGTCAATAAAAACATCGTAGCCGTCACGTTTGAAAGTATCGTGGGGAAGAACGTCGACGGAGACAGTGAAGTCGGCATAGTTTATGCGAGTGCCGTCATTGGCGCCGGCTGGAATTTTGACTGTGTACTGTTTCCCTTGATGAACGATAGTTTTTTGGGTGCCTTTGACTGCTTCCATAAAACTTACCTTAAGAGAATAATGGGGTTTTTGGGGTCGGCGTTGACCAAAAGGTGAAGCACCACCACCAAAAAAGGTTTCAAAAATTTCAAAAGGATCGGAAAAATCAAAACCGAAATCGGCAAAAGGATTGCCGCCACCTGAGGTGGAGTAAGTATAAGTGGATGGGCCTTGGCGATGAGTACGAGTACCACCAAAGTCGCCAAAACCGGATCTTGGATCAAAGGCAGCATGGCCAAATTGATCGTAAGCCTGACGTTTTTGTTGGTTTGATAAAACTTCGTAGGCTTGGTTGACTTCTTTGAATTTTTTTTCGGCGTCACTAGCTTTATTGCGGTCGGGATGAAACTCTAAGGCCTTTTTGCGATAAGCTTTTTTGAGTTCGGCGGCAGAGTCAGTTTTGTTAACGCCTAAAATTTCGTAGTAGTCTCTTTTGGTTGCCATATATTAGTATCAAGTATTGAGTATAAAGTATTTTTTTATAAAGATGAATAAAGCACTTGCAAAGAAATAAGGCAAGTGCTTTTGTGAGTAAGTTTAAACTATTCCAATCCAATGGATGACAGTGACTGCGCCAATAATGGCAGCAATGTTTTTGAGCATTTGCCAAATTGAGTTGTTTTCTTTTGGTTGATAGTTTTCTTTGGCAGACATTTATTCTTTAACTACTTTCCCACGTAATAAATTATTAAATTTAAACGTGGCTTTGATTGTGATTATTCTTTCACAACCTCGCCTTCCTCGGCCGAGTCTTTGGCTTTTTTATCTTTGGCAGAAGATTCCTTACCAGGCGGCTTGGGGGGTGCTGTTTTTGTGCCAGCTGGAGGAGGAGTTTTGACGTCTTTTTTATCGCCAGCTGGAGGAGTTTTGGCAGACTCAGGAGCTTTGGTAGACTCAGGGCCTTTGGCAGGCTCAGTACCTTTGGCAGGCTCAGTACCTTTGCCACTTTTAGCTGCTTCTGTTTGCTGTTGTTTGTAGACAATTTCGCCGATTTTTTGAGCAGACTCAAGCGTGGTTTGAGTGGCTTTTTGAAGATCTTCGGCAGAAACATTATCTTTGGCAGCTAGGTTTTTAAGATTTTTTAAGTTATCCTCGATTTTTTTCTTTTCTACGGCATCAAGTTTGTCACCATGTTCTTTGAGTTGTTTTTCCAACTCAAAAGAAACAGAATTAGCTTGATTTTTGGCATCAACCAAAGATTTTTTCTTTTTGTCTTCTTCGGCGTGACTCGTGGCGTCGGCTTTCATTTTTTCCACTTCTTCTTCAGTAAGATTGGTGGCGTTTTTGATAGTAATTTTTTGCTCTTTGCCAGTGCCTTTATCTTTTGCAGTGACGTTTAAGATACCATTTGCGTCAATGTCAAAAGTAACTTCGACTTGAGGCATACCTCGGGGAGCAGGAGCAATGCCGTCTAAGATGAAGCGGCCTAGAGACTTGTTGTCGGCGGCCATTTCTCGCTCACCTTGAAGAACATTGATTTCTACCTGGGGCTGATTGTCCGAGGCGGTGGAAAAAATTTGAGATTTGCTGGTTGGCACAGTGGTGTTTCGCTCAATTAAAGGAGTGCGAACGCCACCTAAGGTTTCTAATCCCAAAGTGAGAGGAGTAACGTCAAGCAAGAGAACATCTTTGACGTCGCCCATAAGGACTCCGCCTTGGATGGCTGCACCGACAGCAACGACTTCGTCTGGATTAACGCCTTTGTGAGACTCTTTGCCAAAAAAGTCTTTGACAGTTTTTTGAATTTTGGGCATTCTGGTTTGACCACCAACTAAAATAACTTCGTTTATATCGGAAGTTTTGAGCTTGGCATCTTTGAGGGCGGCTTTGACAGGCCCAATAGTTTTTTGGATTAAATCATCAACCAGCTCCTCTAGTTTGGAGCGAGTGAGTTTTATGGTGAGATGAAGAGGATTGCCGTCTTTGCCTTGAGTGATAAAAGGTTGGTTTATTTCGGTTTCAGTAGATGAACTTAATTCTGTTTTGGCTTTTTCAGCAGCATCGCGAATGCGTTGTAAGGCTTGTTTGTCTAGACTTAAATCAATGCCATTTTCAGTTTTAAACTGAGCCACAATCCATTCAATGATTTTGTGATCAAAGTCATCGCCACCTAAGAAAGTATCGCCATTGGTGGATTTGACTTCAAAAACACCATCACCAATTTCTAAGATGGAAATGTCGAAAGTACCACCACCAAGATCATAAACAGCGATTGTTTCGTTTTTCTTTTTATCAAGACCATAAGCCAATGATGCAGCAGTGGGTTCGTTGATAATACGCTCAACTTTGAGTCCGGCGATTTCGCCAGCTTGTTTGGTGGCTTGGCGTTGAGAGTCGTCAAAATATGCAGGAACAGTGATAACTGCTTTTTCGACTTTGTCGCCTAAATAAGCCTCGGCGTCTGTTTTGGCTTTTTGAAGAATTTTGGCGGAAATTTCTTGGGGGGTGTAGGTTTTATTTTCTACTTTTACAGAAGCAATGTTGTCTTTACCAGCAACAATTTCGTAGGGAACCATTGTCTTGGTTTTTTCGACTTGTTTGTCGCTGATTCGTCTACCCATAAGGCGCTTGATGGAGTAGATGGTGTTTTTGGGGTTTAAGATCATTTGGCGTTTAGCAACATCGCCAACTAAGTTTTTAGCCGGCTCAACAACTGAGGGGATTAAATTTCTACCTTCTGCTGTAGGAATAACTTTGGGAGAGCCACCCTCCATAACAGCCACAACACTATTTGTGGTGCCTAAATCAATGCCGATGATTTTACTCATATTACCTCCTGAATGATAAATTTATTTTATTTTTTAGTGCCGCTACCAACTTCGACCTTGGCAGGACGGATAACAGTACTGTTTAATTTATAACCTTTTTGAGTTACTTTGGTAATGATGTTTTTTTTGCCACTGGTCATATCAGTACAGTCCATAATCTCGGGATCGAATTTTTCTCCTTTGGCTTTGATTTCTTCAACTCCTTCTGATTTAAGAACATCTTTGAACTGAGTGAGAGCTAAAGAGAGACCTTTATCTTTGATATGATCCTGAGCTGTTTCTAAATTATCAAGTACTGACAAGAGTTTGTCTATCAGACCAGCATTGGCGAGTTTGACAAATTGAGATTGTTGACTGGCAATGCGTTTTTCTAAATTATGGTAATCTGCAAGCGCGCGTTTCCACTTATCCTGGATTTCTGTGAGTTGGTTGGTTAATGAAACAATTGTTGATTTTTTAGATTTTTTCATTTTAGGCTGTGGTTAGATTGGTAATAAGTTGACCAAAATGGCGCACTAGAGGAATGACATAAGAATAGTCAACGCGGCAGGAACCGATAATGCCAATGCGGCCGGTACGATCGCCTACTTTAAAATCGGCAAAAATAGTGCTGACTGGCTCGAAAAATTGACCACCGATTTCGTCGCCCACTAAAACATGAATTGAATCTTCTCCGACAGCTTGGTCGAAAATTCGTATCATTTGAGCAGCTTCGTCGAGAACGGTAAGCAAATTGCGAGTAATATCGATGTCATAAAATTCGGGAAGATCGAGAATGTGAGCGTAGCCAGCGTGGTAGAGACGAGCGTCATCTGTGACAGCTACTCCGATGGAGTTGGTGCGACGAGCGAGTTCTTTGGTGGCTTGGCGAAGAAGGTTGCCTAATTCGTGACGTTTTTCCCAAATAGTCTCTTTGGCAGAGACTTCTTCGGTGACAGAGAGGTCTTTTTCCCGCATGAGTTCGCTGATGTAGAGTTTGATGGCTTGGGGAGTTGGAACACGACCAGCTGAAGTATGAGGTTGTTTAAGATAGCCTTGTTTAGTAAGGTAGGCCATTTCGTTTCTAATAGTGGCGGGAGAAACCCCGAGGTTGTGTTTTTTATCCAAAGTTTCGGAACCGACAGGTTCGGCTGTAGCCGTATATTCTTCAACAATAACGCGGAGAATTTGGGTTTGGCGATCAGTAAGATCGGTCATGAAATTAGCGAATAGGGACTAGGGAATAGCGAATAGTAAAATGTCCCTTCCTTTCTGGGTAAATTTAATTATTAGCACTAATCTATCATGAGTGCTAATTGATGTCAACAATTACCCCCCCGTAAAATTTTCTTGGTTTGCTCGCTAGCTTCGCATCCAGGAAACTAACGAGGTAAATAATTCATCTTTTTAAAACAGCGAGAAATGCCTCTTGGGGTAACTCTACTTTGCCAAAAGCTTTTCGTTTGGATTTGCCTTTTTTTTGTTTTTCAAGAAGTTTTTTTCTTCTAGTAATGTCGCCGCCATAAAGCTTGGCGGTAACATCTTTTCTAAAAGCTTTAACAGTTTCTCGGGCAATGATTTTGCCGCCAATAGCTGCTTGGATGGGAATTTCAAATAACTGGCGAGGAATAACTTCTTTGAGGCGCTTGGTAATAAACCTACCCACTTCTTCTGCTTTTTCTCTGACTACAATTTGAGATAAAGCTTCGACTGGTTCTTTGTTGACTAGAATAGTTAATTTAACAGCATCGATAGGTTGGTAATCTGATATCTGATATTCAATGCTAGCAAAACCACTACTGACCGATTTGAGTTCGTCGTAAAAATTGATGATCATTTCTGCTAGAGGGAGTCGATAATTTAGCTTAATTCGATCACCAAAATAGTCCATGTTTTCAAGTTTGCCGCGGTGATCATCGCAAAGTTGCAAAATGGCACCTAAATATTGTTTTGGGGTAAAGATTGAAATAAGAACAATTGGCTCTTTGATTAATTGAATTGAGCTGGGATCAGGTAATTGAGAAGGGCTTTTAATTGAAGTTTCTTTGCCATCAGTTAATTTGAGTTTATATTTGACAGAAGGAGCGGTGGCAATAATATTTAAATCAAATTCTCTGGCTAGTCTTTCTTGAACAATTTCGGCATGGAAAACGCCTAAAAAACCGACGCGAAAACCATTGCCTAAGGCTTTAGAATGAGTTGACGAATATTTAAGGGCGGCGTCGTTAAGTTTGAGTTTTTCAAGAGCATCTAATAATAGATTAAAATCTTTACCATCGATAGGATAGAAATCCATGTAGACCATTAATTGAGGCGGTTTATATCCTGGAAGAGAATTAACTTTGGAAGAGGAAGATTTGGTAACAGTGTCACCTACTTGAGCTAAAGAAATATCCTTTAAGCCGGTTGCTATAAAGCCTACTTCACCAGCAGACAAACTATCAATCGGGGTCATCATGGGGCTAAAAATTCCAATTTCTTGAGGCTCAAAATTTGTATTTGTGCCAAGAAGATGTAAATTTTCTTTGGTGAGTTTACCGTTGACAACGCGCACAAAAATAATAACACCTTTGTGAGAATGATAGAGCGAATTGAAAACTAGGGCTTGGAGGTCACCAGTCGGTACCCCCTTGGGAGGGGGAAGTTTGGTAATAATCGAATCTAAGAGTTGGTCAATGTTTTGACCAGTTTTGGCGGAAATGGATAAGATTTCAGTTTCACTAAACTGTAATGATTCAATCAAGTCTAGTTTGACTGTTTCTGGATCAGCATTGAGTAGGTCGATTTTATTTAAGACTGGGATTATTCGTAATTTTTGATCTTTGGCTTTTTGAAAGTTTGAAATAGTTTGAGCTTGAATACCTTGAGTGGCATCTACTAATAAAATGGCTCCTTCGCAAGCAGCTAAGGAACGGGAAACTTCGTAGCTAAAATCAACATGACCAGGAGTATCGATTAAGTTTAATACGTAAGTCTTGCCTTTAAAGAGATGTTTCATTCTAACTGGAGCAAGTTTAATCGTGATGCCTCGTTCTTGTTCAATGGGGTTGGTGTCGAGCATGCGATCACGAAAATCTCGTTGACTAGTGGTGTTGGTTTTAAGAAGCAGCCTGTCTGTTAGGGTAGTTTTGCCATGATCTATGTGAGCTATGATGGAAAAATTTCTAATGGAGTTTGGATTCATTCTTAGACTGGTTTGATTTCCTGAGCCTGAGATGTAGATTCGATAACTTCTTCTGTTTGGTCGAGGACTTTATGCCAATTGCCAATTCGTTTAATTAAAGTAGAAAAGGATTTAAGTTCTTTAATACCAAATAGTATAGAAAGGCCAATGTAGACAAGAGAGCCAGAGATGCCGGCAATGATGGTGAGCAAAATTAGTGGTAAGGTCCTAGTGGTATCAAATACAAACTGATCTAAAAGACGCATGGGTACCCAAAGAAAGATGCCGGTGAAAAGCGTGGCAATAAACATTTTGAAAGGAGGAAGTAATAAATCTTTGGCAGGAAAACCGCCAATTGACCGACTTAAGGTAATAAGTAAAAAAGTAGCTTGGAAAATGGAAGCAATAGTAATAGCTGTAGCTAAACCTAAGATTCCAAATTTAAAAATGAAAGTAAAAGAGGCAGCAAGAGAAATATTAAGAATGACAGAAAAGAGGGCAATTAATAATGGTTTTTTGGTGTTTTCTAGAGCATAGAAGGTGCGGTTTAGTAAATGAATGGCACTTTGGGCAAAAATTGATAATGAAAGGATGGCAACAGTTTTGCCAGTTAGTAAAGTGGCAGACCAAGGGAAATTTTTGGCTCCATACAGAATACGCACCATAGGGATACGAAGAACTAAGAGAATAATTCCAGCTGGGAAGGCTAGGTACAAAATTTGATGAAGAGAACTTAGGAAAGTGCGTTTGAATTTGAAGAGCATTTTTGGATTGGACTGATGAGAAAGAAAAGGTAAAGAAGCTTGGCCGATAGGAACAGAAAAAACGCGAATGGGGGCGCTGATGAGTCGTTGAGCTAATTCAAAGATGGTAAGAGTACCGGTAGTGAGGGCGGTGGCAAAGAAACTTAAGGCTAAAAGCTCTATTTGAGTGACAGAAATAGCTAGAGTACGAGGAGGAATGAGACGAATCATTTCTTTGACCCCTAGGTGTTTGAGTTTAATAGTGAGTTTGTAAGAAAAACCAAGCTGTTTGGCTAGAGGGAGTTGGAACGCTAAGTGCAAAAAAGCGCCAAAAACGATGCCTATAGCAGCAGAGTAGATCCCAAAAGTGGGGGTGAGAAGAATGATCCCGGCAATGATGCCGAGGTTGTGGGCTAAAGGAGAAAGGGCAGGAATAAGAAAGCGGCGCTGGGATTGGATGATACCGGTTAGGAAATTACTAAAGGTAAAAAATAACTGAGCAAAAAGCATGATGCGGGTAAGCTTGGCAGCAAGGGCGATTTGAGAAGGAGTAAAGTTGGTGGAGGTAATCAGGTCATTGAATTGGTAGGCAAAGATAAAAATAATAATTGAAACAATGCCAAAGGCTAAAAGAACGAGATTTATGATTGATGAAGAAATAAGATAGGCTTCTTTTTTGTTCTTGTTTAAATATTTGCTAAAAACAGGGATGAAGGCGGCAGAAAGGGCACCAATAACTAGAAGCTGAAAAGCAAATTCAGGTAAGCGAGAAGCAATGCGATAGGCATCTAGTTGAGCACGCAATGCCGGACTCTTAAAAAAGTAGCTAACAAGAATTCTTTCTCTGACAAAACCAAGAGCAGCTGATAGAAAATTGGCAAAAGTGATTATGGCTGCAGCAGATAGAATATTGGATTGTTGGCGGCGGATTATTTTTTTGCTGTTTTTGAGGAGATTTTTGACCATAGATTTTTAATTATGGATGGTATTGTAAAGTGGTACTTGATTATAAACAAGAATAAAATTCAAACAGGGTTTTTATTAAATATATTTACGTTTACATATTCAATATAGTCTGGTATGATCCCCCAGTAAAGTCCTGCTGAATGTCGGGTACTCAATAAAATACTGAAATAATTATGCCAATAACTACATCAGCTAAAAAAGCATTGAGACGAGATAGAAGAAAAACTGTGGTGAATTTGGTGGTTAGAAAACAAATGAAGCAGGCATTAAAAGAAGTAAGAGAGAAAAAATCTAAAAAGGCATTGAGTGTGACCTATTCAGCTTTGGATAGAGCGGCAAAAAAAGGCGTGATTAAAAAGACAAAAGCAAGTAGGTTAAAGTCCAGATTGGCAAATTTTTTGCAAAAAACACCTAAAGAAAAAGAAGCAAAACCAAAGGCAAAAAAGCAAAGCAAGATTAGTAAAAAGAGAGGGCAAGAAAAAGCCAGCGGCAAAGATCAAAAGTAAAGAACAAGCGCGTATTGCTAGAGGTAGTCGGGTTAAAGTATACTGATTTCATGGCTGCCCAACAAACTTCAATAAATCTTCTTTCAAAGGACGAGTTTTCTAAAAGTTTAGTCGGCACAGTATTGTTGTGGGCATTGTCGATCGGACGCTACATCATTGTATTTACACAACTGGTGGTGGTATTGAGTTTTTTATCAAGGTTTAAGTTGGATCGAGACTTAACAGATTTAAATACTCAAATCCGACAGCAACAAGCATTAATTGAGTCGTATGGTGATTTAGAAGTTAAGGTACGTGAAACTCAGAAAAAATTGAGCTTTTTGGCTGATATGAGAATCGAGGTTAATCCAATGGATGTGTTGGACACTTTTACAAAAATTACTCCGGTTGATGTCAAGTTTACTCAGGTTCAGATAAGAGAAAACCAGTTGCAGGTATCGGCAGTGGCTTTGTCTCCTAGTGGATTTTCGGGATTTGTTCAAGCCATACAAAGAGGCGAGGATTTTTCTGATGTGCAATTGATTAATGTGTCTTCAGAAGAAGGTGGTGTGGGGATTTATTTTGATTTAAGAGCAATAATTGGAGAAGAAGGTTAAAAGGAGAGGAGATAATGGCAGAAAAAAAATTAGTTGATTACAAAAGATATAAAAAGTATTGGGGTAATTTAAAGCGGTTTTACCAAAAACCAGTGGCATTTATGTCTTCAGCACTGATTTTTACTTTGTTTACTATTGCTTTTTTTGCCTTGCTGGCGGTGCGGCCGACTTTGGCAACAGTAGGAGAATTGGTTAAAAAAATTGAAGATCAAGAGGTGGTGGAAAAAAAATTGGCACAAAAAGGAGCGGCTTTGGCAACAGTGCAGTCAGAATATTTATTTGTTGAAAATAGACTTTATCTACTTGATGCGGCGATACCAACAGGACATCAGTTGCCGCGGATGTTGAAAGAAATTGAATATATTGCGGCAGAACATGAATTAGTGTTGAGCGATTTACAACTGGGAAGCTTTTCACTTATTAAGCCAGCTGGGAAAGAAAAAGGAGAAGATATTTTGGAGATTGATTTTGCTGTGAGTGCTAGTGGGTCTTACTTAATTTTGAGAGCATTTTTAGATGATTTAGCTGGTTTGGATCGAGTAATGAAAGTAACGGGATTTACACTGACTGAATCAAAATCCAAAAGTGAGTCTGGAGTAAAATTGACAGTATTTTTAAAAGCTTATTATGTACCAGAGTTAGTCCCGTAAAAATTTTTCGACTTCTTCGGCTTCGCCTTCAGATTCGGAAAACTAACAGGATAAAAGTAAAATTATGAGATTTATTGCTAGATCAATTAAAGAATTGCGGTGGAGGCGGGATTTATATCGATTGGGATTATTTAGTGTGGTGGTGGCTTTTATTTGGATTGGGCTGGACTTGTACCGAGCTTATACACAAACTCAAGTGCCCCAAGTTCTTAAGGAACAGTTGGTACCGTTAAATCCGAGTATTGACTTGGAGCAATTGGAGAGATTGGAATTGAGAATTTCTTTGAGTGAGGCGGAATTGAATAACTTTGTGCCAATACTTGAAGGGGAAGAGGCGGAGTTGGTAGTTATATCTGGTGGAGAAGAAGCAACTACTGGTGGAGATTTAACTACTTCGCCTCAAGCGACTGGTTCAGGTGGGATTTAATAAACAGAAGGGTTTATGAGTGAAATATTTAGAGTTGTAGTTGAAAGGAAAGAGGTGTTACGATGGATATAGCTCTGCAGGGGGCAGAGTGAGTTAGTGTATGAAAATAAAACTGCTCAAACAAAGAGTGCCGACTGTTTTTGGGTTGCTAGTGCTGTTTTTTGGAATGGCTGTGGGAATTATTTTATTGGGACGAGAAACTTCGTTTTTACCAAGAGCAGCGCCTGAATCTACGCCTAAAAATTTAAAAGTGACTAATGTGTCACATAGTTCTTTTTCTGTTAGCTGGGTAACTGATGAATCGGCAATTGGATTATTAAGGTATGGAACCACAGCCAATGTTGATTCAACTGCGGTGGATGATAGAGATCAATTAATTGGCAGTAGCAATGCCTATGTGACTCATCATGTGACAGTAAGAGGATTGGAGCCTGATACAAAATATTTTTTTAAGATGGGTTCGGGAAAACAAACTCAGTTGTATGACAATAATGGGAATCCGTATGAAGTAACTACTGCCAGTAATATTGCGTCTGTGCCAGCGGCAGAGACAATCTATGGCACAGTGTTGACAAAAGCATCAACTCCAGCAGAAGGAGTAATCGTTTATGTAACAATTGAAGGAGGGCAAGCGTTGTCTTCTTTGGTTAAAAGTGATGGAGGGTGGGTGGTGCCGTTATCTACGGCCAGAACAAATAATTTAATTTCTTATTTACAATATGATCCTTTAGAAACAGTAATTCAGATAGTTGTAGAAGGAGGAAGAGAATTAACAACCCAAGCTACAACATTAACTGGAAATGATCAACCAGTACCAACGATTACTTTGGGGCAAACGCATGATTTTACAAATGTTGCTACTGAAAACCAAAACACTTTAGAAAACGAAGAAGAAAGCGCGGAGTCGGGGTTTTCCGGAGTAGTTAAAGGCGAATCTGATATTAATAATCAACAACAAGTTGGTGAGTTGCAGTTGTTGAATCCTACTAGAGAAGGAGAGGCGATTAACACTTTGCGGCCAGCACTTCATGGTAAAGCTCCGGCAGGGACAAAGTTAAATATTACAGTGGAGTCACCAATTACTTATGCGGATAATTTGATTGTGAATAGTGATGGGAGTTGGAGCTGGAGCCCGCCTGAGGATTTGGAGCCAGGAGAGCATACAGTAACTTTGAGTTATAACGATGAAAATGGAGTACAGCAAACACTACAGAGACGATTTTTAGTGCTGGCAGCAGGAGAGGGTGGTGATCCGGCGATTACAGCCACACCTTCTGGAACACCTGCCCCTAGTCCGAGTCCGACTCCAGATAGTAGAGTAAGTCAACCATCAACTCAGGGAGGCGTGCCTGATTCTGGAATTTTGACACCAACATTGGGCTTTGTCATTATGGGGTTAATGCTAATAATTAGCGGGGCCGCTTTCTTGAAGCGGTTGAAATTGTTGGAGATTAATGGCTGATAATGATACTAAATCACCAATGGGAGATTATCTAAAAATGTTTCCTATTGACCAGAGTGTGAAAGATTATTTATGATGAGAGTAGATTAATTTTAGCTGTCCAGTTGTGGCGGTTGAAGATTGTTGGAGGCGAATGGCTGATAGTGATACTAAATCACCGATGGGAATGAGTTCTGGTGATCCGGTTAAACCAAGTTCATTGGGAGATAAAACTGTTGGTGCAACACCAAATTTAAGTAAATCAGTAATGGATAAACCAGATACGAATAAAGATTCAGCTCAAGTAGATAAAAAAGCTCAAGACGAAATAGATAAAGTAGTGGGAAAAGTAATACCAACGCCCTCTCCTACTAAACCTAAATTGGGTTTAGAACCAACTAAATCTACAATTGGAGCTTCTTTAACTGACAAATCTTTACCAGAAGTAAAGCCAGTAACAAGTAAGCCTTTGAGTGGTGGAAAGCCAATAAGCAAACCATTGTCTTTAAGCAGTAAGCCATCAGCAACATCTCCTGCTAGCAAGCCTTTGGGTGGATCAATACCTAAAGCTGCACTTGGTAAGCCTACAATTAAACCCACTATTCCTATTCCAGATAAAGGAGCGAGTAAACCCCTGGAACCGCCTGGTCCTCAACCAAAACCTTTGAGTCAGACAGAAAAAGAAAAGTTGGAAGATAAAGCTGAAGAAGTATTGGATGAATTGGAAAAAGAAGATGAGAAGTTAGACAAACAAAGAAAAGAGAAAGGAGTAGAAATTCCCCCACTAGGAACGCCAAAGAAAAAGAGTAATAAAAAGAAAATAGTTGGATTAATCATAGTGTTGTTGATGGTTGTGGGTGTGGGAGCTGGAATATATTTAGCATCAAGACCACAAGATATTAGACAACAGGCGTCTGATTATCCTACTCCTACTCCTATGGCGGATTCTGCTGGGGGAACCTGGTGGGAAAGTGGTAGCGAGGCTGAGTGTATGTCTAGTGGAGGAACTATGTATTGCGCTGATTGTGGATATTGTTTTTCTTTTGTTGATGGTCATGGATGTAATCATGCTTGTGGAATGACGGGTGCTGAGAGTTGTAACTTTTATAACTGCACTGATGAGATAGACCCTGGTCAAGGATGTCAAGATAATCCAGAATCGTGGGCAGATGAAAATAACCCACCTTCTTGTGATGACGGTTATTGTGGATGGATACAAACTGACTGTCCTAATGGATTTACTTCTGATTATTGTGGTCCTTGCGCGGCAGACTCTGGAGACAGTGACAGTGATACGGCAGACAGTGACAGTGATACGGCAGACAGTGACAGTGATACGGCAGACAGTGACAGTGATACGGCAGACAGTGACAGTGATACGGCAGACAGTGACAGTGATACGGCAGACAGTGACAGTGATAGCGATACAGGCGATCAAGAGTTGGTGTGTACCTCTTTAAATGCTAATAATCAGTTAGGGTGGGATCCTCAAATAGGAGATACTCTTGAATTTATTTGCAATGCTAGAGCAACTGGTTTAACAATTTCTGAATATCATTTCCGTTACTATATTGATGGAGATGAAGCTGGCGCAATTAGATTTGATGCAGCTGATCTTGGTAACACATCCTCATTTACAGTAGCTCAAGATGGAGATTATAGAATTCAATGCCAGGCTTGTGCAGGAACTACTTGTACGCCTTGGGACCCAGCAGTTCAATAAAAAATGACTAAAAACAAAAGAAAAAGAACCATAGTACTAATAGGAGTTACCATAATCACGGTAGTATTGGGAATAGTGGCGGTGATAACGGCATTGAGACTAAGAGAAATCGGCACAGAATCTATTGCCCCAACAGCCCCAACAAGTAGGCCTTCTGCTCAACAAGCAGTGGTGCCTGAAAATATTGCTTGTGAGATGGAGTTTACCCCGAGTGTTTACGAGTGTGATTCAAGCTGTGAAACTGACGAGCAGTGTCAGAGTGCCAATGAAAACTATATTTGCAGTTCTGATACTAATACTTGCAGACATCAAGATTATCCAGATCAAGCTGATTGTACTCCGGATG
>Ga0209976_10000901_pt1 | contig 18116 bp, 14 predicted proteins | sample SumtaG_FD_182806 | JGI IMG/M metagenome (GOLD analysis project Ga0209976, IMG submission 182806) | Deep subsurface microbial communities from Indian Ocean to uncover new lineages of life (NeLLi) - Sumatra_00157 metaG (SPAdes) (version 2) | ecosystem: Environmental > Aquatic > Marine > Oceanic >...
TGACAGGTCCAGCATGCGTCCCCGGATGTACGGCCCCCGGTCGTTTATCCGTACGATGAGGCTTTTTCGATTGGACAGGTTGGTTACCCGGATGATGGTATTCAGGGGCAGGGTGCGGTGGGCGGCGGTCAGTCCGTACATGTCGTATACTTCCCCGTTGGCGGTGAGTTTGCCGTGAAAATCGGGGCCGTAGAAGGAAGAAACGCCGACGAAAACGGCCCCCGGCCGGACTTTGATGGAAGGAGTACGTGTTGCCGGTGGCGTAAGCCTCCGGCTGGGAGGACTCTTCTTACGCGGCGATTTCGGTTTGGAGGTATAACGTGGAGCAGACGCGCAGGCAGCGGCGATGAACAACGTGCCTATTCCTAAAAGGACCGCTCGTTGAAGAGACGATCTCACGGATGAGCGCTGCCCCTTATTTCGGAGAGCCGGTCTACTCCCAGCTCCTCCAGGAAAGAGTGCAGCTGATCAACCAGGCGGACTCCAACAGCCGGGTCCCGGTAGTTGGCGGTACCGATTTGCACCGCACTTGCTCCGGCCCGGATAAACGCCGCCACATCCTCGGCGGTCATTATGCCCCCAATCCCGACAACGGGGATGTTCACCGCCTGTGCAATTTTATAGACGGCGGCCAGGGCAACGGGCCTGATGGCTGGCCCGGAAAGACCGCCGATGCCGTTACTGAGCTGAAATTTCCCGGTTCGGGGATCTATTCCCATACCGACTACCGTGTTGATGGCACTGACGGCATCGGCGCCACCGGTCTGAGCCGCCAGGGCGATCTCACTGATGTCGGTCACGTTGGGGCTGAGCTTGACCATCAGGAAGCGCTCGGTCAGTTGACGGAGGCTGCGGGTCAGCTCTTCGGTCATGCCGGCGTTGATGCCGAACTCCATACCGCCTTCATCTACGTTTGGGCAGGAGACGTTGATCTCGTAGCCGCTGATGGCAGGCTGCTGGCCCTCGATGATCTTCATTACTTCCTGATACTCGTCAAAACTGGAGCCGGCGATACTCACGAAGACAGCAGTGTTCAGCCCGGCCAGGTATGGCAGTTTCTCGGCGCAGAAACGTTCCACTCCTATATTGGCCAGACCGATGGCGTTAAGCATACCGGCGGGGGTCTCGGCGATGCGCGGCGGCGGATGGCCTTCCCGGGGCTGCTTGGTAATCGACTTGGTGACCAGCCCACCCAATCGGTTCACGTCCACCAGCTCCGGGACCTCATCCCCGTAACCGAAGGTACCGCTGGCGGTGAGGATCGGGTTCTGGAGGGTCAGTTTGCTGCCGAGGGCAACGGTGAGATCTGCCATTGGGATCATGCCAGCTCGTGGGCCCGGAAGACCGGTCCGTCAACGCAGGCCAGCTTAAAATGATCCCGATAGCTTGGCCGGGAGTGACTTTCGTTGGTTTTCAGCTCTACGCTGCATCCCTGGCAGATGCCAAAACCACACGCCATCAGCGTCTCCGTGGCCAGTTGGCACGGGAGTTCACGCTCCAGGACAAAGTCCTTGAGTGCGCTGAGCATGGGCGGTGGCCCGCAGCCGAAAATGGTAATCTGGCCGGTGTTAAACTGATTCAGCACCTTCAGGAGGCCGTCTACTGCCGTGCCATGCAGTCCGACGGTGCCGTCATCAGTAGTGAGGGTGATATTCTTCCCGGGATTGTGATGGAGATAGTGTTCGTCCTTGCCGCGCGCTCCCATCAGCAGGTAGTGCTCACGGCCTTGATCATTCAGGTCCTCGTGCAGGAAGCTGATGGGAGCAATCCCTGCGCCACCGCCGACCAGAACGGGGAAAGTATCATCGGTCACACTCCAGCCATTCCCCAGCGGCCCCAGCAAATTCACAACCTGTCCCGGAGGCCACTCAGCCATTGCCCGGGTGCCGACACCGACAACCTTATAGATCAATCCGATGCGGTCAGCCTTACGGGACGCCACACTCATCGGACGCCGCAAAAGAGGAGACCATCCCTCACTGATCAGAATATTGACGAACTGGCCCGGATTAACGGAAGCGGCAATTCCCGGGGCGGTCAGTTCCATTGCATAAGTCCCCCGCGCCAGCCGGCTGTTCGAGATCAGCTTGCATTCTTCGATTACCATGGTTCTGCCAAGGCTATCAGGGAGCATTCAAGGTGTCAGGTAATTCACGCGGCGTTTGCAGGTTCATTGCGACAGACTTGCCTTGATCTGTCGAAGGAACTCCAGCCGTTCACCAGCGTCGTTGCTATATGTTCCCGAGGGATAGAGGGCCAGATACTCATCATAGGCGGTGATGGCACTATCCAGCTGGCTAAGGTACTCATCATAGATATAAGCGATGGCGAAGCAGGATTGCTCAGTGTCGAATTGGCTCCGGATTTCGCGGAAAAGGTTCAACGCCTGCCGGGGACTTCGTGTTACTTTTTCGTCAACCCGGGCCGTAAGAGAGTCAAGCCTGGGGTCTCCCATCGTGGCGCTTTTATCGCTCAGGAGGCGGCCGTAGGGTGAGTCGGGATATTGCTCCAGCATCAGGTTTCGCCAGAAGGCCGCCTGCTCCGGGTTGTCTTGAGTATGAACATACAGGACGTAGGCCGCCTGGGCAGCGACGTCCGTATCATAAAATTTTGACACAATCTCGGCCATAACCTCCAGGGCAGTATCAGGGCTCTCTATCTCAAACAGTTGGATTTCGCCGAGTCGGTACAAGGCATGGGCCAGCTCTCTGCGAATTCTGGTAGTATCCACAGCAGCTTCGGTTGTGTCTATTTTCTTATCCGCATCCGGATTGAGTTGGGCGCGAAGCGAATGAATTTTTTTATTAATCTCGCTGAAGGTGGTAATCTGTTTCAGCTTGTTCTGAGCGGGCAGGTAGTAAACCGAGTTATTCTTAACACGCTTAAGATAGTCTCTGGCAGTCTCGATTTCATGAAGTTCGGTAAGATATATTTCGCCGGCCCGAAAAGCCGCCTCGCTGGCCTCCGGCAAGTTTCGGAATTCCTCAAGAACCTCGATAAAGCGCTCCAGAGCCGCAGCTCTATTCCCCCTTTGAGACTCGATTTTGCCCAGTTCCAGTTGCAGTCCGGGAATAATACTGGCAAATTCGGTAAGCGCCACCATGTTCCGGATCTCTTTATAGGCCCCCTCAAAATCGTTCATCTTTTGCCGGAGTTGTACTCGGATTAATCGCGCGTTGACCCGCTCGCTTTCTTTGGGCGTAACGCGGGCGTATTTATCCAGAAAGTCCAGGGCTCCAGCGTAGTCCTCCTCCTCAACCGACAGCGTGTAAAGTTGATGGTAGATTACGGCTTGTTGTGCGGCGTCAACAGCCAGATTCACTCCTTCCTGGAAGGCATTCATCGCCGTGGAAACGTCACCCTGCAGCAAGGCAATATCTCCACGAAGTATGTAGATTTCAGTAAGCAATTCCCGCGATGGGCTGGGTTTGGCGAGGATCGATGCAATATCTTCTTCTACGGCCTCATACAGGCCCAGCTGCACATGGACTTTGGCCAGCCAGATCAGCGCCTGATCATTGAAGGGACTCCAGGGGTATTCCTGGAGCAGTTGCCGTAGGTATCTCTCGGCCATGCCGTATTCCCGGCGGTGGAAATGGCTCCTGCCGATGATGAAAAAGGCATCATCAATGTACTTGCTTTCGGGGTACTTGTCGATCACTTTCAGCGATTTTTCGATCGCTTTCCCAAAAGCATCGCTGGCCGGTTTGGGAATGTTGTCACTGCTGGCAGCGGCCTTGATATCCAGGGCTTTTACCCCGGCCTTGTAATAGGTCTTGGCGTTATAGAAAGTGTTAAAGTAGGCACAGCCGGCGAATAGCGCCATTATTGCGACCAAGGCGACTCGCCAAATTTTAACAGGAAGAGTAGCCAGGGAAACAGGAATCATAGCGCGACCTCCAACATTTGGGAGGATATGATACTTCAATCCCTTGTGCGCCGCCGCTGGTTCCTTCATCGTCGAGCAAGTTTACCCTCGATGGGGGCCGGAGAGCAAGGAAATGCCCCGGCTCGGGGATTGCATTCATTTTCGGCTGAGGCTCGCCACGCGCCCTGGGACCGGGTGAATCAATCTCGTAGCGCTCCTGGAAGACCGGGCAGGATAGGGTTAGCGCTACTTCAATGGGAGAGTCAGGACTCCGGCAGGGTCTTGAAGTACTCCACGTACCGTCGGAGGTAAAAATACCAGCTGACAAGTAAGAGCACGGTGGCCAACAATAATACCCAGAATCCGATTTCGTTAAATCTTAATATATAAAGGACTATTGCCAGGGCGGTGACGCTCAGGAACCACTTGCCGGTCGGATTGGACTGATATATTTCAGCACGGATGTTCATGAGATAGGCGGCGATATTGGCATTTGTGATATCCCGAAGGGCCAGGAGCAGGAAGAAATAGATGGGAAAGCGTCGCTCGGGATCGAAAATCAGAAAGATCATCACGGCCATCATGATGAATTTGTCAGCGATAGGATCCAGCATTTTCCCCACGTTAGTTATCTCGTGGGCCCGGCGTGCCAGGTAGCCGTCGAAAAAGTCTGACAAGATCGCCAGCATAATCATGACTATCACCGCCTGCATGCGGTCCGTTTCCAGGGCCCAGACCAGCGGCAGAGCGATAAGGACCCGAAACAGGCTCAAAGCGTTACTGAAAGTGAATATGCGATCCGTTGGCCGCTTCATGTATAATTCCGTTGTCCAAGTGGATGATTGTGTCGCAGAAAAGGGTCAGTAGGTTACGGTCATGAGTTATAATTACCAATGGCTTTGCCTCCAGATCACCGGTGATCTGCGCCAGGAATTCGGCCACGCCCTGTATCGGCAGGCCATAAGTGGGTTCATCCAAGATCACCAGATCATAGCTCCCTGACAGTAGTGCCGCAACAATGATAAGCCGATAACCGATGCGGGCGTCCAGTTCGGCCAGCGGCTGGTAGGAGCGGATCTCCGGGAGTATATTTTTCAGGTATTCCGCCTGACCGTCGGTGAGACGTCCCTGACTGGTAAACCGTTGGATAATATCGTCGGGATTGAGTCCCTGGGTTGATGTTCCCGTTTGCTGTACCAGGTAACCCAGGTGGGGGATATCAACGCCCGGCAGCTCCACTTTCAGAAGTCCCTCATAGGGCGATAACCCGGCCAGGCAGTCGGCGAAGGTGGATTTTCCCGATCCGTTATCCCCGGTGATGCCCAGACAGCGGACCTGGTTCAGAATGAGCTGTGGTATCCGAAGCGTAAAAGCGGTGCCGTCAAATTGCTTTACGACTTCCTGCGCCACCAACCGCCACGGTGTTATAGTTGACGACCAATCTGGTGCCTCGACATCGAGTTGGACGGATGGGAGAGATATTAAACGTTCCCCATTGAGCCTCCACGTAGGCTGGCCCGTTCCCGGCTCTCGATTTCGGTAACTAACCTCCAGCATCCGCTTGCCATGAGCTTTCAGAAGATCATGTATTTTTTTAATATTCCGGGAACTCAGGAAATCAAAGCAATGCTGCCCGATAAGGAACTCATATGGTTGCTGGAGGGCGGCAGTAATAGCCAGCTGCCGCTGTTCGCCACCCGACAGGGTCGTCGGCACCTGATCCATGCGTTCTGAAAAAGGGCCCTGTTGGATGACTTGGCCCACCTCCAGGTTCAATTGCCCATCGGTAAGACCTTGATTTTCCAGGTCAAATGCAATTTCACGACGAACCGTATCAGCCACCAGGTAGCTGGCCATGTTAAAGGGAAAGATAAAGCAGCTCCGGCCCCGATGCTCGAGGGCCATCCGTAATCGTTGTATCAAATCTATGCCATCGGGATATAGGTGATAGAGTCCCGGGGAAAGGTCCCAGAGGCAACAGCTAGCTGCCAAGGATGGCCTGGAGGATACGGGCTGAGGCACCAAGATTGTCTTCGATAACTTTCAGGGCCGCTTCTCCGGCCGCCCGGCGAGAGATATCATCATCCAGAAGAGTTATCAGCTGATGCTGAAACTCCTCAGCGGATTTTACTGATACACCACCACCGCACGCGATCAGCTGCTCAGCTTCATGACTGCGACTGTACCTGGGACCGAAGATAACCGGAATACCGGCAATGGCGGCTTCCATCACATTATGAACGCTGCTGCCAAACCCGCCCCCGACGTAGGCGAGAATGCCTCTACTGTAGAGCTCCGCCAGGTAACCGACACCGTCAACAATCAACACCTGGCTGTCAAGGAATCGGCCCAGTCGCCGCCCAAAACGCTCCCAGGTAATCCCCATCTCCGAGAGCCAGGCGCCGAGGGCATCAATCACCTCCGGTTCGGGCTCATGGGGTGCCCAAAGCACCCGTACGCTTTCATCCTGGTGCAGTATATTTATCAGGGGCGGACCAATAACCTCCTCATCTTCTTTGTGAAGGCTTCCCAGGATCACAATACGATCCTTCCCATTGCGGCGGATCGGCCCGTTGCGCTGGTTGCGCTCCTTAACCCGATCATAGCGGGGATTACCCAGGTTCTTTACTTCAGTTTTGGACGCCTTGCCAAGGATAGCCTTTACCCTGAAGTAATCGGCCTCTGACACCGTATAGATATGACTGATAGTGCCATAGATTTGTCGATAGAAGTTGGAGAGAATTGGCCACTGCTTGCTGCTGCCGGGCACAATCCGGGCGGCAAAAAGGGTGGTGGGAATCTCGGCTTTCAGGCAACTCCAGATGAGATTAGGCCAGATATCGTAGCTGGTGAACACCACTTTCTGGGGCTTCATAATCCTTAGTAGTCGTCGCATTGTCCAGGGGAAATCCAGCGGCAGGTAAAATTTGAAATCCACGGCCTGGTGATCGAAGTGCTCATAGCCGGAAGGGGAAAAGAAACTGACTACGATAATACTCTCAGGTGCCACTTCCCGCAATCCCTGGATCACCGGCCTGGTCTGTTCATATTCGCCGTGAGAAGCTACATGAAACCAGTAAAGTGGACCAGAGTGGTCACAGTCTGTATTGCGAAAATTAATCACTCGTCGGAGGGTCCGGCGCCGGCCCCGCAGACCCCGGCGAACCTTGCGATTTATCGGGACCAGGGCATACGCTACTATAACCATGAGTGGTACAACCACCATATTATAGAAAAACCGCCAGTAGAGGGCTATCATGTCTGCCCTATAAGATTCGTTACGCTCTCTGCCACCTGGTGAACCGAAATGCCCATCAGGCAATACTGCTTACGACGGTAGCATCGCCGCCGCCCGTTCTGGCTGCATGGTCGGCACCACAATTTTACTTCATGAACCCGGGAGTCGTGATGTTGAGTGCGGGCACCGGTCTCACGTGATGTTGGTCCCAGGATCATCACCGCTGGTATACCCAATGCCTCCCCTGCATGCACCAGGCCGGTATCCGAACCGACGACCAGCCGGCTGCGGGATAATACGGCCAGCGCCTCCTTAATATCCGTCTCCCCTTTGAGGTTGACCACCTTACCGGATTGTAATGCGGCTGCAACGTAATCACAGATGGTATCCTGCGGGTCACCCAGTAATACCAGCTGCTCGCTGGAGCCGGACAGCCATTGGCTGAACAGCTCGATATAGCGTTCCTTCAGCCAAGATTTTTGGGGCCAGGCCGCGCCGGGAACGCATACCAGATAACCCTGATCCAGACCGAACCGTTGGCATATTTCACGTGCGGCGTCAATATCAAAGAACAGGCGGGGGCGGTGTTCTCCTTCCAGTGCGGAAAATCCGGCGTAGCACAGATATTCACTCACTACCGAGAATTCCGAGTCAAAGCGGTTGAGCCACAGGTAGAAAAGCAACCAGCGCTTAAAACGAGGCTTCTTGTAGATTCGTAGTTCGGCTGTAGGAAAGTATCGCCTGATAACTTTACTTCGCAGGGAATTATGGAGATCTATTACCAGATCATAGTCCGCTTGGGCCAGGCTGCGGGCAAAGGCGGGTAGTTCAGCCGCTCCAACAGCAGGGGGGAACAAGATGACATTATCGGGCGGAGGGTCGAAATGATCAACGAGCGGACCGAATCGCTCGTGGACAAGATAATTGATGGTAAGGTCGGTGAAGGATTGACGGAGGGCCTGGATTACCGGCGTAGAAAGGATAATATCTCCCAGTGAACTTAACCGGATCACTAATACACGGATCACCGGTTACGATGAGCGCTGGGCGTTGAAATGGACCACATTTATCAGCGCGGATTTGTACTCGGAATCGGGGAATGACTCCAAGGTCGCGATAGCTGCATCGCTGAAGTGCTGAATGCGCTCTTGGGCATAGTCAATACCACCGCCCTCCTGAATAGCTCCGCGCACCCGGGCAATTTTTCCGCGGCGGGTATGGAATTTGAGGATCCTCAGATATTGCCCGCGCTCGTTGGGTTCAAGCTGCTTTAAAACATAGATCAGGGGAAGCGTACGGACATTTTTCTTTACGTCAAAAGTAACCGGCTTACCTACTGACTTCCTGTCCCCAACCAGATCGAAAAGATCATCCTTAATCTGGAAAGCGATACCCAGGTTTTCGCCGTACTGCCGCAGGGCCTCCCACTTGCTGGTATCCTTCGAGGCTGTGATGGCCCCCAGCTCGCAGGCAGTCCCAAACAGGCTGGCGGTTTTATCCCTTACCATCTGGTAATAGATTTCCTCGGTCATGCCACCAAGGAGTGCCTTCTCCAACTGGAGAATTTCTCCACTACTAAGCCGTTCCGCCGTGTTGGAAAGCACCTCCAGGGCCTGGAAGTTTCGCAAACCAATCATGTTGCGTAAGGCCTTGGCGAGGAAATAATCTCCGATCAGGACCGCCTTTTTATTATTAAATGCCCGCCTCAGCGACGGCCAGCTGCGCCGCAGATCGGACTCGTCTACTACGTCATCGTGAACCAGCGTGGCAATGTGCAGGATCTCAATCAGAGCTGCGGCCCGGAGGCTGTCCAAGTTGGCCTGTCCACAAAGTCGAGCCGAAAGAATGGTGAGGATCGGCCGTAAATGCTTGCCACGGCTGTGCAGGACATACCGGACCATGGTATTTACCAGTCGGATTTCGGATCGCAGGGCGTTCTCGAATTCCTGCTGAAAGAGCTTAAGGTCATCGACGATGGGAGCAACGATATCGCTGAGGCGAACCTTCATCGCGGAAACTTACTGGTGCTGATATAGTAAATCAAGATTCCTCAGATTGTTCACTATCATTCTCATCAGATTCGTCCTGAGAGGATTCTTTTTTACTAAAGATCTTTGAGATGAAAATGGAGAGCTCATACAGTAACAGCAGGGGGATCGCCATGAACATCTGGCTCATGGGGTCAGGTGGGGTCAGAATGGCAGCAAAAACGAGGATCCCGATCAGCGCATACTTTCGGTACCGCCGCAGAAATGTTGGTGTCAGGAGCCCGATGCGAGTGAGGATGAAAGAGATTACGGGCAGTTGGAAAACCATCCCGGCCGCCAGCAGCATCCAGACCACGTAACTCAAGTAGGCGCGGATGCTGTAATTGGACTGTACCATGCCTTCGCCCAGGGCTGTGAAAAACCGGAGGCTGAAAGGTAGCAGGACCAGGTAGCCGAAAGAAACTCCGAACACAAGGAAAAAGGAGCTAAAAAGTACGACAGAGATCGTAATGTTCCGGGATGAACGCTGCATGGCGGGCTCCACGAAGCGCCACGCCTGGTAGATGACCACCGGACTGGCCAGGATCAGACCGGTCATGAGACTGGCGATGAGCTGGACCAGAAACGTGTCAGGTACTTTCAGAGCCTGAAGGTTCACGGGTTCGTCCAGGTTGAGGGCTGGCGCAGTAAGGAAATCGATGAGCCAATCGGCCTTAATAAAAGCCAGGATTGTGAAAATGATGATGGCTGCAAGGCTTTTCAGAACGCGCCAGCGGAGTTCCTCCAGGTGCTCCAGGAAGGTCAGCTCGTTGGGGTCAGCCATAGCAAATTAAGATGTATCCAGTATAGCACGGGCCAACTTATATGGGGGCATGGTATCTAATCCAGTATCCAGAGCATCGCGGCGATCCTGATTCCAGAAGCCACCTAGTACCTCTCTGGCTACTAACATCTCCACCTTCTGCCTTGCTCGCAGTCGGCGCTTATGTTCCTGGCGGCCGCTTTTTTCCAGGTAGGCCTGATGGCTTCCCAGTAATTCACCCAGCTCTTCGATGCCATCTCCCTGAGTGGCACTGGTCTGGCATACCGGCGTTTTCCAGGGGGAGTCGTTTTCCTTCAAGGCGAGCATCTGCTCCAGGAGGTGCCGCAGCCGATCGGCCCCCTCCCGGTCTGACTTGTTGATTACAAGCACGTCAGCAATTTCAAGTATTCCGGCTTTCATGAGCTGGATGTCATCTCCCGATTCTGGAACCAAAATTACCATTGTAGTATCCACTGTCTCCACTACATCAAGTTCGACCTGGCCGACGCCCACGGTTTCAAAGATAAGGACATCGAATCCGGCAGCGTCTAGAACATCCCCCACTTCCTGGGTGCGGGCAGCCAGACCACCGATCTCACCACGAGTGGCCATGCTGCGAATAAATACTCCCTCGTCCAGCTGGTGATTGCTCATACGCAGACGATCTCCCAAGAGAGCACCGCCGGTAAAGGGGCTGGTGGGATCAACACCCATGATGCCTACTTTCAGGCTCGCCTTACGATAAAGCCTGGTGAGCTGATCTACCAGGGTACTTTTCCCCGCACCCGGAGGCCCGGTGATCCCCAGCCGGTAGGCGGTGCCGGAATACGGATAAAGAGCATCAAGCAAGCTGGGAGCCTGAGGGGATTCGTTCTCCACCCGACTGATTATTTGAGCCAAGGCATTGGAAGAACCGGCCAGGAGCTGTTCAATCAGAGTCGGCACCACAGGTCTATTACCCACTTTGTATCAGGGGGTACATGTCAATAACCGGTATTCAAACGATGGAACGACTATCCAAACAGCCGTGTAAAACCGGCGTAATCATGGATAATCAGGCGCCGGCCCTCGCGTGCAACCAGGCCCTTTTGCTCAAGATTTTTTAGCATACGAGATACTGTCTCACGGCTGGTCCCGGACATATTGGCAATGTCCTGCTGATAGGGAAGGCGGTTAATTACTACCTGCCCCATCTTGAAGATACCCATATCCTCAGCAAACCTATGGATTGCAATCCCTATTCGGTGCTCGGCATCAGACAGTGAGAGGGACTTGATCTGTTGGTCGGACTTCCGCAGTCGCAAAGTCATCTCCCGGAGCAGCTGGATAGAAATTGTAGGAAAGCGCCCCAGCACATCCAGAAAATCGCGGCGGTGGAGCGTAAAGAGCACGGCATCTTCAATAGCCATAACGTTGGCTGACCGTCCCTGGCCATCGAGCAGAGCCATCTCGCCGAAAAACTCAGCGGAACCGAGAATCGCCAGGATAACTTCGCGGCCTTCATCATCGAGCCGGGTGATCTTTACACTGCCGGATTCGATGATGTACAGCATATCACCCTGATCCTCCTCAATGACGATCATGGTGTTCTTCGGGTAGGTACGCCGGACCGTCATATGCATGATTACATCCAGGTCCTCATCGCTCAACCCGGTGAAGATTGGTACCTCGCGAAGAATGCTCGACTGGTTGACCATACCAAAAACTTATACTAACATAGTAGAATAGGCAATTTTATTTTTATGCTGAAGGTCTGTTTGCCTGACCATGCATCTATGATTAATTTTATTATCTGGAAAGAGGAATAAAAAGAACTATTATGGACCGACACAAATCTACTATCAAGCGCCATCGGCAGTCGCTGAAGCGTAACGAACGCAACCGCATCGCAAAATCGAAAGTGAAGACCTCTATCAGGAAAATCGAGGAAGCCACCGACAAGGAAACCGCCGAGACCGCCCTGCATGACGCCATCAGTGCCCTGGATAAAACTGCCCGAACCCGGGTGATCCACCGCAACAGGGCCGCCCGGATGAAGTCCCGGCTCACTCGCTTGGTTGCCAGCCGCTTCGCTTCCTGAGCGGTCAGCCTTAAGCATCTGTAGGGGCGACTCGGCGAGTCGCCCCTACATTTTCCTGCCCCTTCGGCAAGCCTTTGGCGTGAGCTCAGGCGAACGCTCAGGGCAAGCCTCTGCGGTTTATTTCCTTCCCAGCCTCAAGCCTTCAGTTAGCATCTATCATCAATCTTCAATCCGTCGGCTGACGGATCAATCGACAATCGTCAATCAGCAATTCTCTTAGCCCCCAGTCTCACCTCCCCGCCGGATAATTCGGTGCTTCCTTGGTGATGGCTACCTCGTGGGGATGGCTCTCCCGGCCAGCCGCAGCAGTAAGCCGCACGAAAGTCCGCCTCGCCTGGAGCGCCTCGATGTTTTCAGCGCCGCAGTAGCCCATAGCCGCCTGGAGGCCGCCGGCCAGCTGGTGGATAGTCTCGGCCACCGGTCCCCGGTAGGGCACTCTGCCCTCGATCCCTTCCGGCACCAGCTTATCGGATGCCATGCCCTCTTGAAAGTAGCGGTCGCCGGAGCCTTCCGCCATAGCGCTCACGGATCCCATGCCCCGGAAAGCCTTGTAGCGCCGGCCGTCGTAGAGGATGGTCTCGCCGGGGCTTTCCTCCGTGCCGGCGAATATACTTCCCAGCATCACCGATGAGGCACCCGCCGCCAGCGACTTGGCGATATCGCCGGAGAAGCGCATGCCGCCATCGGAAATAATGGGGATGTCGGCCTTGTTACCTACTTCGGTGGCATCAATTACAGCGGTCAACTGGGGTACTCCGATACCCGCCACGACCCGGGTAGTGCAGCTGGCCCCGGCTCCGATGCCCACCTTTACGGCATTTACGCCGGCGTCAATTAGGGCCTGAGTCCCTTCAGCAGTGGCTACATTGCCAGCAACGATATCGACGCTGGAGTGCTGCTTCCGCAATTCCTTCACGGTGCGCAGGACGCCCTCGGAATGGCCGTGGGCGGTATCAACAAAAATGGCATCTACCCCGGCATCCACCAGAGCGGCGGCGCGGTCGAACGTATCAGCCCCAGTCCCCACGGCGGCGCCCACCCGCAGCCGGCCGTGGCTGTCAAGGCAGGCGTCGGGGTGCTGCTCCTTCTTGAGGATGTCTTTCACCGTAATGAGGCCGCATAGGGAGCCGTCCTCATCAACAACCAGGAGCTTCTCAATGCGGTGCTGCTGCAGGACGGCCTTGGCATCTTCCAGGGTGGTACCGCGAGGCACGGTCACCAGGTTCTCGCTGGTCATCCGGGCCGAGATGGGCTGGGAGAGGTCCTTCTCGAAGCGGATATCCCGGTTGGTGAGAATGCCCACCAGGCGACCGTGCTCGGGTGGGTCGTCCACAATTGGCACACCGGAAATCTGGTACCGCCGCATAACGGTCAGGGCCTCTCCGATGGTCTTGTCGGGAGGCAGGGTTATCGGATCGAGGATCATGGCACTTTCCGAGCGCTTCACTCGGTCTACCTCGGCAGCCTGGGTCTTGATAGAGAGATTGCGATGCAGAACCCCCAGCCCACCGTGCCGGGCCAGGGCAATAGCCATGTCACCCTCGGTAACCGTGTCCATGGCAGCACTGATAAAGGGGATGTTCAAACGGATATTCCTGGTGAACCGGGTCGATATGTTCACCTCCCTGGGCAGTACCTTTGAGTAGGCCGGCACCAGGAGTACATCATCAAAGGTGAGACCTTCACGTAATTCTTCAGCCATCTGGGTCTGCTCCTTATCTGCTTTAGTTGTTCAGTTGTTTAACTGTTTAATTATGCCATGCCTTTTCCGTTGTATTTCTATCCCGGCAAGCCTGCCGGAAATTGGCTGTGTTATTGAAATGGCATTCCCTCAGGCTGCAGCAGGGCTGGCTTACTGCAGCTGTATTACCTCCTCCACAGCTTCAACCATAGCCCCGGATGAAATTAGCTCACGGGCGTGGGCAATATCCGCTGCCAGCGACCGGTCTTCATCAACAAACGAGACTTGTCTCCGTAGCAACCGATAGGCCGCCATAGAGCCGCGGCCTGCCTCCAGCCCGTCGTGGAAATCCACAGCCTGGCAGGCCGTAATGTATTCCAGGGTCAGAATGTACACCAGGTTGTCCACCAGTTGCAGCAGTTTGCGGCCGGCCCAGGCCGACATTGATACGTGATCTTCCTGATCAGCACCGGTGGGAATGGAATCCACGCTGGCTGGATGGGCAAGGGTCTTGTTCTCAGAGGCCAAAGCCGCGGCTGTAACCTGCACCATCATGAAGCCCGAATTTAGACCGGCATTAGAAACGAGGCCAGCAGGTAAGCCGGCATTTCCATTGAGCAGCGCAAAAATCCGCCGCTCGCTGATGTTGCCCATTTCCGCCGCCGCGATAGCCGCCAGATCGCAGGCCAGGGCAACGGATTCACCGTGAAAATGGCCCGCCGATATGACATCACCAGTATCGGGAAACACCAGGGGGTTGTCGCTGACACTCACGGCCTCGTTTAGCAGCTGTCGGGTAGCAAAATCCAGGGCATCCCGGCAGGCGCCGTGAATCTGGGGCATACACCGGAGACTATACATATCCTGGACGCGTTCATCGTCCTGGCGGTGGCTTTCTCGAATGGCGCTTCCTTCAATCAGCCGATAGAGGTTAGCAGCGGTGACCTTCTGCCCGGCGTGCCTTTTCAACTCGTGTACTTCGGGACGGAAGGGCCGCGGCGTACCTGCCAGGCCGTCAACCGAGAGAGCGCCCACAATGTCCGCTACCCGGACCAGGTTGTGCAGCCTGATCATAGCCAGCACTCCCAGGGCGGTGGAAACCTGAGCGCCGTTGATGAGGGCCAGACCTTCCTTGGCCTGGAGGGCCAGGGGCCGCAATCCCAGATGCTCCAGGGCTTCCGCCGCCATGATGGGTTGGCCGGCCAAAAGCACCTCCCCCTCGCCCATTAGGCCAAGGGTCATATGCGCCAGGGGCGCCAGATCACCGCTGGCTCCCACCGAGCCCTGGGAAGGGATAATGGGCAAGACATCACCGTTAAGAGACGCCCGCAGATGCTCTATGACTTCCAGACGTACTCCGCTGTATCCCCGACACAGAGAGATAATTTTCAGCAACATGGTCAAGCGGACCACATTTGCATTCAAAGGCGTACCGACACCGACTGCATGGGATCGGATGAGATTACGCTGCAGCGTCTCTTGCTTGTCATCAGCGATCCGCACGCTGCTCAGCTTGCCGAAACCGGTGTTGATGCCGTAGATAGAAGTGGTTTTCCGGGCTAGAATATCCTCCAGCGTCTTCCGAGAACGGATAACTCGTTCCCGCGCTTGATCCGTAAGCGAAACGGGAGGCGATGACTTTAAGAAATACTTAAAATCATCCAGAGAATAGTCTTTTAAATCGAGGATAAACTCTTTCAAGGTCAAACTATTGTATCAGCCGCATCCAATTTAACAAATCAACTGTTTTCCCGCTGAAAAACGACCCGTTCCGACAGACTGGCGATATGATCAGTATAGCGGAAGGGTAGTGCTTCCACCGGCAGGGCATCCAGAAAGAGCTGGCCGTACTTGCGCCGGTAAATCCGGGAGTCGGCTATAATGAAAATGCCTTCGTCGCTGGATGTTCGGATCAAACGTCCGAAACCCTGGCGAAAGCGGGTAATGGCATCGGGGACCTGATAGTTTTGGAAAGGATTGTGTCCCTGCTCCTGGAGGTGCTCGATACGGGCTTCCACTACCGGTTCGGTGGGATTGGCAAAGGGCAGCCGGGCAATAATCAGCATTTCCAGTAGATCACCAGGCAGGTCAATGCCTTCCCAGAAGCTGGCCGTGCCCAGCAGAATAGCCCGAGGATTTTCACGGAAAGCCTCCAGGAGGTTCCGGCGACTACTGCCGCCGAACTGGGTAATCAGCCGCCGCTGGGTGCGAAACAGCCGGGGATACAGGATGCTGTGGACCGCTTTTACCTGAGCGTAGGAAGTAAACAGAACCAGCAGCCGCCGCTCAATCTGGTCGGTCAGATCGTCAATCAGTTCGGCCAGTTGTCGGGGATATTGCGGATCAGTAACATCCACCGGAATATCCCATCCCAGGACCACACACTGCTCATTGTAGTAAAAGGGCGACGGGAATTCCTGCTCCACCACCGGCCAGGTGTCGAAGGCATCATCCAGACCCACCTCAACGCGAAAGTAGTCGAAGTTATCGCCTACCTGGAGGGTGGCCGAACATAACACCGTACCAGGCCGGTGCTCGAAGAGCTTGGAGCGGAGAAACGAGCTCACCATCAGCGGCGCACACCTGAATACTATCCGCACCTGGTCTTTTGCAGCCTGGACTTCCCGCCAGAGGACTTCCGCCCCGGTGGGCTCCTTAACAGCGATGTAACCGAAAGCACCATTCAGTGCGGAGGCTTCCGAAAGGTCTAATTCCAGTTCGTTTACCAGGGACTCGCTTATTGTCACGTCCGTCTCGGTAAGCAGCTTGTGGATCTCGGCGAGAATCCGGGCAAGATTATCCAGGGCTTCAGCTGTGGCCTGCACATGGGTATCCAGGCCCCGGAACTCCATACCGGGGTCCACATACCGCGTCTGCTGGGTGGCATACTTCCAGTTGGGGGATACCTTGATCTGGTGTTCGTCAACGTAGGCCTCTATCAGGTCGGACGTTTCCATCTGCAATTTCCGGGCAGCGGCCTGGATGTCACTGTACCAGTCACGGCTCTCGTCAACAACCTGCAGGGTATCCGCCAGCTGCTTGCGAAAGATCTGGCGGTAGCGGCTGCCCAGATAGTTGTCGCACAGCCGACGGACAATCCCCTCTCCGAATTCCCTGGTAAGCTGCTCGGTGGTAATCCGCGGCAGGTTATGGGCCTCATCCAGGACCAGCATGTATTCACCGGGCAGCAACCCCACATCACCGGCAGCGTCGGCAATGAGCAGGGCGTGATTCACCACGATAAGGTCTGCCTGCCTGGCCGCCCTTCGAATGGGCCCCAGGAAGCAGCCGTGATGGCGACGGCAGGTATTGCCCAGGCAGAATCCCCGTTCGCTGCGGAGCATGCGCCACAGCCGGGCTCCCCGACGGGCCAGGAAGCCGGGGCACTCGTCTATGTCTCCGGTCTGCGTATGGAGCTCCCAGATAATGATGGGCAGGATATTCTCGCAATCCTCGGGCCCCAAGAGCCGCCGGGCGTTGGTCAGCACGAACTCCAGGCGGGTGCGGCATAGGTAGTTGCCCCGCCCTTTGAGCATGGCGGCCCTCACCGGCGCATCAAGCATGGTTGCCAGGCGGGGGACCTCTGTATAGAAGAGTTGATCCTGCAGGTGCTTGGTATAGCACGAGACAACCACCGGCTGCTTTTGCAGGCAGGCGTGATTCACCGCCGGCAGCAGGTAGGCCAGGGACTTGCCCAGGCCTGTGCCCGCCTCGGCCACCAGGATCTGACCATCCTCGAAAGCCCCGGCCACAGCCTCGGAAAAGGACACCTGAATGGGACGGGACTCAAATCGGTCCCAACCGGCCGCGAGCACCCCATCGTCACCGAAGAACCCCTCAGGTGTCCGGGGGCTGTAATCCTCCCCGCGGCCCTCGTTCTCATAGATGGCCTGGCGAACCGGGCGCTCGACGGTGGAGGTGGTCAGGCCCTTGGTCCGGCCCGTAGAGGACATAACCTGCATCAATCTCGCGTAGAGGCGCTTATTGGGAATCGTTACGTGCTCCTGCACGCCCAGCAGGGATTGGATCACCGGCAGCGGATAGGCAGCCGCTTCATGTACCAGCTTAACAAAGATGTGGCCCGTGTTCAGGGCATCGTTGTAAGCCCGGTGGGCCTCCTTGTGTGGCAGACTGTAGAAGTCGCACAGGGAGGCCAGGTTGAAGCCGGTGTGGTGATAGAGGAAAGTGCGGCCCAGGGTCAGGGTATCGTAAAGGGGGTTGGTGATGGTGTCCAACTGGCCCAGGGCAAGGCAGATGTTGCGCAGGAAAGCCAGGTCGAAGCGGATGTTGTGGGCCACGAGGGGGCGCTCCCCGATGAAGTCCAGGAACTCCTGCCCCACTTCCTCGATAGTGGGCTCGCCGGCCACCATGTCGTCGGTGATGCTGGTTAGCTCCACGATCTCGGTGGGGATGGGCTCCCCGGGATTGATGAGCTGCTGAAACTCCTCAACCGGCTGGC
>Ga0209976_10000902_pt1 | contig 18111 bp, 16 predicted proteins | sample SumtaG_FD_182806 | JGI IMG/M metagenome (GOLD analysis project Ga0209976, IMG submission 182806) | Deep subsurface microbial communities from Indian Ocean to uncover new lineages of life (NeLLi) - Sumatra_00157 metaG (SPAdes) (version 2) | ecosystem: Environmental > Aquatic > Marine > Oceanic >...
TGTATTCAGGTAATGGGATCGATATAGTAGTAATTAAGAAAGAGGGACCGGCGGACAGAGATTTCATACCAATTTAAAACCACACTAATACCTAATTTTCACAACTTTTTCTACTCTCATTTAAGTTATATCTCTTTTAAATACTATCTAAAATTTAAAAAGAAAATATTTAATAATAGTAATATCATATTCTTATAAAATTAAATATAACATTCTAAAGATTGAAGGATTATCGCTGGAAAGATCGTAGAATTATCAACTAAAACTGAAAATTAAATTAAAACAAAAGATATTTGTGTACTATATAGATGACCAATAAAATAATAGTGGATTTATCACATAAAGAGAAAATAGAAGAATTTCCTGAATCAAGTTTGTCAGAAGACGATTATGAGATAGATTACATAGATAAAAATGAAGGCCCAATTGATTTTGAAAAACTTGAAGATTTTGATGTTCTTTTTCTTGGAAATATTCAACATTCCGAAGATGACAAAGCAGATAAATTTGATTCAGGGGAATTACGAGCTATAAAAAAATTCATAGGAGAAGGAGGTGGATTATTTTTAACAAGTGGAGATGGGGGAGATAGAGATACTTCCATGAAAGAAGGATCTGTAAGAGTATTATATAAGGTGACTGGAGTACGAAGATTGTGGAATGGAGTTATCCAAGAATCATCATCGAACTTTCTTGTTAAAAAAAAAAATGTTTTAATAACAGATTTTTTTAATCATCCGATTACAGCAGGAATTACAGAGTTAGTTTTACCGAATTGTACTTTTTTTACTATAACAGAAGAAGATGTTGACGATCTTTTTGTAACTTCTGAAAAAGCAGAGTTTAGATATAGTGTTGACCATGCTCTAGGCGCAATTGGACCTGTACCAATATGTGTTGTTTCAAAGTTCTACAATGGTAGATGTATTACTATAGGTTCATCAGATTGGTTATTAGAAGAAGATTTTGGTCTAGATGCCGGGGATAATCTAAAATTTTTGTCAAATATTATGGAATGGCTCTGTTTTGAGATTTAGTAAATAATCTAAAATCCTATTTGTCATGGTTTTTCGACTTCTTCGACCGGATTCGGTTTCAGTATGGGAAGATGAAAAAATTTTAAGGAGATTTTCCAATTATAAAGGTATAATTGATGGAACTCAGATTGCACGGTATAATATTGCAAAAAGAATAGAATGCCAGTTTGATCCCAAAGGCTCTATCGAAAACCTTGAACAATTATTAAATAAGAAATCCTTAGAATTAAATGAACTTTTAGATGTCTCATCTGAAGTACTTAAAAATCATCCAATTTACCAGAATAACTATATAACTTTGGCCGAAACAATCGCAAATAGATATCTTAGGAATTGTATCTTTTGTGAGAGACGTTGTGAAGTTAACAGAGTTGAAGGAGAAAAAGGGATATGTTTAATACCCGAAGACTCATATGTCTCATCCGCATTCTTACATATGGGGGAAGAAGCTCCCCTTATCCCAAGCGGGACAATTTTTTTCCAAGGTTGTAATTTTACATGTGTATTTTGCCAGAATTATGATATTTCTCAAGCCTGGAAGAAAAAAAGAAATATTGAAGATATTGCTCAAAAAGTAGATAAAAAATCACTTGCTCATATTGCTGATAAATTGGTTGAAAAAGGTGCACTCAATATTAATTACGTAGGAGGAGATCCCATTCCTAATCTTCATACAATTATAGGAAACTTAAATTTTCAAACACATAATATCTGTCAGTTATGGAATTCAAACTTTTATCTGACAGATAAGGCATTATCATTAATTATAGATCTAATGGATTTCTGGCTTCCAGACTGGAAGTATGGAAATAATAAATGTGGAAAGAAATACTCTGGTATTGATAATTACTTCGATGTCATTGCCAGAAATCATAAAAGAATCCATGAGGAGGGAAGTGGGGAAATTTGCATCAGACATTTGGTTATGCCTAACCACATTGAATGTTGTTCTAAACCCATATTAGATTTTGTAGCTAAAGAACTTCCAAGTGCTGTAGTGAACCTGATGGCTCAGTATAGATCACAGTGGAAATCATTTGAATATCCTGAAATAAATCGTAGACCTACTTCACAAGAAATACAAGAAATCAGAGATTATGCAGATAAATTAGGAATTCTCTGGAAACCTGTCTCTTAAATATTGTATCGTTTTTAATCTCTCGCACATAAGGCTTCTACTTCGTCGATCTCTTTCGGGGGTCCAGAGAGTATTTCGGCACCATCTGCAGTAATTAATACACCATCCTCAATCCTAATTCCAATTCCTTCTTCAGGGAGGGTGATGAATGGCTCGATTACTATAACTACACCTGGTTCAAAAGGACCATCATTGGTATACCATGAATTAGCATCATGGATATTTAATCCAACTGGATGCCCACATATCCCGTATCCATATTGGTCTAACCCATGTTTCTTAAAGGTTTCATAAACTGCATTGTGGGCGTCTCTTTGGGTTGTTCCGGGTCTCATAGTAGCAATCGCTTTTTTCTGAGCTTCGAGAACAATAGTATAAAGCTCTTTTTGCCTGTCAGTAAATTTCCCATTTGCAGGAAATGTTCTTGTAATATCTGAACTGTATCCCTTATATTCCACCCCTCCATCGATAAGTACGAGATCTCCATCCTTAATTTCTTGGTTGTTATCCATATAATGAGGGATAGCGCTATTCTTTCCCGCGGCAACGATGATATTACTTTTATATTGATCATGCCAGTTGCCATCTACTGATTTTGGATCGCGAATATTAATTTCATATTCATAAATAGCTTTACCTACAGATTCATTAACTCCAGGTTTGAGAGATTTCATAATTCTTTCAAAAATTTCTGAATGTATTTGAAAAGCGTGGCGAAGACATTCGATTTCATAAGGATCCTTAATCCATCTCATATGATGGATAAGAGGCGCAATATTTCTAAATTGAATCCAAGGAAATCGCTGACGAATTTCATTTATTTTAATGTTATTTGGTGTAATAGGTTTTTCGAGTTTTGGTTTAGTGGCAATATTACCCCAAAAAATGGACTCTGACATTAAATTTATAATCAAGATTTCTGGAAATTTGGAGAGTGATTTAATGGTATTAATACTAGTTTTCTCTTTTACAGATTCGATTGCTTCGCTTTTACCATCAACAAATTTCTCTATCTCACTAATTTCGCGTAAAAAAAGAACTTCATTAACAATTCTACCCCTTCCTAATTCAGGATCTCGCATAGTCTCAAAACGTTCAATTGTTAAACCCTTTGGGGCTAGAAGAAGAATGGTATCTTCATCAGTGTTTCCAGTTAAGTATTGGAGATTTTTATCAGATAATAATGGATCTGGCGAAGAAGCCGATTTTGTAATCATCGCTACACCACTTTCCATTTTTTTCATTAAAGTGTTTCTTCGGTTTTGTAGAATTTTTGGTAAATTCATATTTACTCAATTTAAACCATTATTAAAAAATATATTCAATTCGTTTTTCTAAATAATTTATTTTATCCTTGTAAGTAAAAAGACCCTCAGAGATTATGCAGATAAATAAGGAATTCTCTGGAAACCTCAGTATAAGGCATTTAATTATGAAGAAATAAATAGAAGACCCCCATCTGATGAAATACGTGAAGCAAAGATGTATGCTAAAAAATTAGGAATTTTATATAAACCTGTATCATAGAGAATTCTCTTTATTAGAAAAATCTAAAAATAATCAAATATTGTAAAAGTTAACTTTTATTACTCTATTCTTGAAAAAATAAAATAAATGACTTATTATGGCTCTTAAATTAGAAGATGTCAAGGGAATTGGCAAAAAAGCAGTGACTTTAAAGGACGCAGGAATCGACACAGTTGAAAAACTAGCTGAGGTTAAATTAGAAGAATTAATAGAACTGAAAGGTATTGGAAAAGCAACAGGTCAAAAGATGATAGACAATGCAAAAGAATTAATGAAAAAAGAAACAGGTAAATCTGAATTAGGTGAAGAAACTGATGATGCAAAATTAAAAGATGCTGAAGAAGAAAAGAAAATTAAAGAAGAAATAAGAAAACTAGAAGAGAAAAAAGCTCGATTACAAAATAAAAAAGTAGAGGAAGGAGATTTTGCACTTGTTAAAATAACAGCTCGCACTCAAAAAGGTAAGATTTTTAGAGTCTCTTCAGAGGAGGATGCTAAAAAAGCTGGAATTTTTGATGAAAAACAAGCTCAGCAAGGATACTACACTCCTGAGTTTGTAATTGTGGGAAAACCTGGATTTGTAAATGAGGGTCTTACAGAAATTATTAAAGAAATGAATTACTTTGAGAAAAAATCTGTGAGAATTCCTCCAACCAAGGCATTTGGAAAACGAGATGTTCAAAAAATTGAGAGAATTGGCATAGCAAAATTCAGAAAATTAAATGAAGGAAAAAATCCAGAAATTGGGAGAGAATTCGTTAAAAAATCACAAGGTCAGACTCAGAGAGGAACAGTAACAAGTATTGTTCAGGGTAGAGTTATTGTTGATTATAATCATCCCTTAGCGGGTCAAAATATTGACTATAACCTAGAAATTATTGATAAAATAGAAGACTTTGATGAAAAAATCGAGTACTTTATGCTAAATAAAGGAATTCCTAAAGAAAATATCTCTGAATTTAAGATTAATTATAGTAAAAAAGATAAAACTCTTGAAATTATTATTCCTAAAATGTTTTTATTCCAGAATTTGACTTATGTAAAGTTTGGATTAGCAATGGACCTCCAATCTCATATGGCTGAAGAGATTGATGATGTTAAATATATTGAGATTTTTGAAAAAATCCCCTTACCACCAACCCCAGCTGAATCTGTTATGCAGAAAGTTGAGGAACATAATAAGCAAGAAGATGTGAAAGAGGAAGAAGAATAGTTTATTAATTACTGCTCCTATTACTTTTTTCTTTAAGTTATTTTAATTTTTGATATTAATTCGTCTTTTTTCTTCTCTTTTTCTTTTTTATATTCAGATTTCTTTTTATGATATTGATTATGTTTTCTTTGAAACTCAATTCGTTTTTTTAAAGATTTACCTCTCTTTTTGAGATATTCTTTTTTTGCTTTTTTATATTCTTTCTTGGCATTTTTATATTCCTTTTTCTTTTTCTTGTATCTCTTATGTTTTTTTTTAATTTCCTGTCGTAGGTTTTTACTTATATCTCCAATTCCTAAATCTTTTAGTTGTTTTTGAAACTTTTCAAACGATTCATATCTTATTACAATAAACCCTAATTCTCTGGCAGGAACTAAATTTCGAATTTTATCATCTATAAAAACACATTTATTAGGTTTTGTATCTAATTTTTTCAAGACATACTTATATTTAGCCATTTCAGGTTTGATTAATCCGATTTCGTTTGATAAAAATAAGGTATCAAAACCATCATAGAAACCTCTAAGTAAATTTGATTTAGCATGTATCGCATGTGTATTTGACATTAAACTTACAATATACCCTGCTTGATGCAATCGTTCAATAACTTCTGCCATTTTTGAGGATATACGTGTAACTTGAGAGTATAAATCAAACCATAGTTCTAGATAATAATCAACATTAACTTTTTTAGGTGGTAACGCTCCACCTTTTTGTTGATAGGGATAATAATATTTCTTAAAAATCTTTTCTAAAAACTCTCGAGAGGATTTTCTTCCAGAAGAGAGATTTCTTTTAAGCTTTCTCATATAAGGATCCTCCATACGAGGGATAACTATGTTTAAATCACTTTCAATCATATCAAACAAGTTTTTTAATACAAATGCTTTTTCAATTAAAACCCCCCCAAAATCGAAAATGAAATGTTTTATCTTATATAACCTAACTTTTTGTTTTTTAAAAATCTTTGAATCTATGATTTCTTCTTGAGTACTCATTATATCAATGAGAATTTGTAATATTTCTATTAAAGTGTATCCTTCAAATTTTTATATTGGTTTAAAATTAAATTACATATTTTTGGAATAAAAGGTGTTTCACATTTCCAGTTTGAAAACTCAGGGAATGAACCAGGGTCTACTATGTATAGCTTATTGGTTTCCTTCTCCCTTACCATATCTAGATGACCGAACAAAGCATTTCCATCTAAATATTTCCGCCATTTCACAATTTCCTTTTTGATATCATCTGGCGTATTAATCTTTTCCATGTCAACATGTTCATTAGATAATGGTGGTTTTATCAATGTGCAGACTTTATCATCTATAAAGTAAACAATATAATGTTCTCCTGTGATATACTTTTCAAGATATAGAATATGGTCTTGATCGAAGTTTAAGTCTTCAACAGTATTTATTTTTAAAATGCCCTGACTTCCTGAACCCATTATTGGTTTTAAAATTAAAGGAAAATCGCGAGTTTGAAAAGACTTCTTCAATGTTTCTGGAGTCCCCATAAAGATGTCTGGAACATTAAGCCCTGCTCTTTTAATTAAAAAGTGAGATTCAATTCGGTTTTTTTGCATATAAGTAAGATTAGGATTTGGAATGACTGGTATTTTATTTGCCTCTATAAAATAAGCAGCGTATAGAAAGAATAACTTTTTCGATTTTAAAATAAAAAAATCATTTTCAAGAAGGGAACCGTTGATGTTTAGATTATCAAGAGTATATATTTTAACCTCATCATTATTATTCTCAAAATAATCTTTTAATTTACCTGTGAGGTTTCCTTTCCGTTTCGATAAGATTCCTATTTTCATGTGTAATAATACATTATTTTTTTGATTGTTTTAATAAAAAATTATTTCTATCGAATGAGGAATTTCTTACATTTCTATTAAAGGGTATCCTTCAAATTTTCAAATTGCTTTCTCTTTTTATCTTGTTTAAGATGAGATCGCCTATTAATTCAGCGGGTTTAATGTTTTTCTCTCCTCGAAACCGAGTGAATTGAGGGAATGAACCGGAATCTACGACATACAATTTATTAGATTCTTTCTCCCCCATTTAAGCATTTCCGCCATTTCTTAATTACATCTTTAATATCATCAGGAGTATTAATTCTTTTCATATCTGCATGTTCATTGGTGGTTTTATTGAAGTACAGATCTCATTACGGATAAAGTAAACAATATAATGTTCTCCTGTGATATACCTTTCAAGATATAGTATTTTTTCATGATTGAAATTTAAATCTTCACTATTATTAATTTTAATAATACCTCTACTTCCTGAACCCATAATTGGTTTTAAAATTAAAGGAAAATCTTGTGTTTGAAAAGCAGTCTTCAAGGTTTCTAGTGTCCCCATATAAAAATCGGGAACATTAAGCCTTGCTCTATTAATTAAAAAATGAGCTTCTACACGATTTTTCAGGTTATTAGAAATAATAGGACTTGGAATAACAGGGATATTGTTAGCCTCAATATAATAAGCAGCGTAAAAAAAAAATAAGTCTTTCGATTTTAAAATAAAAAAATCATTTTCAAGGAGAGAATCATTAATGGTTAGGTTATTTAAAGTATATATTTTTACATTAAACCCCATTTTCTCATAATATTCTTTTAATTTGCCTGTTAGCATTTCTTTCCGTTTTGATAATATTCCTATCTTCATTTGCACCAAAATATTATTTTTTTGCTAGTTTTACTTGTTAAAACCCTTAGAGCAAAAAGACTCAAATAGCTCTTGAAAAAAAAAAATAAAACACAAGTTAGACTGAAATATAATCTTCGTCAATATGGAAATCTTTTAAGCTTTCATAATCCTTTTTGCAGAACCAAGAGTTATATTGTGGTAGCCATCCCATATCAAGGTCAATCGGACGATCAATAGAGTCTATGGTGCCGTTCTCAAGCGCTTCTTTGTAGGAATCACAAGCAGCCCCTAATTTACACTGAAGTATGGATTCGTTAAAGGTATGATATAGTTTATCATTCACCCTAATAAGCTGAGTTTCCCTATTTTGTTGAGAGGGTGTAAGACGTTTCTGAAGATATAGATCTGTTAACTGACTTAACCTTTTTGATTCGTCAAGATAAGCTAACCTAAGAATTATCCGTAAATTCTCTCTAACCTTCCTAAGTTTTGGATCCTTCAGGACGATTAACCTTGGTTTTTTCAACTTCATTATTAACCATATCTTTTTTCTGCTATTTAAATCTAATCGGTGTTGGAAAAATGTGTTTTATTCTTGATTCCACTTGAGGCTGTCAAGGAACGGATAAATAGATTGAGGGAGATACACTGTAGAATGCCAATACCAAAATTCTGGATATGAGGTGTTGGGATCTTCATTAAGATACATTTTATAGTCATTCATAAACCATTTATACCCCCTATTATAAAAAGTGGAGTAGTAATTATTGTAAAATACGCTCTCAGAGTTAGATGGGTCTTTAAACATGACCCATCTCTCGGCATATTTTGCAACTACATCTGGACGAATTCCATTCCATATCTTTAGATCACCGCGCCCGAATATGTAAGCTTCCTTATTCCTAAACTCCTTCTCAAAAAATGTCTTGTAATCTGTTCCGCGAACAAATGATTTCTGAACAAGCTCATATAAATGCATCAATCGTGCAACAATTAAATCCGAGGTTTGGCCGAAGTCCGATGTTAATGACTTATGTATTCTGGTATTACTAGCGAATGAAACTGGCGCAAGTCTGAAGGAAAAAATGTCATCGTAGAGTCCAAATATTAAATAGTAGTCGGGGTCTTGAAGGATGTGATGTCGAGTCATTTCCATAACAATTTGCGGGATCATAAATTTGTTTACACCGATGATTGCATCTTTTAAAAAGTCTTTAGCATAAACATCAAGTCCCATGGTTATATCTATTAACTCTTTCATTTGAGGAGTTTTAAGCTCGGCAAAATTGGGATTATATTTTCGGAATCTCCTAGTCTGACGGAACATATCTCTCATATATATTTTAAGTTGTCCAATTGCTTTATGATTTTCTTTTGGTGCTCCAAAAAACTCTTTCCGTAACGCTATTACTAATCTCTCTGCTTGTCTATAATGTCGTAATATTCTACTCTTTCCTCTATTTCCTAGTAATTGATCTGATAATAAAGTGCTAGCTCCTTTACGAGAAACGATCTTACTGAGATCTGATAATTGCATTGTATATTTATTATTCCCAGATGATTTTCTACGACTTTTAGTAAAAGCAACCAATGAATCAACTATCATATCAAATCTACCTTGTAATCCATCCGGAACGCTAAATCTACTCTGGATGGCTTCGAATATATATTGACGGCATTCTTTTTTGATATTTACGAGGTCATTGGGATTTTCTAAATTTAAATCTGACGGTTCCAGAAGGGAAATTCTTGTGAGGATATCAAAAAATCTCCCGGGAAATTTATTGGATCTCAATTTATCAGCTCCTTCTATTAGTCCCTTAGAGATATATCCACTATATCTCCTTAATGCGGTTGTAAGAGTTTTTATTGGAACAATTCTATCAGTCGAATATTTATCAAAGATATCAATTATCCCGAGCCAAAAATTTTCATTTCCGTAATAAGCCTGAGTGTAAGTACTTATCAGTTGAGCCATTTGTCCAGATGTTTGCGCTGTAGGAAAATTTCTTTTGATAGCTAATCGTATTCTTCTAAAACTGTCATGATACATATGACTTTTAATATCCCTATTAAGATCAGTCATAGCTTTGATCCTCTCTGCCCAATCAGCAAAAGTAGGATAAGACATTCCTAATTCTTTAGCGTATTCAGTTTCTGCAAGCCCAGGCTTCTCACTTCTAACTAAATCTATAATTGGAACTATCATTTGGGCAGCTAAACTTAAAGTAGGTTTTCTTTGTGCAACACCAGAATAATCAACGTAAGGTGAAAACTGAATCCCACTTCTTATCCCTCCAGTAAAAATATCGGTGCTTCGCAAAAATGGATTTGTTGCTACTTCCTCATAATATTTATCCATTACAGCCCATAATCTATCTGAATTCTTCTGGTCGTCAGATAGAGTATTTATTTCTGCTACTGTCCTTGCTTCTACTTCTCTGACAATTCGAGATTTCCACACATCAGAAACATCAGAATATATATCAAGAGTACCAACATTTTCTTGTTTGGTCTTCAGAGCTAATTCAAAGACATCCTTGGAAAGATCGACTCCGACACTGGACAAAATTAAAAGATTACCAAGTGAAGTGCCACCAGAACCGAAAATACCTCCTGAAAGGGCGCCAGCAAACATTAAAATTGAGGAGATTGAGGATGTTATAAGTCCGATTCTTTCGGACCTGAGCTGCTCTTCTTGTTGTTGCCGCTCAGCAAACAATTTTCTTTGCTCATTGGTAATAGTAGTTCTTGAGTCTTGAGATGTTCCAGCAAGGGCTCGTTCAGTCTGTAGTTGCGTACGAATCTGGGAGCTTGTAGAGTAAGAGCCTAGAACACTGGTGACACCGCTTACTAATGATTCTCTACCACTCTCTGCCATGCTTGACCATAAGATTTGCTGGAAACCACTTCCTCCCGCATCTCGGACTGCTTTAGTCACAAAGGCTTCTATCCACGGGTCAACGTAGACTTCTTCCATCGACTCTGAGAATACGGCAAGACCGACTTTAGCAATTTGATACGATTTGGAACTGACGATTTTATTCAAGAAATTAACTACTTTGGAGCTTGAAGGCACTACTGTGCCTGTCGATACGGGTAACGCAGCGCTAATTAGTTTACTTGTACCGGCAGCAAGCCCAATAGTTATTAGCGTGGTTGCAATTGTTAGCCACACCGTATAACTAATCTGATCTAATTTTTGTTGTGTATCTTCAGCTATAGTATATTGATAGAGATATTCAAGGATACTTGCATGTGAGGATTGCGCGGTGGCAATCTTGTTCGCTATTTCGGGGGTAATTTCTACTTGATACTGCTCTGTTGAGGATATGTTCCTAAATTTCTCGATGTGTACTTCAAGGATAATCCAACCGTCATAATTAATAATGTCATCATATGTTTGCCTCTTGGCTACGATGAAATTATTCAAGGTTTCAACGAGAGTATCTGAAAAACTTAATTCTCCTGTAATTGGATTAAATTCATAATCTTCCTCTGTGTAAATATCTATAAGAAGCTTATTACTGAGTGAATCTAAGTAATGGGCGTTAACTGATATGATATCGGACATTAATTTTCGAGTTTCCGCATATTCGTCAGGGAGTAATTGTACAGAATTTTCACCATCATACACTTTATAAATTTTATGGACTTCGTCTTTTACATCTTCGTAATTTTCACTGGATACAAAAATCGGATAATCTAAGTAGAATTCCGGAAGGTAGAATGGACCATCTGAACTTGCAAATTGTAAGGAAGGGACATATGTGTTCATGTATGGAATAATTCTATCATAATGTCTGGTCTCTTCTTCTGCGCTTGATGATGTCTCTTGATGAATTGCGTTTTCTAGGTACATAATTGAATTTTCCATGTAATAAAATTCAGGATTTGGAACTTCTTCTTCTGATTCTACTTCAACCAGACCTTCTCCCTCAACGTGAACAAAATCCCACACAGTTGTCGTTGTTGTCAAGAAAGGATCAAGACGAGGTCCAAAATCAGAATACATGAGATAACTTCTTGTCTGCTGGGAATAATCTAAATCTATATCAGTGAAGGTCTTACCATAATTAGATGTCTTATCCTCTCCTTTCGGAGCTAAAATAACTTGTCCTTTAAATTCATATTTACCAGTCTCTACTTTTACTTCTGCGTATTTACCACGAGGACTACCTTGGAGGACATCGGTCATAACACTACCATAATAGTCATAATCAGAAACAGTTGATAAGATTTTTTCACCTTCATAATAAGGATTATGAGCCGTCTGAGACTTAATATAACTGTCTAAATCTTTTTGTTTTGCCCAAGCTACTATTGTATTGAGATATACATATGTGACAAAATAACCTGCAAGAAAACCAATGGCATGACCTACGACAGGCAAATAGGTACCTAATCCCATTCCTGCAACCTGTCCTACTACAAAGGCAGAATATTGAGTAGAAACTTGTGTTAAAATTTCAATAGAAACTTTTGCTACACTTAATGATTGGATAAATCGATCTGCTGTCATCTTCTTAACTTCACGCATGAGTATACTTGTTCCATTATTATATTGGCTTTTCCATATATCAAATAAGGGATCTCTGAAGGTGGGTACTGAAAACACGCCTTCATATGTGTCACCATCACCAAAAGTTATCAAATCATTTTTTATAAAATGTTTTAGCATTTGCGAAATTCCTGCTTGCACTATATTTTTACTAATAATATGCCTTTCAGTTAGAAGTGTCTCTCGTGGATTGAAGATCGCATTACCATCATAATCAAATCCAACTGCTTTAACTTCTCCCTTAGAATCAACTACAAAAATCATAGTCGCTTTACCGTCATTATCCTCATCAAAGAAATAATATGAATATCCTAACCCTTTTAGTTTTTCGGGGTTATACCCTTCGGAATTATCGTAATAAACTCCTTCAGTAGGGATAACTTCAATAACATCAAGAGTTATATGCTCATCAGTCATATAATTGGCTATACCGCTACCTTCATTATAAGAACCAGGAATTGAGATCTCTTTTTGTGTTGTAAGGAAATTCTCTGCTACTATTTCGGTTTTTACATCTTCAGAAAAAGGGGAGTATGAATTGTTTACTGTGATCTTTCGATCAAATATAGCTGATACTCCATCTCTTGGATGTCTGAGATCTAATAGTTGATCTATCGCCGGAACTTGTGAGATTATGTCGTTTGAAGGATCAGTATCACCCATATCGTTTATTATTGTATGTAAGTTCTTATCTAAATTATATACCTCGGAAAGTTCGTTTGGAAATACGTCATCGTAATATCTGGTGCTGATTAATTTGTTGGAATCAAAATCTCTGAAAACATATGAAATACTCATATCAAATGAGGTATATGTGGAATTTCTATACTCTGTTAGTGTGGCGTAATATGGATTAATCTTGAAAGGATCTCCTGCTTCATACCATTTTAAGTTGTTAACTTCTTCAGTATATACTATAGTATTTGTAATTGTATAGACTTCTTCATAACTTACCTCTTTATCAATGTTTCCATCATAATCTAAATCTTTTTGGATTAACGTTGTCATTCTATCGATTGTAGTTTCTATAGTTGAGTTGGTCGTAATTATGCGTTGTACTGACGCTTTCTCATATCCTAATAAGAAAAGATTCCAATCACCATAAACGCTAAACTTCTCGCTGATTGTTACATCAGATTTCTTGTCTTTTTGAACCTGAGTCTCTTTTACTTCTTGTACAAGTGTATGGAAGGTTATCTCTCCCGCTGGGTTAACAAAACCGTATTTGAAAGAATCAAAAAATCCATCTCCCGTGATGTCGTCTTTCTGGACTACGAGTTCGTGTGTTCCATCTTCGTCAAAATCAAGAAATTCAAGTACGGTCTTGAGATCATTTTCTTTGGTAAAATTTTGGAAATTTTCATATTGGCCTGCCATTTCTAAACTATAGCTTGAATCTTCAGGATCTTGAATCACATATTTATCATTTCTGGTATAATTAAACAGTTCAAACATCGAATCTTCAGAACCAACAGTATATTCTTCCATTAAAAGGAAATAATTAATATCTTGATATTCGTAATCAACGTATAAGGTATCGTTCTTTGTCCATGTGGGCGTATCTGAATGGTTGGTAATGGCGTTGTCTAGAAGCTTAAATTGAGTATAATCGGAATATGCACCTTCAGTGAAGTTGATATAAACCACTATCTTTTCAAAATTATATAGATTTTTTCTATTTGGTGCTGAAATGTTGAGCGTTTTGAAATTAAATTTGAAATTACTATTACTCGGATCAAAATCTTCACTAGATTCATTAAAGTAATATCCTTTTATCATCATTATATCAAGGTTCTGGGCGTTGGAGTACGATTGTGAGAGGTTAAAAATATCATCATTTCCGGTGGATGTGAATGGATAGAGAGTCTCAACTGCAATATTTCGGGCCTCAAATTCACTTAATGTCTGATTATAGCTTACTGATTCGTATTCTTCAAGCGTATCATTGTACCATTCAAAAGTAAGGTCTAAAGTGCTAATATTAATGTTAGGGGTGGCAATTGTTCTCCATTCTTTCCAAGCGTTTGCATCTGCCCATGAGATATAGAGATAGCTAAAGTTGGCAATATGTGGTATATAAGAATCATATAAATCAGCTAGTCTTTGAGTGCCTTGTGAATCTACATACCTAAGATAATATTCTTCATTATATTCTGGGTTAAAGGTTATATCATAAACTCCTGCTGAAGTATTTTGGGCAAATAAGTGAGAATTGAAGTAATACCAATTTCCATCGGAATCGAAGGCATCAAAATATAGAGTCTCATTAATGTTATGGTCGTCTGAATAAAGTGGTATAAACTCTGAAGCATCTAGCACTCGAACTTCATTATAAATATCTGAGAAATCACCATAGTAAAATTCTTTCATTTGATTGTTTGGATATATGTCAAAGATTTCTGAGTCATAGAGATAACCATCTTGTTTAGATCGTTTGCTTTCTGAATCCCTAATTCTCGTTTTGATTTCAAGAACCATTGTCCATCGTGCTGAGCCCAGCACATCTGCAGGATGAACTTTTGAGTTTCTAAATTTATATCATACTTTTCCTTTATTATTTGAGTCATTATTTTCCCTCTCTTTTTTTTAAATTCCTCGTCTAACTTTTTTTTTTAAAAACTTTAATATAATAATCCACTAATTCCTTATTTTTGCTTAATATTCATTAAAAAAAATGTAAAAATTACTTAATTTTGCCTGAGGAACTCTTCCAATTTTCTGCTTTTAGAATAAATTTATTATAGTCATTAATGTTAATATAGGCTAGAGCTTCTTGGTATTTTTTATTATCACAGATTCCGACTTTAAATCTACCACTAAAAATTTTACAATTAGAGAATTTATCACAATCAGCATATGATACTAATTTCTTCTCTTTTAAGCAGCAAATTTTAATCTTACACTTAGCCCTATTTAAATCTCTTACACCTAATTCATATCCTATTTTACAACCCTTACAAAATTTATTAATAAAAGGTTTGCATGTTTTACAATAGGCTCCACAACATCCTATAAAGATTTTCGAGTCATTCATATTTATCCGTCCCCTGTAATGTCAGATTACCAATGTCTTTTACCTTTTAAAAATTCAGATTTACCTTTTTCCCTTATTATTCTTAAATTCTTGATGTGCGCATCCTCATATACAGGTATCAAAATATTATGTGTTTCGCATAGTTCAAAAGTTTCACATTCCCAGCAACCTTCATATCCTTTTTCTTTGCAGCAAATTCTTATTTCACACGCGGGGTTTCCCCCCCCATTTCGACATCCTTTAGGACATCTGGATTTAGTTATAGTTTTTAACACCTCACAACATTCTTTATAATGTTTAAGTCCTTCACCAAGAGGGGTAGTTTCCTTGGCAAATTTCTGATATTTTGCATATCTTAACTCTTTTATCAATTCTTCTGCAAGATTGGGTATCTTTTGCGTATAAAGAGGGCAGTCCAGACAGTAAAATCCACAATATGTTATTAAATTTTCATCAATTTTTGACAAAATTATTCCTCCTTTTTCTTTTTCAATTCTTGCTGTATGCTTTTGCGGTCTTCAAATCTAAGTTTAAAAACAACTCTACCCCATCCTCCACATTTTAAGCCTACATCAAAGCACCCTCCATGTTTAATTCGCATGGTATTTGGATCGATTCCCGCATAAAATAGTTCTTGAGCACCAAAAATTAATCTTTCCATCTGGCTTAAGGCATAGATGCAAATTCTTTTAGGATTTAATTTAGATAGAAGATTTCCAGGACCATCAAAATAAAATTTTTGACCAACTTTGTGTAGACTACTACACCCAATGGATGAAATCGACCTATTCATACTTAATATACTATTAGAAAACTCTCGTCTGACATATAGAGAATTAGCAGATATGATCAATATGTCAGTGAGCGCAGTTCATAAGCGTATAAATAAGCTTGTAGATGATGGGATAATCACTGCGTTTATTGCTAGACCTAGTGTAATAGCTTTAAAATCTCTATATGTTTTGATTTTTGGCACTTCTAATGCAAAATCAATGGACGTAGTTAGTAAAGAGCTGGGTCAACATGAGAGTATCAAATTCGTGGGTATTACTGGAGGCAATTTTCTCTATATCTCAGCTCTTTTAAGAAACATATCAGAACTGCAAGAATATAGTAGTTATGTCTCAAAAACTGCCCAAATAAGTGAGCCAACTATAGGAATTGTCAATGTACCTTACATGACAACACCAGAACCACTAACAAGTATTGATTATAAGATTTTGAAGTCTCTTAATAGAGATGCAAGAAAGCCTATAATAGATATTGCAGATGATGTAGGACTTTCTGCTAAAACTGTTAGAAAACTATTAGATCGAATGGTTGAAAATAAGTTGGTTTCATTTACCATTGAATGGTTGCCTATATATGAAAACAGTTTTGTAACAGTTTTTCATATAGAATTGAACGAAGGAACTAATATAAATTCTACAATTCAGCATCTTAATGATAAATATTCTCAGAATATTGCTTATTGCTTTAACTATAGTAATATTCCTAACTTTTTTACATTGCACACATGGACAAATACAGCTCAAGACTCTCAGAGAATTCAAGAAGAACTACAAACCGAAGGTTTCAAGAATGTTATTCCCCATATCTTCTTAACTGCAAAGTGGTATGAATGTTGGGTTGATCAAATACTTAGAACTAAATGAAATAGTAGTTTTATTCTATTCCCAAATTTCAACTAGATGGAAAATATTTTGGTACTTTAAGTTCCATTGTATATTCATGTAAGAGGAAAAAAGCGGATTTTATTGGTTTTATAGATTTTTTTTTTATATCATGTTTTACAATTTCAATCTACCTCTATTTAGATTTATTTGCTCTTATTGTTAATTTTTTTCCTTATCAGCGAACATGCTGTTATTAGACACCCAAATTGTATTATAATTAACAAAGAAATAATTTAAGAAAAGAGGTGTTAAAAAATAACTCAACTCGAAACAGTTCAGTATAAAAAATTTGAAAGAAAATTAAACTCGTTTGAGAGGAGATTCTTTAGGTCTCCTAATCAAACCATATCTATAGTAGCCAGAGTAAAAGGCTATATTTCAGAAGGGAATTTAAGAGGTGCATTATATAAAATAAGACAGCAACACCCGTTATTGGGAGTCCGAATTTACAAGGATGAAAAAAGTGAACCATGGTATACAAATGATAACGTTCCTGAAAATCCGTTAAAGGTAATTCAACGAACATCAGAAGAAGATTGGAATCGAGAACTCTTGAATGAGTATAAAATCCGTTTTAAATTATCAACAGGTCCATTAGCTCGCTTTATATTATTGCAATCACCTGAGATTTCTGAAGTTCTCATCATTTGTCATCATGTAATATGTGATGGAACTTCTTTGGCCATTTTAGCTCGTGATCTCCTTTTGTACGTTGGCGATCCTGATCGAAAAGTACAAGAGATGCCAGAGCCACCCTTAGCAACTCCAGATAATTTTCCAATGGATATCAAAATTGGAAAAGCCATAAGGTTCGCAATTAAAAAATTGAACAGTTTATGGCAGAAGAAAAAGACACTCTTTGATGAAGAAGATGAAGATAATATCTTTAGAGCATACTGGGACAACTATAATTATAATATCATCTCAGTGGAATTAAGTGAAGAAGAAACATCAAATCTCGTTGAAAATTGTAGGCAACACGGAATAACTGTGAATTCAGCTCTTAATACAGCTTTTTTAGCAGCACGTACTTCTATCCGAGGCCCCTTTAAAGGAGGAAAAGGAAAAATTATGGTCCCTGTTAACACGCGAAAGCGCTACAGTAACCCCATAGGGGAAACTTAAATCTGAGAGGTGGTAAAATTGAAAGCAATTATCGTAAATGATTTATACAAAGTGTTTAAACAGAAAAACCAAAGTAAAAATATGAATAATGGAAAAAAAGAGAGTAGGAGTGGAAATGGTATATTTTTTGGGGTTAATGG
>Ga0209976_10000903_pt1 | contig 18111 bp, 24 predicted proteins | sample SumtaG_FD_182806 | JGI IMG/M metagenome (GOLD analysis project Ga0209976, IMG submission 182806) | Deep subsurface microbial communities from Indian Ocean to uncover new lineages of life (NeLLi) - Sumatra_00157 metaG (SPAdes) (version 2) | ecosystem: Environmental > Aquatic > Marine > Oceanic >...
GGGGGCCTTAGCCTTGACTTTAGCTTTGACCTTGGCTTTGACCTTGGCTTTGACCTTGGCTTTGACCTTGGTCTTGGTCTTGGGTTTCACCTTCGGCTTCGCCTTCGGCTTCGGCTTCGGCTTCGGCTTCGGCTTCGGCTTCGGAGTTGCCTTTGCCTTTGGGGAGCTATCCCCGGAGAGTGCTTTGATCTCTTCGGCAGAGAACTTCTTTTTGGAGTAGATAGGGATAGTATCGTCCCCATCCGGTATCAGGTCGGTCACGCGCCGACCGTCGCTGGTAAAGTCCCCTATCTTCAAATTGCCCATTGCTATCCTAGCCCTTTCTGGGAGTGACACTAAACCCCCGATAATAGCGTCATCAAGCATGCTACCTCGAGTGATCTGGCGTCTAGGTTGTTTAGGGATAGACCGTATCGCGACCGGTCCATACACTGTCATGGGGGACACTGTATCATAGGATTGTCTAGGAGTCAAGCACAACTATGTGGTAGCGGGACAAGGACTCGAACCTTGCGCTCCGAGATTATGATTCTCGGCCAGTCACCCGACTTGCCCCCGCATGAGTACAGACTACCAGATTTGTGTCTAGAAGGCAAGTAGGGGGAGAGTTATCCCCCTCCCCCCCTAGTACCCCCCCTCCCCGGGACGTCCTTAGGGTAGCACGGTTCCTACTTTTCGTCAAGCCCGGCGTCGTCGTCTGCTGTTACTGCACTGACTTCCCATGGTTTTTGTTCTGGGATTCTCGTCCCGCATGAGTCGCAGTACAAGAATGGGTCCTCGACATTGGCTATCACGGCTAGAGTCGAGTCACCTAGGAAGTGTCCACAGCTGATGCAGAGCACAATCCCTATGCCTGTGAGTGCGTACCCTCCACCATCATCATCTAGTGGCATCTCCTCTATTGTAGGTGTGAAATCAGTAAAGTCAGGGGGAGTAAAGCCTAGGCTAGCTGACATAGTTACCTCTCTTTTTGTTGAAGTGGTAGACAATATGCTTACTGTCTTCCCAGCACATACGACACCTTAAACACTTGCCGTCTTGCTTACTAGCTGGACAAATCCAATTAGCACTAGCTACGCCCGATGTCAGCACACTGTCTGGCAGAGTTGGCGGGCGGTCTTGCTCTAGGAAGAATAGAGAGAACCTTACTGTTAGGTTCTTTGGTTTCTCACCTAGGTATTGAGTGAGATACCATTCCTTTGTTGGGAGCCAGTGCTTTACGTGGGGTGTGAGAGATGCTACTCGACAGATAGCGCGATAGTGTTGTAGATTGACAATATCACCTATATCGTGCCACCGGAAGTAGTCTTCCCCTGCTTCTTCTATCAAGACAGCTAACTCTATATCCCACAATGGGTTAGAGAGTGCTTCGAACCGTTCGAGGTTCGCTCTTTTCGTGCTTGGGAAGAGATACGTAGTTGGGTAGGTGTGTACGTAGCAATTTGAGCACACAGTGTCGGGGATACACCTAAGCTTGCTACCTGTCCGACAGTACGGGTGCCCGTAACTGTGGCACGGCATCTTGGACGTTCTTGACAGCTTCACTTCTCTCACCACCTTTCTAGGCTAGTAGCCTTACTATTGGACACTGTTGTCAGTGCCCAACAGAAAGGATGCTTAGCTAGTAAGGATGCTAGCTGGTGTGGAAGTCGTAGTAGAATCGAGGGCTGTGCTGAAACTCTAGCATTCCTGTCGCCCCGTCCGACTTTCGCGACACTATGACAAATGGTGCACAGAATGACTCTACTGTGAAGTCTTTCTGCAGCTCGTTTGTATCCCACACCTGACCATGAGCTGCTTCAATCTCCTCGCGTGCCGTTGGGTTACTGTTGATCTCCGCGACCATCTCTCGTCGAATGCTTTCTGTCGGGTCGTTCATTGTCTATACCTCTTCTAGTCCTTCCCTTGCGTCGTCAAGTGCTTCCTGCATAGTGCGGAATGGTCCTAACGGGTCTGAGTCAGGTAGACACCCTGGGAAGCACATCCAATAGTACCAGCCCGGTTCTGCTAGACCATAGGCTGTCTCCCCTGGGTCGTGACACAGGACAAACGGCTTTCCATCACTGTACCCTCTGCCGTCTATCTCGAAAAGCTCTATGTCGGGTAGTGCGGTCGGATCCTGTTCTCTGTTTGGGTCTGAATAAGCTTGCACTATATCCCCTTTCTGAGCTAGGTGGGCTCACAGCTGGGCACTAGCACCGAGCTAACACCCAGCTGTTAGACACCTAGCCTGCCAGGTCTAACACGCGGCTAGCGGCTACGTCTATGACGTGTCTCTGGTCGGCGTAGGGCGAACGCTGTGCTACTTCCTGCAGACCAGACGACATACCCCATGCAGTGGTAGGGGCACCGTATGCGTCTTCGTTGCGCTCAGCTACGCCATACGCCAAGTCCAGGTTCTTACGTGACGTGATGCGACGCTGGTACAGAGCATCAACAGTGTCTAGCTTGCCTGTACCCAAGATGTGGTCCCGCGCCGATGCGATTAACTGGTCGTAGCTTTGGGATTCGGATGTGAGGTTCTGGACTACAGCCCCTTGGATCTTGTTGCGTGCGCGGTGCCCAAGGTGCCGTATTGACATACTGCGGGTAGTACGGGCACCCCACAGTATGTGATTACCACAGACGTGATCGTACAGGCCGCCAGTGAGCCGTAGGGCACCTTTGCCCGTGACATCATGCGAGATCAGAGCAAACTGGTTTAGTGTCCGATCACCCGATTCTGCGGCTACTCCTTCTTGGACGAGCATCACGAACAGTGACGGGGCACCTTGCCCGAAGTAGGCGCCAGCTGGGCCGATCATATCGCCTATCTGTATTGATAGCATCCCTTGACTGTCCAGGACGTCTGCCTGTGTCGCTGGCCGGATACGCGGGTCCGTTGACCCGGGTGCTGGCCGTGCGGGCGGTGTGCGCCATCCTTGGTCGAGCAGTGGCTCCAAGGATTCCACTATCTCGCTATCCCATACTCGTTGATAACGCTGTGATGTCACAGCGTGGACTGAGTGAGCGGAGGGATTCCCATGTAACAGGAGCGCTAGGTCGCCGCTGCGGCTAGCTAGTCCAGCCTGTAGACAGGACGCGGCTAGCTCCGGCTGCAATGTCCGCAGGTATGATGCTGGCGCACCTACTAGGCTTGAGATTTGCCCGAAGCCGCTATGCGTGAAGCTTGCGGGCGCGCCACGCTTGCCCACTAGCATCGGTTCCCTGTTTACGACTTCGACAGACAGGTCTTGTATCCGGACCATCGCGGTACTGCACTCTGCTCGTAGCTTACGTGTGGCAGCGAGCAGATCCGGGATACCCCAGAATCGCTCGTCATCTGGTCTCTTAGACCATTGGTGTGAGGCTGTCATTAGATCCATAGTGTTACCTCCTGGCCACTAGCGGCCCCGTGACAGCACACCCAGGGGGCATGCTGCCGCTGGACTACTAGCCCCAGCACGAATGTAGCGCGGCGCGGTAACCGTCGGACCACACATCGGGGTTGGCTGCCATCTCCGGGGGGAGCTTGTTATACCAGTTCAGCTCGTTCGTGACGATCCTCTGCACTGGGACTAGGTCACCTTCCCACATGCGCTTGGATTCCTCGACTGTTTGTACACCGCGTGCCCAACCTGCGAGGTAGCTCTCACTCATTATTGTCGTCTCCTTTGACTGCTGACTGTTGCAGTGCTTGCTTAGCTGCCTGTAGGCTGGCTAGCTGCACATTCCCTGGTGTCAACATTGTCTATGCAGGCTTCGTGCCACACCACGCCACACTGTTAACCCCTTTAGACTCAGTAACATCCATTCTGCCGTACCAGACTCATGCCCCTAGACACTGTGGCCTCCACACCACGATACCCACAACTCTAGCAACATCAACATGTTAGGCGTGGCCACCTTGCCACACTACTGTGGTACGTGGACACACCTATCGTAGCTAGGGCCAGTGGTGGCGCTACAGCTCACTAGGGCTCGTACTGTGGGTATGCGGGATAGTGGTAGGGCCAGACCCTGCCAACCAACACTATCCCCCTGTGCGCCATCCTCGTACGTCACAGTGTTGATGCACTACATTGTACACTCACACAGTGTTGGGTCTCATTGTCATATGATGTGACATTGACACCCAGCACAGGGGGTAATGAATATGAATGTCGTGTTCAGTGAAGATGAGACTCGATACCAATACCGCGACCCCCCGATGGCCCCCTCGGCGAGGACTGCAGCGGTTGCTACCTACCACACAGACCCCTGACCACTCCGTTTTTGCATCCCATGCCCTATTTTTAGTAATATTGTCTAATTTTTGGTGATATTGTCGAGTTTAAGCCCTTTTTATGGTATTTTTGAGTATTCAGGACTGATAATGTCATATATCCAGTGTTTTATGCCCATGGAGGGCTTGATTAGCGCGGAAAAGCTGGCTTCACTAGCATGCTGCCAGTGAAGGGTTGACAGGGGCTCCCCCGGCGGGCAAAACTAGTGCCCTGATGGCAAACAACTACAAGTCCAAGCTAGTTCACCGTACCGCGAAGAGGAAGACAGAGAGGATCGACTGGGCCAGCAACATCCAGCTGCAGGCTTTCGAGTACGGGCCTTATCCTCTTTGTATGTCGGGGGGCTATGGCTCTGGCAAGACCTTCGCAGGGTGCTTCAAGATACTATGGATGTGTGACCAGTTCCCCAAGAATCGTGTGCTCATTGCTCGTAGGCACTGGACTGACCTTCAGAAGACGACAATGGCAACCTTCTTCAAGCTCTGCCCGGAGGATGCGTACATCCATGGTGGCCGGCGGGCTGATGGTGACAAGTACCTGCGGCTTAATAACGGCTCAGAGATACTGTGGGCGCATTTGGACTCCCCCGAGACAGAGAACATGATCCAAGGTGTAGAGATCAACGCATTCTTGATTGATCAGGCTGAGGAGGTCCACGAAGAGATATTCGAGAAGCTCTCAGCACGGCTAGGTCGTTGGGATCAGACTGTCGTGCCTGAGGCAGTTATCCAGCGATACAATGCTCGGTTTGGTGAGCCTTGGCCCTGGCGGACACCAAAGGGCAAACCTACACCACCAACGTTCGGGATGCTCACATGCAACCCAGACACTAAGCTCCACTGGATATATAGGCGATTCCACAATGACTCTCCCGAGTATTGGGAGAAGACAATGCCAGATCCTCTCAGGCCCAAGTCCCGCCGCAAGTTTTCCTTCCACGACTTTCATTATCGTATGTTTAACATGAAATCGACTGACAATAAGCACCTTGGTGAGCAGAACCTGATGCAGCTCATGTCTCGCGACCCTAGCTTTCGACGACGCTACGTGATGGGTGAGTGGGGTATGCCAGAGGGGACGATCCATCAGGTACTACCAGAGAGTATTCTCGACCCTACCGAAGAGGTCCTGAAAATTGTCAGCGACAGTGCCAGGACCTACCATCGCAGCTATGACCATGGAGAAACTGCTCCATCGTGTTGCCTCTGGTGGGTCATGGACAACGCCGGGAATTACTTCATGATCAGGGAATACTATAAGGGTGACGCCTTGATCTCCCAGCACCGCGAGAACATCTTCGAGCTTTCTAGGACTGAGATTAGTAAGGGGATCAGGTATTCTAGCAACTTAGCCGATCCGTCGATCTTCCACAAGACGATGCAGTCCAAGGGAGGTAGGTACAGTGCCTCGGATGAGTATGAAGATCGCAGTTACGATCCCGATACCACCCTTATGTGGATGGCGGGTGATAATGATGAGCTTGGAACCAGAAATCGCATCAACGAGCTTCTACGTGAGGACCCGGCTCGTATTCACCCTATCACTGGGCAAATTGGCGCACCGCGCCTCTATTTCCTGCGTAAAACTCCAGCCTACCCCAACGGGTCGCACTACAGTGTCCAGCAGCTGGAAGGACAGCGAAGGACCAAGATAGGTATGTCCCTTGGCAAGCCGATCTTCTCTGACGAGCGCGACGAGAAGATCGTAGACCACGCATACGACCCCATACGGTACTTCGTCGCCGGTAGACACCGAGTACCAGAAGACCGCAAAGCCAAGCTGGTCAAGGGGACATTTGAGGGAGCCTGCTTGCTTGTTGACAAGATGGCGAGGCACAATAGCAAGCGTATGTCGAGGATTGCACGCCGTGAAGCTCGACGTTATGGGAGACTGTGATGTCAACTATTAGCAAGAAGACTGAATCTAGGCTCAAGGCATGGCGAAGACGTGTGGACGACGGGAAGAAGCTCCACGAGAGTTGGGAGAAGACGTTTAGGTGCGACGAGCTGCATTCCAAGTATGTTGGCACAGGACAGTGGCTAGAGGACGAAGATGGGGACAGAGACAAGTATAGTGTCAACCTATTCTTCTCTGGCATAGAAACTCGTAAGCCTGCACTGATCTTCTCGACTCCTACCTACAAAGTCCGCCCCCGCCCATCTCGCGTTGACGACCAGTTCAATACTACAGCTTACCGAGCTAAGCTCTATCAGGATACTATCAACACTATTAGTAGTGACAAGCGTGTGAAGATCCTGAGAGAGGCGCTCCTAGCTCTCCATGAAGCATTCTTCAGATTCGGGGCAATCGAGGTAGGGCTGAAGTCTGATGTAGTCGATAACCCCCGCGCAGGGAAGCCGATCCTGGTTGACGATGAGACCAAGGCTAAGCTCACTGGTGAGAACTCAAAGGTGATGCGCGAGCCAGAGACAGTGACGCTGGAGGAGCAACCCTACGTACGCCGCATCCCGGCATCGCAGGTCATAGTATCTATCTCTAACAAGAATGATACTGATACTAACGACTGGATTGGCTATTGGGATTGGGTACGGATGGAAGATATCCAAGCCAATAGATTCTACAACGAGTCAGCCAAGAAGACTGTCAAGCCTGGCTCTGGTATGGCTGATGGAGATGCTACTGACGCTGAAGAGGCTAGCAAGGTCTTCTCTGAAGAGGAAGACAATATGGTCCTGATTTACCGAGTCTGGGACCAGCGTGCTAAGCGTAAGATAGTGTTTGCCGAGTCCGGCAACGACTTCCTCCTCGACGAGAAGTACACCATCATGCCACTACTCTTCCTGAAGTTCCACGAGATCCTCGATTCCTGGTACCCACTGCCCCCGACCTTCAACTGGCTTCCCCAGCAGCGTGAGATCAACGACGTACGCGAGATGCAGCGTCGTCACCGCAAGCGGATGGTCAGGAAGTTCTCAATTCTCGAAGGGCAGCTGGATACGAAAGCCTTGGATGAGCTGGAGTCAGGTGAGGATGGCATCTATGTCAGTGTCTCTCGACACGATGTTATCTCGCCCATCAAGGATGCTCCTCTTGACTACGCTGTACAGTACAGTGTCCCGAACACCAAGGAAGACTTCATGTTGGTCACTGGGGTCACCGGCGAGCAGAAAGGTGTTTCTGAGGCTGAGACTGCGACTCAGGCTAACATTATCGAGGGTAACGCTAAGATGCGTGATGGGTTCTCGCGTTCAGTGGTAGCTACATTCGTAGCCGAGATTGCCAGTAGGCTCCTCCAGCTGATCGCTGACTCTGCCTCACTGAACTTCTGGATCTTGACCAACGTCGATACTGCATCCCCAGGCGCTCGGAAAGAGACTCAGGATATTGCTGAAGCCTGGAAGATCATGAGGACCACAGAAATCTCTGCAGCAGAGGCTCTCAACTACGAGGTCACTGTCGAGATGGACTCACTGTCCCCTGCCTCGAAGAGTGAAGAGCGGGAGAATTGGGACTCTGTGATACAACTCATGACTAACCCTCCAGTAGCGCTCCACATGATCGCGTCTGACGTTCTTCTGAGGAAGCTCTTGTCGCAGCGGGGTATCAAGGCAGAGAATGAGGTCCAGGCGATCAAGGCCTCTATGATGAAGGTCCAGACGTTCCTCATGGCTCAACAGTATCTGCAGTCGCAGGGTATACTCTCTATTGCAGATCAGTCCAGTGGGCTACCTTCGCCGAGTGGAGCACCTCGTGCAGACCCTGGTGTAGCGGCGGCGATGAAGACTCAGGGTGGACAATCTGGCAACCCTGGCAACACACAGGACCGAGGAAGTGGATCAACAGCTACACCTTCTCAAGGCCAGGTTGGCGAGCAGATATCTAGCCAAATGGGAGGCCAATAATGTTGACGCACCCGTATGATAGAAGTGATCCACTACCTTTGGGTAGAACGTGCTACAAGCTTGATATTCGAGCTAAGACAGTATGTGACAAATGCGGCAAGGAGTATCAGACTGGTGACTGGCCATTCTGCCCACACGGGGTGTACGATCAGGTATCTGAGTTCACAGCTGTTTACGACGAGGATATCTGCGAAGAGGGTGCCGTGATCACGCATCCTGGGCAAAGGCGTGCGATCATGAAGCGGAATAAGCTAGACTACAAGGGCAAGCAGGTAGGAATGCCTGGTTGTGAAATCTAGGAGGATGATATGCCGAGAACTAAGAGAGTGAAGGTACGAAAAGGAAGACTGAGAGATCGGGGCCTAGCTAGTGGTACAAGAAGTACGACTCTAGGCAGTGTCCGTCACATACGGACAGGTCCCAGATGGCATCAACGGAGGCCAAAGCCAAAGCCAAGGAGTGGGAGCAATAAGTAGGGATGCCTGGTTACGAAATCTAGGAGGAGAGCTGCTAGGGGGTAGACAATGTCAATGCTAGAGGCCATCAATGGTAAGAGCTTCGAGAAGAACCCAGCGAACACTACAAAGAAGAAGGAAGACAAGACTCCAGCAGGTACTACAAAGAAGAAGGCAATGGACAAGCTCGACGTCAATGTCTACGTTAGTACAGAAGGACCAGCAGTTGACAAGAAGTTCCTGCGTGAAGACGAAAAGCGCCTGATGGTTCGCCGCAAGGAGACCAAGAAGATCCTTGAGAAGTGGGATCCTAGTCTTGTTAGCACGAAAGCCAAGAAGTCCCTTATGGATAGTCTTGAGGATATGAACATGCAACTCAGGGATCTTCGTAAGAAGCTAGGGAAGTAGAGGTGAGCTATGCCGTCCACTAAACAAGAACAAATAGCTGAATGCTGGGCGAGTGGAGGCATTTGGTCCCAGGGCGGTTGTATCATGCCTCCTGAGGGCGGTCCTGGCGATCCAGATTTTGATGACTGGATAGCGCAAGGGAAGTGTGCTGACGAAGGCAACTTGTGGATAGACGGCCAGTGTGTAGTGCGCGGAGAAGGAGTTCCTGGGGGTGATGATGAAGGAGGAGGACCGGGGAAATGGATCCCTGGTGATACTGTTGACACGCGCTGGAAAACACCTGAGGTGCCAGGTACCCAAGACCTGACTGGTGTCTCCGATCTCATGAACACCTTGAACTTCCAGAGACTATGGGAGGGATACAACCCTGATGTTGGCCTAGCAAGTGACAGTGACACTTTCTGGGGGATGCCTGTTGGTAAAGGTATATTCTCCACAGACGACCCTGGGGACAAAGCTGGTCGTGGTTTCATCTGGGGCGATCAGCAAGATATCAAGTCTTTCATGCCTGGCTACAACCCTGCTGAAAGCGGGGGGATGCTGAAAACTCTACAAGGTCACTTTGCTGGTGGCGGTGGTAGCGGTAGCGGTAGCGGTAGTGGGTCAGGAAGCTGCCCAGCAGGCCAATGGTGGGATGAGGCTTCCCAGTCGTGTAAGGATGTAGGACCTTACCACCCCACGCCGGGTACATGCCCAGCAGGTCAACACTATAGCGATCTACAGAAGAGGTGTGTGTTAGATTCTACATCACCAGGACCACCAGCACCGCAAATGCCAGACCCACACCCTAACGATTAGTTGGAAGTGCCAAGCTGCGAATAGCCCGCGCTGCTTGACAGTACAATGGCGGGCCAGTCTATAATAGGTAGACGAAGGAGGTTTCGATGGCGAAGGAAACTGTCACAGAAGGTACGGACCAAGCTACGGGAGCAGTCCAAGCCGATGCTGTGACGACACCTACTCCCACTGAACCCGGTAACGCTCAGGATGTCCAGGCAGGGGCACCTGACACCGAAGGAACTGCCACTGATGGGGATGAATCTCTGATTACGGATGAGAGGTTCGAGGAGCTACAAGACGATCCAGCTACACTCCGCAAGGAGCTTCAAGCTGCTTTCACACAGAAGACACAGAAGCTGTCTGAGGCAAGGAAGCTCTATGACTATGTTAACAAGGATCCCGACGCTGCCATCCGTGCGATGGCTCAAGTGAGAGGAATCAGCCTTGCGGAAGCGAAGAAAGAGGTCCAGCAGGGGGCTGCAAGCCCTGAGACGCCAACACCTGAGGATACCCTCAGAGTAGCTTTGTCGAATGCTCTAGGCCAAGAAGATGCTGAGAGAGTGCTACCAGCAATGAAGTCGCTGGTTGATGCTGGCGTCGCTCCGTTCAGGGTCGCATCTGAGCGGGCACAAGCGGTAGCAGCAGCGGCTGAGTCTGAGGCAGCGCTGGAACAGTTTGGCGAGACGTACCCAGAATGGAAGCAACACGAGAAGGCGATGGAACAGCTAGCAAGACACATCGAGCCACATGGACTCTCTCGTGTTCAGTATCTGGAGATACTCTTGCACAGTGTCACTCATGGCAAGAGCGTCGGTGCTGAAGTCGATAAGATCATCGGAAAGATGCAGAAGTCGGCGGCGGCTGGAGCTGACGCAGCAGTACAGGGAGGACCCTCACAACAAATGCCTGCGAGTACTGCAGGCAAGAGGCTCACACTCGACGAGGCCGGAGACATGGCCTTGAGAGGAGAGCTTAGAGAGGAGTAGCAAAATGGCAACTAGCTCAAGTCTTACGCTGGCTTATGACTCTTTGCTTTCGTCGACTCTCTTCAACTACCGGAAGACCCTGGAAGACAACGTGACGGATGAGTTCATCATCTACTACATGATCAAGCAGGGCGGTGGTTGGAAGGAAGTCTCGGATGTCGGAGAGCGATCTGCATTCCCGCTGTTGTATGAGTTGGGTTCGCCTGACTCCTATGACGGCTATGGGCAGCTCGATGTCACGCCGACCAATGGAATCACCACAGCCTTCTACGACTGGCGGCAGGCTGCTGTGCCTATCGCGATCTCTGGTAAGGAAGAGATCATGAACAAGGGCGAGGCTCGTATTATCAACCTCTTGAAGGCCAAGATCATGCAGGCCGAGATGGGTATGAAGGAGTGGTGGAGCAAGGCATTCCTGCACGGTGATGGGATGAACGGCAACAGTATCATCACGCCCCGTGTATCCCCCTCGAACGCATCTTCGTTCATCGACCCCTTGGGACTACTGGTCAAGTATGACCCGACCACTGGTACCGACATCGGGAACATCACCCAGACCGACACCAACGCCGATGGCGAGACTTGGTGGGCCAACAAGACGAAGGCCGCAAACGGTGCGACCACGTTCCTCAAGTTTCGTCAGGCACTACGTGAGCTGTACAACGACACCTCGAAGCGAGTTGGCGGACGGCCCAACCTCCACATCTGTGATCAGGTCACGTCCGAGATTTACGAGCAGGCTCTGGAGGCTATGCACCAGAACCCCTCGTACACCAAGACTGATCTCCCGTTCGATGTTCTCGTCTTCAAGGGCAAGCCTCTGAAGTGGGAAGAGAACATGATCGACCCGTACACGGATGCGGTGAACACATCCACGGCAGGCGCGTGGTACATGCTGAATACTCCGATGCTAGGGGTGAAGGTCGTGAAGGACCGCAACTTCGTGACGACTCCATTCCAGAAGCCGGAGAACCAGGACGCGAAGGTCGCGCATATCCTCTGGATGGGTGCTGCTGGAACGTACAATCGAGGGAAGCAGGGCGTGATGGGACGTATTCCCCGAACGCTGACTGCCTCCTAGGCCTGTAACACGGGGGTGGGGCTTGGTAGCTCCACCCTCAAACCAACGGCCCCACGAGGGGCGTCAGTGAAACGCAGGAGGCTCAATATGGAGTTTCAGAGAGTTAATCGTTCCGATGCAGAGAGAGTGTTCGCGATCTTCTACAATATCGCGGGTGCAACAATCACTGGTGGCTACCCTGCCGTCTGGGATATCTCCTCTGTAGATGGTATCTCCGTGTCCAAGCCGGCCACGGCTACACTATCGACTGTAGTAGGTATCGCAGTCGAGTCTATTGCAGACTCGGCTTACGGGAAGTTCCAGGTCTATGGCTATCGTTCGCAGGCGTATATCACGAACGACACTTCGATCACTGTCACTGCTGGACAGGTGCTGATCGCCGTGGCAGCCCAGTGGTACCTGGATCTGAAGGCTACCGGTACTGGTGACAACGGGTTCTTCTACGCAGGCGAAGAGTTCGACACCAACGCAACGCCGGCGGCGGCACAGAAGAAGATCCTCATTCGGTGCCTCTAGCTCCGAGCGAGGTGTGGAAACAGTAGTAGGGGGAGTCCTTCTTCGGGGCTCCCCCTCTTTTGTCTCCTTGACAAGTACACCCTAGATCGAGTACAGTTGTGCATCAATAGGAGGTACCCCGTGCTCCAGGTCCAGATTGAGACAACGACCCACTGCAACGCTCGTTGCGTGTTCTGCTACTACCCGCATTTGAAGAGGCCCAAGGGCACAATGTCTATGGACCTCTTCAAGAAGATCATCGATGAGATTGTGGACCTACGACAGATCACTGAGATGAGCTTCCAGGGTCTTGGAGAGCCACTCATCGACTCACACATTGTCAGTAGAGTAGCCTATGCCCACAAAAAGCTACCATGGATGTACATGTCAATGTTCACTAATGGGTCTCTACTCACTCTAGGGACTGCTAAGATGCTCAACAAAGCTGGCTTGTCTAGACTCTACGTCTCCCTCAACAGTAACGACACTGATCAGCGTGAGCAAATCATGGGGCTCAAGGACTACGAGACAGTATCCAAGACGTGCAGGGAGATCCTCGACGCCAACCTCGACATGAAGGTCAATGTCAAAGCTGTAGTCGCTACAGACTTCTTTGCTGGCGAGCCTGTCAGAGAGTTTGAGCGTCGGTGGGTGATTGGAGACATCCGTGAGTGCGGCAGGAACCATGTCCACCTCGAAGGCAACTGGGGGGGTCATCTCTGGAAAGCCCGTACTGTCAAGAACGAGGGCTGTCAGCGAGCACTGTCCCAGATCATGATCCTCTGGGATGGCCGTGTGGTGCTCTGCTGCTTCGACTGTGAGGGTGAGAATGTCTTTGGTGACCTGAACCATCAGACCATCAAGGAGATATACTCCAACCCCATCTGGGTGAAGTACCGAGAGCTATCCTTCAATAACCGCCGCAACGAGATTTTGCCCTGTAGGAGTTGCACAGGGATCTAGGGGGGACAATGTCTGAGCTATACATGTTCGACCACTACGCCGGAGACCTCAATATCAACCTCGGCTGTGCGAAGAACAAGATTACAGGGCCTGGGAAATGGGTCAACATTGACAAGAATCGAGACGTAGATCCTGACGTACACTGGGATCTAGAGTTTGGACTACCTTGTGACTCTATTCTCAAATCTGAAGGTATTTCCGAGCTAGGCTGGGCAGGTGTCTTTGATCTTGTCTTCGCTAGTCATCTCATGGAGCATATCCCAGTTGAGGCATCATACCAGCTTGTGTCCGACATCTACCATGTTCTCAAGCCTGGTGGTCACTTTGTCTCTGTTGTACCTCATGCCTACTCTGAGGCAGGCATAGGTATTCCTCATCACGTAAATCACTTTACCGAGAGTACTTGGGGATTCTACATTGGGTCATGCTACACTCAGGAAGGATCTGGTCTTGGTGCCACTCAAGGAGCACCTATCGAACCCTGGGGTCATCACATTATCACATTGGTGCCCTATAGTGACTTCTTCACACTAGCAAGATGTGACCCAGATGAGTTCATGAGGCTCAGTAGGAGCCAGATGCGCGTCGTCAAAGAGATCCATGCTGTACTGAGAAAACCAGGAGGTGAAAAGTGAGCTATGAACTAGACTACCAGCATGGTGGAGAGTACGCGATCACTGCTGTGGGCACCGTGATTTCATTCGTAGACAGTGCGACAGGTAAAGCCTTCGAGGCTCGTTCGATCATCGTGGTCAATAACGGGGCAGACGACATACTAGTCAACTTTGTTGGGTCTGCACTCGGTGGCTGCAGCTGTCGGATCGAGTCTGGCGAGTCTATGGGGGTATCAGAGCGCTGGGATCCTCTCAACTCAGGGCGACCCAAGATTGCGATAGTGTGTGACGCTGCCGAGACTGCTACTGCTAGAGTCTTCGCACTAGGTAATGTGGCAATAGTATGAGACGTGGGATAGTTATAGCTACAGCTGGTGCTGCCCTAGCTACTGGGGTCTACCTCAACGTTCACACAAAGCATAGTGACCCTAGTTATAGTATCGGTGGGGTAGCTACACACACTATGTCGGGCGATGACATAACAGTACATGGTCAAGGTGCAGCGCAGTTTACCCGGGCTAACTCAGAGTATCTACTTGGTACAGATATCCCCTCTGGTGACATCTCGTTTGGCGTTGCATGCTACGTCTACCTCGATACTCTAGTTGGCGACGGTGGAATCATCTCTAAAGACGATGGAGTCGATAGAGAGTGGGCACTATATTACGACGATGCCGGTACTGACGTGTTCACGTTCGAGATATTCGATGGAGCAGGGAACTCCCGTGGGTCAGTAGACGCTACAGTCGTGCCTGTGGCAGACACCTGGATTCACCTCACTGCCTATCACAATGCCCCAGCCAACATGCTTGGTATCAGCGGTAACGCTGAGGTATTTGCAACAGCAGCTACATCTGGGGTTGCAGTTGACACTGACGACCCAATAGAGCTTGGGCGATTCAACGGTGACACATACCATGATGGACGATTGGCAGTATGTGGCTACTGGGCACGTACACTCTCGCTCGATGATGCAAGAGCACTCATACATGGTGGAGATGGACTGACCTACGATGGACTAGCTGCTGGACAGCTCGCGTCACTCACAGCCTACTGGGATCTGCAGGAGACGAGCGGGGATCGGGGTGAGCAAGGGAGTTCTGAGCTGACGCGGGCCGCGAGAACCTACGTCGAGGCCAGTTCCGAATATCATGGAATTCCGGACCCATTCGCCCGAGGCAACGTGTCGTTCGGGTATGCGGCGTGGGTGCGTTCGAGGGAGCTTCCTGGGGCGGCCGAGTCGGATGCGCTCTGGGGCCAATGGAAGACGGTTGGTGGGGATTCCCGGGGATTTCTTGCTTACATTTTGGTGTCTGGGTCAGCGAACGAGGTGCAGTGGGCCCTGGGGGATGGCGGAAACAATAATCGTTGCATTGTGAATGCCGCGACTCATGGTGCCCCCGTGGTCGGTCAGTGGCATCTGATCTATACGTTCTATGACGCGGCCGGAGGTGGAAACGATTGTGGCATTTCGTTTGATGGTGGGGTTATAGATTACGCAACCAAGACTGGCGCACTCGGAGATTCAACGGCGTCATTCACATTCGGTACCACAGCGGATGTCGGGCTCTTGGCGGACGTCGACATCGGGCCGCGATATCGGTTCACGACCCTCCCCTCGGCCGGGGAAGTAACTATTCTGGCTGCATCGCACGTCGCCTGCTCTGAGGTATCTCTGACTACTGGTGTGATGTCGCATTGCTGGGACGCGAACGAGACCGATGGCGGGGTGCTTGTCGAGAGTGCCACGACTGGGAACGGTGTGAATTTGACAGCGGTTAATACTCCTGGTCGTACCCAGGGGATAGGTCAGCTCTGGCTCCTCGACATCGGCACTGTAACCGGAGACACAGGCCCAGGAGGCTAAGATGACACTATCAGAAGTTCGAGACAAGGCCGATGCCAAGCTTGTTAATCTCTGGGTCAACCAGATTCGACCAAAGCAGCTTGCCTACTTTGCTACACATGGCAAGTACTGGCAGGGCTTGGTCACCTCTAGCATCCCAGAGGATGGAGCTGACATTGTAGCTGACTACACTTCTAGGCCTAGCGATCAGGCTGAGACTTGGGAAGACATGTTTGGTGGTCCTCTCGATGCTAATCTCCCGGTGGCCCTACGTGTTGATGTCTACGAGGCTCCAGCAGGTTGGGGCTTTGTTGCCCGTGTCTGGATCAGGTATGCTGGCACCGTCTATACCAAGTCACAGAACTATGGCCCTGAGACATGGCGCACGCAAGACTGGACTGAGGTGAAGGAGGGCATACTATGAGTCAGATTACTTTCGGTAGGAAAGCACAGCTGGATGCTATCAATAGTACTGCCGTGAAGCTCCTCAAGGAGCAAGTTGGGGAGCTAGTCCGCGAACGAGATGCCAAGTATGGTAGGCGTCTCTCAAACTGGCTGAAGAAGAAGCTAAGGAGGTAGCTATGGATAGACCACATGTCATTGACCGGTACATGACGAGCCTTGGTGGCCTAGAGGCCCAGGGGCTGGAATTGTCAGACCTGGAGAAGGACTTCCTCAAGGTACTTCGGTACGTGAAGCAGATAGAGGAAGCAGGCCTACCTACAACAGATGTCAAGATGAGTGAGGTGATACGTGAAATCTATGATCCTAAGGCTCCTACGTCGGTTCCCAAGCGTCGTCGCAGAATTCGGTAGTATCAAGGCCATTGCAGAGAAGCTGAAGAGTAGCCGTGACGATGTCAATGAGATCGTCTATGACTTCTACCGCTGCGTCGGTTGTCGGGGGCTGTTCACAAGGCTGAGAGAGATCCAGGCTTTCCACCCCGACCATGCTCGTGCAGGGACTATCTGCAGCTGTGGGTCATTGCGGTATAGCCCATCGTGGCCCAGGTGGTACGAGTGGCCTACACCAAAGGTCATGTGGTTCGTACTCTTGCGGTACCTGAAGGTGATCTGATGCCTACTCTCAACGGGACCATCAGGACCAAGACAGGGATATTGTGGGGTGTCGTAGCGTTTGCAGCAGCCCTCTTGGCTCAACAAGGGATGATCTACGCTACTGAGGTTTCTATCGCCCGCGACCAGAAGATCGCTATGCTGGAGCAATCTATGCCAGCTAGTCATCAGTCTTTACACGCAGAGACAATAAGGATCCTGGCGGACATTAACGCCAAGGTCAACCTCCTCCTGGAAAGGAGTCAGTAACATGAAGGTAAGTATAGGAGAGCATGTCAAGCTAGTAGGCCTAAGTGTTCCTATGGCTATAGCTCACACTATTGTAGTCGAGTCGTTTAGGTCGTGTGGGTATGACTGTACAATGACGTCGGCTACTGACCGCACACATAGTCGTGCGTCACTACACTATATTGGGAATGGCTCAGACTACTCCTATTTTGGGGTCAGCCCATACAATCGTCTGAAGATTCGTGACGATGTCAAGGTACGTCTTGGTAGAGAGTTCGATGTTGTTGATGAGGGCGACCATCTCCATGTGGAGTGGCAGCCTAAGGAGGCTTCGAGATGAGGAATCATGACGAATCTGGATCCCTACTACCTTTACTGATAGTCATACTTGCGTACATGTCATGTGGGTGTGCTCTGATCTCACGTATCAAGATACCTATCCCTGTGCCCACACCTACTCCTGTGTCCACACCAGAGCCCACACCTGTGCCTACGCCTATACCTACCCCCACCCCCACTCCTACACCCGAGCCTACTCCAGAGCCCTCGCCTGAGCCCACACCAGAGTACGTGGTCTACCTTGACCAGTGCCCAGTAGCACGTCTTGGGCAATCGCTGAACCCAAGGGCGGGCTCAGATCCGAATGTATTCCGTACTCATGGCACAGTCCGCTACTGTTCACGGCCACATCCGACGAGACCCAACGAGTGGATCCTGAACGACCACTGTGGTCAAGGGCTTGCCTGCCATGACGACCGGATTCCACCTCAGTATGTGACACACTGTGGGGGGCGTGTTTGTGACCCAGCAGACAAGGGGCCAGAAGCGCTGCGCACAACGTGTCGAGCGACGAACGGTGTGACTTGCGAGCAGGATAGGAGGAATGCCTACTTCACAATCTGGCGCGTCCCGCCGCCCGTTGATGCGTGGAAGGGGACAGTATGTCTCTCGCTTGGCAATATCAGTGCTGGGACTGGAGAGGTACTCAGGCTATCGAGTAACCCATGTACTACTAGGAATTACCGGAGGTAACTGATGCCCACAGATATAC
>Ga0209976_10000907_pt1 | contig 18049 bp, 21 predicted proteins | sample SumtaG_FD_182806 | JGI IMG/M metagenome (GOLD analysis project Ga0209976, IMG submission 182806) | Deep subsurface microbial communities from Indian Ocean to uncover new lineages of life (NeLLi) - Sumatra_00157 metaG (SPAdes) (version 2) | ecosystem: Environmental > Aquatic > Marine > Oceanic >...
ATGTTTATGGATTAGATATTACAGAACGTAAAAAAGCGGAACAAAAATTATCTCAATTAATCTCGACAGTTTCACATGAATTAAGAACCCCTATTACTGTACTTTTGATGTCAATCGAGTACCTTACTCAAAATAAAAGCTCTCTCAATAAAGAGCTGGAAGAAAAATTAATGGATGGGATCTCAAGAAACATCCAATTACTGAATGAACTAGCTGAAGATATTTTGATAATTTCAAGAATAGATGAAAATCGGCTAGAGTTAGAATTGAAAGAATATTTTCCTTTAGAGGTAATCAAAGATATTCTATATCTTATGGAACCTATAGGTAAGGAAAAGAACTTAGATTTTGAGGTCGAAGTTGATGGTCATATTCACTTAAGAGGTGATTTAAAAAGAATAGATCAAGTCTTTCGCATCATAATCGATAATGCTATTAAATATTCATTTGAAAATTCAAAAATAGAAATTAAAGCACAAAATAATTATCAGGGTAAATATAATTTAAGTGGTAATAAGGGAGTTCTCTTTCAATTCAAAAATCATGGTCGTGGGATCTCAAAAGAAGATTTACCTCACATTTTTGAACGTTTTTTTAGAGGTAGTAATGTAGATAAAATAACGGGAACAGGATTAGGATTAGCAATTGCCAAAGATTTAATTAAGGCCCACCAAGGTAAGATAATCATTGAAAGTGAATTAGAAAAGGGAACAACAATTCAACTATTTCTACCTCAACTTGAATAGACTAGTAAAAACTTTAAATTATATTTGGATTATTATTAATGAAATTAATGTTAGAAAAACTCATTAAAATAAGATTCATTCGATTTTATAAAGAAATAAAGATCTGATCCATCCGTACTTAAGAGTTGAATTGAAATGTTGTTAATCGTCGATGACAATGAAGATATACTTTTCAATCTTAAAATCTTGCTCGAAAAAAGAGATTATGATGTAATAACAGCTAGAAGTGGCCAGGAAGCATTAAAAATTCTCTCTACTATTAAAACCATCCCTGAATTAATAATCAGTGATATTATGATGCCTAATATGAATGGGTATGAATTTTTTTCTCAAGTTTCATCCAATTCTCAATTGTATCGTGTTCCATTCCTTTTTCTAACAGCAAAATCCACTGTTGAAGATATTAGACTGGGCAAAATATTAGGCGTAGATGATTATATTACAAAACCTTTTAACGAGAAGGATCTGATAGCCTCAATATCTGGGAAAATTGTCCGAAGCAGAAAATCTGATTTAATTGATGATAAAATTAAACAACTTCTCGCTACTAGCGTTATTGAAATGCAACCATCTATTTCTAAAGGCGAACAATTATCTTTTTGTTTATTATATGTGTGTTGGGATGATATTGCAGGTCCAATATTAGAGAATAGCTATCCTTCTGATAAGGATTGTCATTTTTCAATAAGTACAATTGGAAAACAACTCTTTCATGCTGCAACTTCGATTTATGGACATGAAAAAATAACTAAGGCTCAGAGTATTTTGTTGAATATTGAAAATATTAGGAATAGGGGTTATGTTTTTTTTGATTCTTATCCTGATAAAAAGGCAAGATTTGGGGAAAAGCAATTTATGTTATCAGTAATTGCTCAAAATATAACTTACTTCAGTTCACTTATGATAAAAGATGTTTTAAAAGAAATCTCTGTAAAAATAAAAAACAAGCAAGCTTGGAAAATTAGAAAATTTTGGGATACAATTTATGAAATTTTGTTAAATAAATCCCCCACATTGAAATCTCAATAAACGCGCCCTATTCCCCAAAATTTTATGCTTTTTTATATTTTAAAAGTAAAATTTGTTTTCGTTTTTATCTTTTAGTGTAAAAATTTGATTTTTTAATGAACTATAGAAAGAACTTTTAAATCAACTATTATGGATTGGAATATTAGAAATTAATCCTTATTAGAAATTTTAAAGTGAAAGTTATGGAAGAAGTTAAAGAAGAAATTAAGGAAGAAGTTAAAGAAGAAATTAAGGAAGAAATTAAAGAAGAAGTTAAAGAAGAACTTGAAGAAGATAAATTTTTAATTGCCCCAGAAGTATGTTCCTGGGCGGACTACGAGAGAGAAGTGTATAAAATTGAAATACAATTGCCTGGTGTGGAGAAAGACATGATTACATTAAAAATGCACGAAGACAGCTTTTTCATAAAAGGAGAAACTGAAGATACGATTTACATTGGTTCATATACAATTTGTTGTCCGGTGATCCCAGAAAAAACAAAAGCAGTTTACAACCAAGGGCTCTTAAAAATTGAAGTACCATTTCGAAAACTTGATAAAAGCATTGAAATACAAATAGATTAAACTTTTTTTCTTTTTATTATTTTTTTGTTGAGTAAATTATCTTAACTAGTATAACTAGATTTTAATTCAATAAATTTCTTGAAGAAATGAGTATAGTTTTATTATAGTTAAGGAAAAGTATTGTAAAATTAATAGTTTTTAATGAGAGAACTAACACTGGAAATTATTAAAATCGAAAATTATGATTATAATTCCGTTTTAAGAGAGTTATTCTCAGAATACCTTGAGTGGGTTCTATCTAAATGTGAGGAAGAGTTTAATGTTAATTACGATATCAAAAGTATCGTAACTACTGCAGTTAATAATAGTATCGAAGAATTGCATAAATTTTTCCCCCCAACAGGATGCCTATTTCTCTGCAAAACTGAAAATGAAATTGTTGGTACGGCTTGTATGAGAAAGATTGGAGAAAAAATAGGTGAAATCAAGAGAATGTATGTTCGACCTGTATTCAGAGGTAAGGGAATAGGTCGTACTCTCCTTGAAAAATTGATTGGTGAAGCTCAAGACTTTGGATATTCAAAGCTTCAATTAGATAGCGGTCCATTTATGAAAGAAGCTCATGGGCTTTATTCTTCTTCTGGATTTAGAAAGATTAAACCTTATCCTGAGAGTGAGGTACTTGGTGAAACTATTCCTAAAGAAATAACTGAAAATTGGATCTTTATGGAAATGATTTTAGAATAAGGATTAGAAACAGTTTAATACTCTATATTCATTTCTTTTACATAATCAAAAGCAGAATAAGCAGCAATAACTCCTTCTGATACACCTGTAATTGCTTGTTTAAATGGTGCATCAGCAACATCTCCAGCAGCAAAGATACCAGGGACATTTGTCTCTGATTTACGATTAATCATAATTTCTCCTTTCTCATTAGTCTTTACTCCAACCCGTTTTGCTAAATCTGAGTTTGGTATGGAACCTATCTCTACAAAAACACCATCTACTTCAAATTCTTTTCCATTATCAAAAATAACTGATTTAACATTAGTTTCTCCTTTGATCTCAACCACATTCGTACTATAAATTATTTCAATTTTATCATTACTATAAACTCTCTGTTTATTAATTAGTTCTGCTCTTATTTCCTCACCACGATAAATAATGTAAACCTTTTTTACATTCTGAGATAGGAATAATGCTTCTTTAGCTGCTGAATCACTCCCACCGATAACACAAACAACTTTACCTACATAAAACGGTCCATCACAAGTAGCACAATAAGAAACACCACGCCCAACAAATTCTTCTTCACCACTAACTCCCAGTTTTTTTCTCTCTGAACCAGTCGCTATACATATCGAATTTGCCTTAAATTTTTGAAAAAAGGAGTGAAGTTCAAAATAATCATCCACTTTATCAATACTCCGTATCTCATCTGAGATGTAGGGGATATTGAGTGAATTCATATGCTCTCGGAACATCTCCATAAGTCCTTGACCGCTAATGGATGTTATAGCAGGGTAATTCTCGACTATATGTGTTGTAGCAATTAACCCACCAAAAGTTTTACCAATAACAAGCACATCCAAGGCAAATCTTGCTGCGTAAATAGCACACCCTATTGCTGTAGGACCTCCCCCTAAAACAATAAGGTCAAAGGTTTTTTCTAAATCAATATCTTCCATATCAAAACTAAACATCTTTTCTTCTCCTAAAGATTTTGTTATACTTACATAAATGATTTATCTTTTTTTAAGCTAGGATTTAACAGCTCAAGGAAATATCTTCTATACAAAAAATTGAGTATAATTTGGTAAAAAAGGATCAATATTGAACTTTAATATTACCCCCAACCAACGCTTTCAATATCTCAGGTGCCCCAACCATTCCAACAATTGTTTTTTGGTCATTAATGATCGTGTAAGGGACCCCTGCTGCGTCATAGTATTGACCAATATCGGGATTTGCCGTGATATCGATTATAACTGATCTGATTTTTCCTTTAGACGCTATAGCAAAACTATTCACCACTGTACAGACTTGTGGACAATAGGGGCAAGTTTCCGTTATCATTACTTTTATTGTTGACGGTTCAATACGATTTAAGTTCTGTTCAATCGTTTTTCCATAATAATTGTGTGCTCCAGCGAATGCAAATATCGCTTGTATGAATGGCTGAATTTCAGCAGCTTTGGGTGAAGCTAAATATCGAATAACTTCTCTCCCCTGATCATCTATAAATAAAATAGTTGGTACTCGGGTTATATCGTATTGTTTAGCGAACTCGGGGTTATCATCAATACATAATTCTTCTATCGTGAGCATTCCATTTGAATTTTCTTCATAAACTCTTAATAAAGCCATAAACTGTCCACAATCCATACATTCTTGTATTTGGCTCCCACTAGGGCGTTTTTCCTTACAGGTAAAAACCTTTAACGTGACGGACTTATTTAGTTTAGCCATTTCTGTTTTAATAATTTCTTTATATTTATCATCCTGAGACATTATGCATACATCCCTCCAAAATCTCTTTCTTTCGACCCAACCAGTTTATCTAACAAATCTTGAGGTGTAAATTGACCAATTATACTATTCTTTTCATTCACGACTGTATGGGGTACTCCTTGAACTTGATATTGCATTCCTAAATCAGGATTCAAATTAACATCAATAACTTCAGCTGAAATCTTTCCCTTAGAAACTATAGCAAAAAGAGTTAAGACAGGTACAGTCATCGGACAATATGGGCATGTTGGAGTAATAAAAATCTTCAAATTTGACTTTTTTATTTTTTTGAGATGAGTAATGATTTGATCAGCATAATAAGGTCTTACTCCTGAAAAATATTGTATACTATTAAGAAAAGGTACAAACTCAGATCCTGTTGGGTGAGCTAAGTACCGAATAATTTCTTTGTCATTATCATCGATGAATAATATTGCGGGAATTCTAGAAACCTTATATTTTTCTGCTTCTTCCATATTTTCTTCAGTTGATAATTCTTCTATTTTTAATTTTCCATCAGAGAATTCTTCTAATGTTGCTAATAACTCGTGCACTCCTTCACAAGTCATACACTTTCTAAGTTTACTCCCATCTTTTTGAGTTTTGAAATCGGTAAATAACTTCAAAACAACATTATTTTTCAATTTAGCCATTTCTCTTTTAATATTGTTGAGTTCATTTTCAGAAAACATTACTAAATTCACCATCTTAATTAGTTCTAATATGTATATTTCAATTATACCTTAAAATAATTTTTGATTTAAAATATAAAAAAATTAAAATTTTTATTGATTTTGAATAAAAACTAATAGAAATAACCTAATATTTCAAAAACGTATTTAAGCAATCTTATAGCAATAGATCAATTTTTTATGACACATCTCAAATTTTTCTTCCCTTGCTTCTTCAATGACAGTCTATTGATTTACAAAAATTTATATTATTCTAATTAATCTTTCTTTCAGAAAAAAGGTTATTGGATAATACGTTCTATTCCATTTTGGGAGTTTTAATTTAATTTTCCTTCACGTGAATTTCAAGTTGTCATTAGAGAAAAGACTAAATGTCGAAAAGATCATTTCCTCAATTTCTTCTAGATTTGTCGGAAAAGTTGATCTTGATTACGCTATTAACTCCTCACTTCAAGATTTAGGTAATTTATCTGGAGCGGATAGAGTTTCATTGTTTCTTTTCAACGGGGATGATAACTGTTTAAGGAATACCCATGAATGGTGTAATAAAGGGATCAAATCCCAATTAAACATCCTTCAGAACATTGATAAAAATACAATTTCTTGGTGGATAAAAAGAGTTGAGAAATTGAGTTTTATTAATATAAAGGAGGTCTCGGATCTGCCAGCACAAGCGAAATTAACAAAGGAGTTTATGAAACTTCAAGGCATTAAGAGTTTTTTAGGATTTCCCATTTATCATGAAATAAGGATAACAGGCTTCGTATGCTTTAGTCAGATTTTAAAAGAAAAACTCTGGAAAGGAAAAGATTTTTCCATCCTGAGAATTTTTTCGCAAATTCTTGAAAGTATATTCGAGCGTATACGCGCAGAAAATGCTCTAAGAGATAACCAAGAATTTTTAAGTGCGACATTTGAGGCAATAGCTGAAGGTATAATAGCCATTAATAACCTTGAACAGATCACTCGAGTAAATGAAAGATTCATCTATATTTGGCGTGTTCAGAATGAGATTGTTGAGAAAATGGATTTTGAATTATTAATAGATAAAATTTCTGAACAACTTAAAGATCCCGAAAAGTTCAAACAAAAGATACAGGATTTGATTGATAGTTCTAAAAATGATTTTGATATGATATTCTTTAAGGATGGAAGAGTTTTTGAACAATATTCTTGTCCTATAACTCATGAAGGAAAAACAGTTGGGCGTTTATGGAGCTTTAGAGATGTTAGTGAACATCAGCATGCTGAGCAAGAATTGAGAATCTCTGAAAAAAGATATCGGAGCGCCTATGAAAGAGCTAATTTTTACAAAGATATTTTTACCCATGATATGAATAATATTTTCCATAATATTCAATTTTCAGCTGAATTAATATCAATGCTTAAAGACAAACCCGAGAAATTAAACTCGTCTGAAGAAATCTTCACAACTATTGAGAATCAAATTGATAGAGGAACAAAATTAATTGAAAATGTTAGGAAGTTATCTAAATTAGAGGAATCAAATATCTCTCTAAAGAAAATCATGGTTTATGAAGTCTTAGATGAAGCTATAAATTTTGCTAAAAAAAGCATCAGGGAAAAGAAGTTAGACATAAAAATAAAAAAATTGAAAGAAGATATCTACGTTGAAGCAAACGACTTTTTGCTAGATGTGTTCGAAAATATTTTACATAATTCAATAAAATATAACAAAAATCCTGAAGTGAAGATTCAAATAATCTTTTCAATAGAACAAAAATTTAAAACTAATTATCTCAAAATAGAGTTTTTAGATAATGGAATAGGTATCCTCGAGGTAAGTAAAGAGTTGATATTCGAGAAAGGATATAAAAAAGATACAAAAGTAAGAGGAATGGGAATCGGTCTGTCTTTAGTGAAGAAAATTGTCGAAAGTTTTAAGGGAGAGATTTGGGTTCAAGACCGTGTTAAAGATGATTATACGCAAGGAAGCAATTTTGTAATATTACTCCCCGTATTAGATTGAAATAATAAAATTTTCTTATTATTCTAAAAAATTATAAACAAAATAAAAAAAAAGAAGATTATTTTTAGATTCATTCATCTTCTTTTATCTTCACATCTGTTCGTTGAACTCCTACTTCTCGATTAGATGGGATTGGGGCTCCGCAATTATCTCGTTTTGCCTCATTTTTTTTAAAGGCATTATCAAGTTCTGCTTCTAATTCATCGTCTGACATTTTATTTGGCATAATTGTCATAGAGGAAGAGAAATATTTAAAAATTTAGATTATGAAATAAAGATATTATTTTTTATATCAAAGAAAAAAAGAATTAGAAAAATAAGAGAAATTATTTCGCTTGATTAAAATATTCAACTACCGCATTTTCTCGTTCAATAGGACGTCTTTCCGGAACAATAATATAATTTATACCTTTATCATAGAAGTTGGGGCTTAAATAAAGATTACAATAACAGGCGTAATATTCTTTTATATCTAATGCCGCATAATCACAAGGACATATTAGATCTCTGTCTAAATCTCTTTTACCACTTGCAAGTCTACATGGACAAGATTGATAACCCAGATTTTTCTTGTTATCAACTAAACCTTCAATTAATTCTTTAAGAGTGCTATCTTCTCTATTTAAAATCCATTTGTTTTTTTCAGCAACTTGGTTAATATATATACTCATTCCTTCTTTTGTTTCCATATCCACCTTAATCTCCTCACTTCCCAAATAATTCTTCGTATTCATTCAGTTTATAACCAATCACGTGTCCCTTTTCACATACAAGAAAAGGATACGATATTCTCGATTGATATTTAGATTTCAAGTGATCTATTATTATTGATTTATCTTTGCTATCAATGTTATCAACATCAATGTATCTATATTTCAAGTTTCGATCAGCCAGGAATCTCTTACACTTTTTACACCACATACAAGTTGAAAGAGTAAATAAGAGTATATTTTCTTCAGATCCCTTTTCACCATCAACCTCTTTAGCTAGGCTATCGATTAAATTTTTTATTGACATTATAATCTTTAATTCTTATTTTTTATAATAAGATATTTCTCAATTACACTAATTCAATAAAAGAACCTATAATATAAATAATCTAATGGTAATAATTTATTAAAAATCATAAAATTGATGTTCAAGATCTCGATGAATTTTAGTCTTATTTATTATTTATTAATTTTTTCATTGATTTTCTTGAGAAGCATTAATTAAACAGCTATTCTCATTACGTTTCATAGATGAAAATTTTAAATAATAATAAATCGTCTATTATATATGGCTGAAGCAAATATACCAATTGTGATTACTAAGGAAGACTGTCATAGATGTCACGAACTCAAGGATTGGCTTAATGAAAACGATGTAAGATTTATTGAGAAGGATATTGACGATGAGACTTTTACCCACGAACTACTGCACGATAAGAACTTTCTCGCGACATTTTGCGATGCTGATGGATGCATTGTGAACACTCCTGCAGTTTTACATAAGGGAAAATATTGGTTTAAAGAACTGTGGGGAATTTCCGGACTTAGAATAAAGGAAGCAAAGAAATTATTTGGGGTTAAATAATTCTTTTTTTTTAAAATTACATAAGACTTGAAAGATTCATCTCTAAATTAGAAAAGAAGTAAAGAACACTATTTATGGTATGCATAATCCCTTCTACCTTTCCTATATCTTCTTATCGAACCAACTAGAAGACCAAGTAAAAGGAAAATTGAAATAATTAATGCTATAGACTCTTGAAAGTAAGGATATACTCCTTCTTTAGGAAAGAAGTTAAGAAGTCCATGAGTCGTAAGTGTGTAGGCATAATCATCGAAATTATTAATCCAGGATACGTTGTATCTCCCAGGCAATAAAACCATGGATCTAACATCATGGACTACTAGCTTATAAGTCCCATACGATCTAATTCTGTAATTAAAAGTATAAATATTTCCAGAATTTTGATGAGTAAATGTTATATTTCCAACTAGATCATCTGAAAACAAGAGGGCATGGTAATAATGCACTGTAATTAAATATCTATTTGGCAATAGATAACTTTCGGGTACATAAATTTGCTCCTCACCAGTTAATTTCAGTTCCTCAGGATGTTCCCAAATCAACCATGAACGTCCAGCAATCACTATTCCAAATTGGACAAGACCTATAGAAAGGACTATAAGAGAGGTGAGTATCGCTTTTCTAAATTCAAGTTTGGGATCTTTCTTGCGTTGTTCTTTCTTGGGCTTTACTTTCATTTTCGGATATTTCATGTTCTTATCCTAACTTAAAACGATGATCCACTTTCGAGTAGAAAAATAATGAGATGGTATTTAATTTTTCCTAGGTGATTTAAATATAACTTAATTTCTTGAAAGGTTATATCTTAAACTCATTCATTCTTTTGATTACCTTCCTAATTGATCTTAAGCCCACTTCGTCAACCTGAATCCCTTTCATACCTAGATCTTTGCTCCATAAACTTGCACCTAAATTTGCTCCAAAAGCCCCTCCCGATACACTGATAATATGATTCTGTTGATAAAAATCTAAAATACTTCTAATAGCTATTTCTTGCCCTCCATTTCGATCACCACCTATAGCTAACGCAGCCCCTATTTTGTTTTTAAATACTTCAGGATTTTTAGCTACTAATGCTCGGGTGCGATCAAACACCGCTTTTAATTGTCCCGATAACGTACCTTGAAAAACGGGAGTTCCAATAAAAAAAAATTTTGCACTCTCTAATTTAGAATAAAGCCCTTCCATATCATCTTTACTAACACATCCTTGTTTTTCTCGAATACAATAATCACAATGTAGACAAAAACTTATTTTCTTCTTTCGAACGCTCCAAAACTCGACCTCGAAGCCAAATTTTTCAGCAGCATAATTTAACGCGTATTGAATTGCATATTCAGTTCCTTGTTTTCTTGGGCTTCCACATATTCCAAGAATAAGGTTATTATTTTTAACCATAATTTTATTTAATTTTCTACCATATTAAAAAAGTACTGATTAGAAAATAAGATGAATATGAAATCTGATAAATCGAGTATGGCACGGATTAAAGTAAAATTTCCAGAAAAACTTTGGATTTCCCATATATTCAAAGAATTTCCTGATGTTAAAATGGAAATTCAGTACTTTCTTCCCTATGATCTTGAAAAATCTATAGGTAATTCCATATTTGAAATAATGCATTACAATACTGAATCGATAATAAAAAAAATAAAAGAACACCCCTCAGTTGTTGAATTCAGTCTTCTAGAGCAGGATAAAAATAAAATAAAAATTAACATTAAGACAAAAGATCCATACTTATTGTACGCTGTAATAAATTGTGGAGTGTTAATCGATTTTCCTGTTAATGTAAGAGAAGGTTATGCCTATTGGAGATTGATTTCCTCCAGAGAAAGTATTGATAAGCTTTTAACTATATTTGATGAAAGGAAAATCGATTATAAATTACTCAGAATTGGAACCGCTCCTTACGATCTTGATGATGAAAAATACAAATTAAGTTTGGAAGAATCTGATACTCTTGACCGAGCCATAAATATGGGATTCTTCGAAGTTCCGAGAAAAATTTCATTAGAAGAATTGGCAAACCTAATGGGAAAGTCCAAATCAGGACTATCCGTAATGCTTAGAAAGATCATTAAAAAGAAAGTTTTATTCGAGAAATAATTAAATAAAAATAATATAAAGATTTAAAAAAAAATTAGATCCATTCTTCTCTTAAAATTTCACCTTGTAGACTAACAACGATAGACTTGATAGGGACCTTTCTATTTGCTTTCTCGGCTCCTTGTTTGGCAAGATGTACAAGTCCAGAACAACAGGGAACTTGCATCGTCATTACTGTCAAGGTGTTAATCTTTGCGTCATCTATCCAACTGCGGATTTTCTCTATGTAAACTTCTTGCCCCTGATCTAATTTGGGGCATGCAATTCCAACCGCTTTTCCCTTTAAATATTCTGGATGATATCCTCCTAAAGAATGGGCTACACAATCGGCAGATAGTAAGACATCCGCGCCTTGAAAGTAAGGTGCAGTTGGAGAGATTAAATGCATTTGAACTGGCCATTGACGTAATTGAGATTGCACTTTTCCTCCTGTTATTTGTTCGGTTTCTTCACTGCTTTCAGTGAAAGTCATCGTTCGAGAACCAGGACATCCACACGCAAAGTCACTAAGTTCCGGAGTTGTTTCATTGTGTTCATGTTCCGTGATATTTAAACTTTCCAACCGTTTTTCAACGGCTTCTTCGTCAAATTCTACAGTTTCCCTCTCTATTATTTCAAGTGCGCCAGTTGGACATTCACCAAGGCATGCTCCCAACCCATCGCAAAATATATCGTTTACTACCTTTGCTTTTCCATCTATCACTTCTAATGCCGCTTCAGCACACGTGACAACGCAGTTACCGCATCCATTGCATAAATCTTCGTCTATTTTAATAATTTTTCTTGTAACTATTTTTTCTTGTTCTACTTGAGTCATATTTAGATCAAGTAGATATTGTTTTATATTCTTGATTTCGAACATGTTCAAAACAGAAGTCGAGGTTTTTTTGATATGAATATCAGAGGATAAGATTGTATTTCAGTTAAATTAAAACGTGAGACCTGAAAAATTGTAACTGCTCAAGGTTAAACTCGAAGATTTAAGACTTTAAAAAGAATGAATTTCTATTTATGATGTTATTAAAAATTATTATTTTCTTTTATCGGTTAGTAAAATGAGTGGGAAAACTATTGCTGAAAAAATCTTAGGATCTCATTCAATCTCTGGCGAAGAGGTTCAAGCGAATGATATCATTTATGCAAACATAGATTTAATTATGAGCCATTTTGGGACAGCAAAAGTAGCTTTAGATTTTCAAAAGATACGTCCACCCAAGAAACGGAAAGTTTTTGATCCTAATAAAATTGTTGTTATATTTGATCATTTTAATCCTGCACCAACAGAAAAATGGGCTGGAGTACATGATCTCATTCGTAAATTTATAAAAAACCAAGGAATTACAAATTTTTATGATATTAGGGAAGGAATATGTCATCAAGTTCTGCCAGAAAAAAGTCATATTAATCCAGGGATGCTAATTATCGGAGGTGATAGTCATACAACCACATATGGGGCTTTCAATGCAGCTAGTTGTGGGGTAGGGAATACCGATCTATTTTATGCTTATGTGACAGGAAAATTATGGTTTCGGGTTCCACCCTCGATCAAGTTTGAAATTAATGGTAGATTACCTTACAATGTTATGAGTAAAGATTTAATAATAAAAATTGCTGGAGATTATACATCAGAAGTTGGTATATATAAATCTTTTGAATTTACAGGAAAGACTATTGAATCCTTAAGTATTGCTTCTCGTATGACTATGTCTAATTTTGCATTAGAATTAGGAGCCAAATTTGCTTTCGGTCTTCCAGATCACAAGGTATTAGAGTGGTTAAAAGAAAGAACAAACAAGTCACTTGAACTAATTAAACCAGATGATAATGCTATTTATGAAAGGATTTATGAAATTGAAGTTGATAATTTAGAACCTCAAGTTTCATGTCCACATACAATTGACAATGTTAAACCTATTTCCGAAGTTTCTGGAATTAAAATAAATCAAGCGTTTTTAGGTTCCTGTACGAATGGAAGATTTGAAGATTTAGAAATTGCAGCAAAAATCCTGGATGGCAAAAAAATACATCCAGACGTTAGAATGATTATAACTCCAGCATCTCAAGAGATATGGCTAAAAACTGCAAAATCTGGTATAGCAGAGAAATTAATTAATGCTGGAGCAATAATCACAAACCCAAATTGCGGTGCTTGTTTTGGTGGACATGGCGGACTGCTTGCTCCAAGTGAGAGATGCATCTCGAGCTCTAATAGGAACTTTCAAGGGAGGATGGGAAGTAACAATGCAGAAATTTATCTTGGATCTCCTGCCACTGTAGCAGCTTCTGCTTTAAAAGGTGAACTTTCAGATCCAAGAGAATATTAGGGGTGATTAAATGGCAATAATAGGGAAAAAAACAAGTAAAGAATTTAAAGAAATTATAAATGGAAAAATTTGGTTATTTCCAGATAATGTTGATACTGATGCAATATCCCCAAGTCAGTATATAGACGATTTAGATGCAACATTAAAACATACTTGTGAAACCATAATTAAAGAATTCCCAACGGAAGTAAAGGAGGGTGATATAATTGTCGCAGGTAGAAATTTTGGATGTGGTTCAAGTAGAGAAACTGCTCCAATGATATTACAGCAAAAAGGGATAATAGCAGTTATTGCTGAGAGATTTGCTCGTATTTTTTATCGTTCCTCTATTGCTCGAGGATTTCCAGTAATTGAAGCAGAAAACATTTCAAAGCAATTTCAAACTGGAGATAACATCGAATTGAATATACCTAAAGCAGAAATCAAAAATTTAAACACTGGGGAAGTATTCAACGGAAAAAAAATTCACCCATTACTTCTGGAAATTTTAAAAAGGAACGGTTTAATTGAAATACTACTTTCCGAACTAAGGGAAGAGACCTAATAATTTCTAAATTTATATTAATCTTTAAGAAAAGGGACGAGATTAGATTTTATGGAAAGGAATTATGTAAAAAATGTTTTAAAAAGCCCAAGGATTAGTGAAACCCCAAAAAAAGTTATAGCACTGGGAGGTGATGGAATAGGTCCAACTGTAGTAAACGCAACTATAAATATCTTAAAAGGTATGAAAATCAGGGGATTAGAAATAAAAAGTATGCCTTGCGGAGAATATGCCATAGAAACTCTAGGTATCGCTTTTCCAGAAGAAACGAAGAAAGCAGTTGATAACTGTGACGCCGTTCTGTTTGGAGCAACCCACAAAAGTGCGGTTCAAGTAATTGCTTATTTACGGTGGGGTCTCGGTAATTATGCTAATATTAGACCTATTAAATACTTTAAAGGCATGAATACTACACTTAAGACGGAATTGGTTGAAAATATAGATTATACTTTTATAAGAGAAGGCACAGAGGGAATGTATGCAGCTACTGGAAAAGAAGGAAAACTTGCAAAATTGATCGGAAAAGGAATAATTAATAAATCTGATATAGAGAAATGGACTGAGGATGCAATATATGCAATCAGAATAACATCTCCAAAAGCTACAGATAGGATAGGTAGAGTTGCATGTGAAGTTTGTATGAGACGAAAAAAGAACGGAATTGGGAAAGGGTTACTTGAAATTGTCTGTAAACCAAATGTACTTCGCTCTCAAGATGGTATGTTTTTAAAACGTATTAAAAAAATAGCTAGGATGGAGTATCCCGAAATTCAAGTTGAAACATATATTGTTGATGATTTTGCGGCTAGACTTATTAGATTTCCAGATTATCATGATACTATTGTAATCCCAAATATGATGGGTGATATCTTATCTGATGAAGCGGCACAAATAGTAGGAGGATTGGGTGTTTCAGGATCAGGAGTTTATGGTTCAAGAATTCCATACTTTGAGCCTACTCATGGCTCTGCTCCTGACATCGCGGGTCAAAAAATTGCGAATCCTACTGCAACCATTATTTCTGCTAGCATGATGCTTGATTATTTAGGTTATGAGAAAGAATCGATAGGGTTAATAAAAGCAATTGAAAATACACTTATTGGTGGATTAGACATTGAAAAAAATTGGAAAACACTACCTAGGGATGCAGTCCCCCCAAAGTATCAGAAAAATGGAAAATTTGGAACTACTGATGATGTTGCAAATAAGATTTTAGAAGAATATAAAAAACTAGATTCCTAACCATATTTTAAAATTATTCCATTACTATTTTCCTTTATATAATAAAAACCTTAAAAAAAGATGAATAAACTAGTTTTTCTATGAAGGTTGTAATAATAGGAAATAATGTTACCGGTACTTTTTTATTAATTTTCCTATGTACTAATTTTTGTTTTGCTTCAGTCATACTTAATAGAAATTGAGATCTAATTATATTTTTAACTTCGAATATGTTCATAATTAAAAATTGTTATGTCTAAAATTGGGAACACAACCATATTCGATGCTTAATTACATTGATGTTCATAAAATCAAAAATATATAAAATAATTTAGGAATATTTATAAAGGTACAAAAAAAGTAATATATATGTAAAAACCAAAACTTTTACATACTTTATAATAAATATTCACAAATAAAAAAAATCAATTAAAGGTCATAACTATGAATTTTAGAAAAAATAAGGCTAAACGAGAATCAAAATTTAAAGAAGTCATTATGAGTGAGAAGGCTGTTAACGTTTGGGATAGCATTAATAAAAATTTTACAAGTATGAATTCTGTGTATGAAGATATGAAAAAGTCTCTTAATAATATATCGTCGAAAGCAAAACAGATCCGGGAAACGTTAAAATCACATGAGATATCAAGTAAAAAATTAATCGATGGTACAGCTGCTAACATAAGTAAAGCTAAAAACAACCTCAAAACTGCTAATATTAATAGTACTTCAATCAAAAGAATTTTAAATTCTGACAATATTAAATCCAAAATAATACTTGGCATTCCAACTGAATTGCCAAATTAACTTTTATTTTTAATTATTTATATTACTATCTCTTTTCTAATACCAAATTAACCTACTTGACTGATTATTAATTGATAATAATAACAACCTTAAAATAAGATGATCAAACTAATATCTCTATGAAGGTTGTAATAATAGGAAATAACGTTTCTGGCACTTTTACAGCCCAGAATATAAGACTTCTGAGTGAAGAAACAGAAATCGAGGTATTCACTCAAGAAAAGTATCGGTACTATACAAGAATAAAGTTACCTGAGCTTATCTCTGAAAAAGTGTCTATTGATGATTTAATTGTTTTTAAAGAAGATTGGTATAAAAATAAGCGTATACAATTAAACCTTGATTCAAAAGTAGAGAAAATCGATCCACAAACTAAAACGATTGAAGTTGAAAATAAAGAAAATTCTGTTTCTTATGATAAACTTGTTTTAGCATTAGGAAGTACCCCTAATGTTCCTCCTATTAAAAATGCTATTGAAATGAAAAATGAAAAGCAAGGTGTATTCACTTTACGAACCATCAATGATGGTGTAGCTATAAAAGACTATATTAGAAGTAAGAGTGTTAAGAAAGCAATTGTTATAGGTGGAGGGCTGCTTGGTTTAGAATTAGCAAATCAAATTAATAATAGTAATTTAGAAACTACTGTAGTAGAATTTTTCCCTCAATTATTACCAAGACAGTTAGATAATGATTGTAGTGAAATGCTAATTAAAGAAATTGAAAGTAAAGGCATTAAAGTTATTTTAGATGCTGCCACTGAAGAAATATTAGGAAAAGAAAAAGTTTCTGGAATTAAATTAAAAAGTGGAGAGATAATAGACGGAGATATTGTTTTAATTCAAGCAGGTATTCGTCCTACAATTGATCTAGCAAAAAAAGCTCTTTTAGATACGAACAGGGGCATTGTTGTAAACGAATTTTTAGAGACTAGCGAAAAAGATATCTTTGCCGTGGGGGACTGTATAGAATATAAAAATCAAATCTGGGGTATTATTCCCGCATGCATGGAACAATCAAAAATTGTTGCCGCTTCTGTAATTGGATTAAAAAAAGTTGATTATAAAGGCACGACACCTAAGAACACACTGAAAATTGTGGGATTAGAATTAACGTCTATAGGGATTATTGATCCTACTAAAGAAGAAGGGGGAGCTTGGGAAATCCTGAAAAAAGCAGATAAAAAAGATTGCTGTTATCAAAAATTAATACTCAAAGAAAACAAACTAAAAGGAGCGATTTTATTTGGTGATACTAAAGCTCTATCTTACGTATACAATAAGATGGAGCAGGATGTAGACATAGATGAGTTGAAAAAGTTATTAGAATTATATATTTATATATGCAACAACTGCGGGAAAGAATATGATGAATCGAAAATGGGTGTTCTCTTTAAGGATTTACTCGAAGATTTTAAATGCCCTGACTGTAAAGGACCTAAAGAAGAATTTAAGAAAAAAAATATTTAATAAAGATTAAAATTTGATTTTTTTCAAAAATGCATTACATATAAAAAGAGAGAAAACTAATTCTTATCTAATTTTATTATTTTAATTTAACGACTTGTGATTAATTATGGGTGAAGTAATAGAAATTGAGCATTCAAAACTAAATATGGCTTCATATGGTTTCGGTAAATTCTTAACTGAATTTATGGAGATGGCATTTACCGTTTGGCTGTACTTTTTTTATGTAGAGACTATCGGAGTTGATTCATTAATCGTCGGATTAGCTGTAGTAGTATATGCTATTTGGAATGCTGTGAATGACCCTCTTGTAGGATATCTAACAAATAAACCCTTTAAATTCACAAAAAAATGGGGGAGAAGATTTCCTTGGATAATGATTGGTGGCCTCGCATATATTTTGAGTTATATTCTAATATTTACACCACCAGATGTAGATCCTCAATCTGGAGCTTGGATTTTTTTCATTTGGTTCGTAATCTCTACAGCTATTTTTGATACTTTTAATTCGATATTTTTTGTAAATTTT
>Ga0209976_10000908_pt1 | contig 18007 bp, 16 predicted proteins | sample SumtaG_FD_182806 | JGI IMG/M metagenome (GOLD analysis project Ga0209976, IMG submission 182806) | Deep subsurface microbial communities from Indian Ocean to uncover new lineages of life (NeLLi) - Sumatra_00157 metaG (SPAdes) (version 2) | ecosystem: Environmental > Aquatic > Marine > Oceanic >...
ATATCAAAAAATACCTAATCATGGCCAGAAAAAAAACAATAAAAAGAACTGTCCCAATTAAGATAATCAAAAAGAGCAAATTTTCTATTAAAAGCATCCCTCTTGTTAGGTTTCTATATGCCGCGTTTATCTTGGGATTGTTAAATATTATAACTACTCTTTTACTACAGAATTTCCTTCCGCCGGAAGTTCCTCTTTACTACGGCCTTGCAAAAAGCCAAGAACAGCTCACAACTTCATTCGGACTCATAACTCCTGGAGTTATCACATTAGGAGTGGCAATGTTAAATACTTCCCTTGCTTACGTTCTTGGTAATAATTTCTTACAAAAAATCCTTGTTCTTTCAGCTTTTTCCGTAAGCATTATTTCCTTTATTGCTACAATTGAAATAATCTTCCTTGTCGGAAGTTTTTAAACTATGACAAACTATCTTGAGCTAGTAATACTCCCTGCAACAATAGCAGCGCTAATTGCCTATGCCTCAACGCCTTTTATCATTAAAATTGCAGGGAAAATTGGAATAATAGACGACCCAAAAAAAAGCAAGCATCCCAAAGTAATACACAAATACCCTGTTCCTCGGGGTGGCGGGATGGCTTCGTTTATTGCATTCCTACTGACAACTTTAATATATCTCCCGATTGACAAGCACTTAGTAGGCATTTTGATTGGAGCCTTTTTCATTGTTTTATTGGGCGTATTAGACGATAAGTACAATATAAATCCATACGTAAGACTTGCTCTTCAATTCCTAATTGCCGGAATGCCGATAATTGCAGGGATCGGGATCGCCTTTCTTACAAATCCCTTCAATGGAATCCTGGACCTATCACATCCTCAAATCATTTTTAATTTATTTGGTGAGGAAAGAAGCATCTGGATTCTGTCAGATGTTTTTGCTCTTTGTTGGATAGTTTTTCTAATGAACATGCTAAATATGGGCGCTAAGGGAGTCGATGGACAACTTCCGGGGGTTGTTTCAATTGCCGCGCTTACTATAGCCGCTCTTTCTCTCAGATACTCGGCAGATATTGCTCAATGGCCCATAATAATCTTAGCCTCGGTTACAGCAGGTTCTTACTTGGGTTTCCTGCCTTGGAATTTATTCCCTCAGAAAATTATGCCGGGCTATTCCGGATCAACTTTGGCAGGATACCTCTTGGCAATACTTTCAATCCTTTCAACCACAAAAGTCGGTACCCTAATAGTTGTACTTGGAATACCCATTGCAGACACAGGATATGTGGTAATAAGACGCATTTTTTCCGGAAAATCTCCTGTTTGGGGAGACGCCGAACACCTCCATCATAAATTGCTCGCGGCAGGTTTAAGTAAAAGACAAGTTGCCGCCTTCTACTGGATACTAACCGCAACTTTGGGAGTAATTGCGCTCAATTTGAATGCTTCATATAAATTATATACAATTATTGGTGTCCTCCTTGTGATTGGAGGTCTTCTTTTATGGTTAACATACCGGCCGAAATTATCAAAATAGCTCGCCCTGTTCATTGGACAAAAAATTTTGCGCTTTTTGCAGCACTCATTTTTAGCGGGAATCTATTCTCCGATTTTTTCTATTCAAGAGTTATTCTTGCTTTTATTTCATTTTGCTTTGCAACGTCGGCTGCCTACATTTTTAACGATATATTGGATATTAAAAGCGACCGTCTTCATCCAATTAAAAAAAGGCGACCTCTGGCTGCAAGAAAACTTCCCATCTCAACCGCAATAATAATGATGTTTCTACTTGTAGCTGTTTCATTATACCTCGCATCCGGAATTAATACTCTATTTTTCCTGTCGGTCGCCGGATATGTTGCACTTCAAGTTGTTTACAGCTTAGGTTTAAAAAATATCGCAATAATCGACATCTTGATAATAGCCGCAGGGTTTATCATAAGAGTATATGCCGGAGCTTTTGTTATCAACGCTCACTTATCTGTTTGGTTCCTGCTTTGCGTAATCTCTGTCGCTTTATTTTTAGCTTCCGGTAAAAGAAGGGCTGAGTTGAATATACTTGAATCGTCGGGGGTAACCAGAAGGAGTCTTACAAAATACCAGCGCGAACTATTGAATTCATACGTTTCCATGTTCGGAAACGCAGCCTGGATGAGTTGGGCACTTTTTACATTTTTCGAATCTCCAACAGCATCAACTCCCGTTTGGTTATTTTTGGCTGAAATATCCCGTACTACGACAATAAGCAAACTTTTAATGATCACTATACCGGTTGTAATTTTCGGAATAATGAGATACCAACTCCTAATATTTGAGGGTAAATCTGAAGCTCCAGAAAAACTTATTCTAACCGACAAGTCCCTTATTGCTTCTGTCTTTATTTGGCTTAGTGTAGTTATCCTTATACTCTACGGCGGGTTAGTAATTGTCTAGTTTGTCTCAGCTTGAGTAGTGGGGGTTGGAAAAATTTCAGCATACTGGTTTGAGATCCACCCTTCCTCACTTTCTTCGTATTCGATTTTATACCAGCCAGTCGTCTCATCCGTTTCCAAAACTTCATATGTCTCCCCAGGCTCAACTCTTCCAACCTCCTCCCCCAAAGTCGACGGCTCGCTTCTTACTCTTAAAAACCCAACAGAGGTTGAGAGAATCTTAACCGTCCCCTTCTCCTCTTCTATTTCTTCCTCAATCTCCTCTTCTATTTCTTCCTGAACAGCCTCTTTGCTTTTTGCAAGATCAACAACCACCGTCAATTTATATCCTTCGCGCAACTGCACGTCAAACATTCTTTCTACAAAACCTTCAAAACTCACTATAATTGTATGCTTATCCTGAGTTATTGAGGAGGTTTTAAAAGGAGTAAATCCTTTAACTTGGCCGTCTATCGCAACCTGTGCCGTATCGGGTATCGAAATTATTGCAATGGCCGTGTCGCCTTTATCTATCTTCTCATACGAAATGACTTCACCACCCGACGCATCGGGTGTTTCTCCAAAGTCCCACTTTATTGCCGTTTGAATTCCCGGGACAAGATCAATTTTCGTTTCATATGGGGTTAATGGCGTTTCAAAAGACTCAGGGATTAGTTTAATTATTGCTTCACCCGGTTCCAACATTTTGTTATCAACAGGTGTTCTCCCCAATTCCTCTCCATTGACAAAAACTAAAGAGGCTGGATTTGTATTGATTATTACTCCTGCGGTTTTTGGTCTGAAGTACCCAATTAAAAAAAAGGCAGCAACCGCAAGAAGTACTAACCCCAAAAGTATAAGTACTATAGTTATTATTTTTCTCATCAGAATGTAGTTTAACAAACGAATATGAACTACTCAAGCTTAAAAGAGAAAGCCCCAAGTTATTCCCGAGGGTTTTGTGTTTAGAATCAAATTTAGGTAAAATAGACTACCATTTTCGCGAAGTTCGAATAATCCCGAATTATGGCCTGGTGGCGAAGTGGAAACGCTGCGGTCTGCAAAACCGCGATGCGGGGGTTCGATTCCCCCCCAGGCCTCCGAAATTTCCGGAATTCCTCTTTATTCCTCACGTATAAAATATCATACCGAATAAAACACGAAGTTTATTTGACTTTTGTAATTTCACAAGCTAAAATAACGCATCTCGCAAGTATTGCGAGATTTTTTGTGAAGTAGCATTCTTTTCAACTGCTCAAGCATTTGCTTGAGCTTTTCGTTTACTAAAAGCAAACGCACAGCTACTCCGGCTGGAATTAGGAGAATAAACCATGCAACTATCAATAAATCTGCCTACAAAGCGGCGCCTTGACTTACAATTAGTCAAAAAGCGAAAAAGCGTTAATGTTACTCCCCTATTCCCCGATTTGGGTAAAATACGTCGCATGCGACGTGGTAATAAAATTTCCCGTTTTTTCAGGCATATTTTTGAACACAACAAAATCCAAAAGATCCTCGGTACAAACTTAGCTCTTCTCGCAATTGCCAGTACATTCTTACCAACCAGCCATCCTTTCACTGAAGAAATCCAAGAAAGCACAATAACCCAAGTTCCCACGGTATTTACAACAGAAATTGCTATCCAATACCCTGTGGAGTTTGTTAAGACAACACAAGGATATCGTTTCTATCATCCCGCGGTTGACCTTGACGGGATAACCGGCGACCCCATTCGTCCCATTATGTCCGGCAAGGTTGAAGGCATACAATACTCCCAGCATGGTTACGGAAACGCCGTATTAGTTGATCACAGAGAAGGTATAATGTCCTTTTATGCTCATCTTTCGAAGATTTTTGTCTCCAAAGACCAAGAAGTTACAACATCAACAACTTTGGGAGAAATGGGTGCAACGGGAAGGGCATATGGCGACCATTTGCATTTGGAGATCTATCAAAACGGGAAAACTATTAATCCTCTAAACTTTCTTCCTCGCTAAGCACTTTCAACGCACGCTCAACTACTAACTTGCTTGCGGCGAGCGGAAGCTCCTTATCATAATCCTCAATTTTTATCCACCGATGTACTCCCTTGTAGGGAACAACATTTTGAGGATCTCCTTTAAAATCTTTTACTAGGAACGCTCTAGGGTGTTGCATTTTGCCTCTTTTAGAAATTAAATAATAATCTCCCAAATCAATTACCTCACCCACTTCAACCTTCCTACCCATTTCTTCTTTCACTTCTCTTATAAGAGCCTCTTCTGCAGACTCGCCCTGTCTAAATCTGATTTTCCCGCCAGGAATAAATGGCATGCTCCCAAAGTCTTCATCCTCTTCCGGTCTATCCTCAATCAGTAATTTTCCATTCCTAACAAAGAGAAATACCACCCCCGTTATAATTTCGGGTAACACTTCTATTTTCTCCTTACTCACCATCTGCCAATTTATACATTAAGTGGGAGTGAAATTCAAATGGTTCTTTATGTCATCTCAAGGGAAGTTAAGAGTGTTTAAAAGTTGTTAGGAGATAATAAGTGAGGCCATTAAGAGGAATTGGGGGGGTTACATTCCCATTCCACCACCCATTGCGCCGGGGGGCATGCCGGAAGGTGCTTTTTCTTCCTCGGGAATATCGGTAATCAACCCTTCAGTTGTCAATACCATCATAGCAACCGAGGCTGCATTCTGAAGTGCCGAGCGGGTTACCTTAAGTGGGTCCAATATTCCGAACTTTGTCATCGAACCGAACTTACCGGTTAGTGCATTATAACCAAAATCTCCACTTTTGGCCTCCAATACTTTCCTTAAAACATATCCGTCATCTTCTCCTGCATTTTTTGCGAGCCATCTAAGCGGTTGTTCCATTGTATCTTTAACTATTTCGACACCAACTCTCTCATCATCGTTTTCCAACTTGATATTATTCAATGCCTCCTTGGCCTTAAGCAATGCAACTCCCCCTCCAGGTACAACCCCCGCTTCAATTGCCGCTTTTGTTGCGCCAACGGCATCTTTTACCCTCTCTTTCTTCTCATTTAGTTCAATCTCAGTTGCGGCTCCTACATTAATTTGGGCTACTCCTCCAGAAAGTTTCGCTAATCTTTCTTCAAACTTTTCTCTATCAAATTCCGAATCACTTTCCGCTATCTGCCTCTTAAGAAGAGCTATTCTTGCATTTATGTTTGATTTTGAACCTTTTCCTCCGATTATCCTTGTATTGTCTTTATCAGCCCACACTTTGTCGGCTTTCCCCAAATCGGCCACTTCAATCGATTCAAGACTGCGACCGGTATCTTCACTTATTACCACTCCTCCCGATAGAACTGCAATATCTTCAAGCATTTCTTTACGTCTATCGCCAAAACCTGGAGCTTTTACTGCCAATACATTGAACATTCCTTTTAATTTATTTACAACTAAAGTAGCAAGAGCCTCGCCTTCTACTTCATCGGCAATTATTACCAAATTTTTCGAAACCTTCACAAATTTCTCCAAAAAGGGAAGCATGTCTTGAACCGAATTTATCTTTTTATCCGTGAGTAGAATATACGCATCTTCTACTTCAGCTTCCATTCGCTCGGGGTTACTCACAAAATATGGAGAAACATATCCCTTATCAAATTCCATTCCTTCTTTGTATTCAATATCAATGGTAAGTCCTTTGCCTTCTTCAACCGTGATTACTCCATCTCTTCCAACTTCATCTAATGCTTCTGCAATCTTTGCACCTATTTCTTCATCACCTGCGGAAACAGTAGCCACTTGATTTATTTCTTCTCGACTTTTTATCGGCTTTGCAATCTTCTCAAGCTCTTTTACAACAACGCTAACCGCTTTCTCGACACCTTTCTTAACTACCATCGGATTAGCACCAGCAGTAATGTTTTTCATGCCCAAAGCTGTCATTTCTTTAGCCAGAAGGGTTGCTGTAGTCGTACCGTCACCGGCTACATCATTTGTCTTGTCTGCTGCTTCTTTTACGATTTGTGCACCCATGTTTTCAAAGGGGTCTTCGAGCTCGATTTCTTTGGCAACAGTAACACCATCGTGGACAATGTTTGGAGCACCCCATTTTTTATCCAAAGCAATATTCCTACCCTTTGGTCCAAGGGTAGTTACAACCGCTTTGGCAACAACATCAATACCCTTCAGTAAGGATTGCCTTGCGTCGTCGCTGAACTTTAATTGTTTAGCCATATTAGTCGCTGTCGCTTCAATTTTAAATGCTAAATGATAAATGCCAAATTAGTTTAGCATTGGACATTCTTCATTGGTCATTTACCAGTTACTACTGCCAATATGTCTTCAAACTTCGCGAACAAATATTCAATACCGTCAATTTTAACCTCATTACCTCCCCACTTTTTATAGATAACAACGTCTCCAGCTTCAACAGGACTCTTTTTCTTTGTCCCGGAGTCCGTAATTTCATCTGCTCCAACAGCTAATACTATACCCTTTTGTGGTTTTTCACTCGCCGACTCCGGAAGGTATATTCCGGAAGAAGTTTTTTCTTCAGCGTCCTGAGGTTCTAACAAGAGATAGCCCGCAGCGGGTTTAAGATTTGTTTTTTTCTTTTTAGCCATAATCCTCCTCGTTTAAAACGATTAGCATTCTTTACTATCGAGTGCTATTGTAATAAAGTAAGTAGGTTGTTGTCAAGAGTTTATTTCGAAGTTCGCTGAAACCTGTCGAGTCGGGCTCGACTGCTGAAGTGAACAAGAAACAAAGCAGAGGGAAACTAAAGCCTCCTGAGAATTTATTAGACCTTATCGTAGAAAGTCTCTGCTTTATTTAATACGGAGGTTATTTCTTCTCTGGAGTCGGAGTTATCCTAACTACTCCATACTGCGAAAGCACTCTTGCAAGACCGGGTGCCATTTCCTCCAGTGCCTCTTCCGGTTTATCTTTTGAGTTTAATACCTCTTCATAAAATGCTGCAACTTTTGAGTTTATGCCGGTTTCACCATCATATGTTTCATCAGCCAAATACCAACTTCTTGCATTTGTTGCTTGCGAAACGACTGAACTTAGAATTGGATCCTGTAAATACATTCTTGCCATGTCCATCCTGGGAGATGCTAATTCAAAATTCCTTACAGTTTTTCTTTCGCTATTTATTTTCTCAAGCGACGTTCTTTCTGATAAAAATCTTAAGAACCTCCAAGCTTCCTCCTTATTCGTACTCTTGTTCCAAACTCCCTGCACCCAGTATGTTGCGTATGTTACATCCAGATCTGTCGGAAAATTTTTTGGGAGTTGCGGCAATGGAACTGTTCTAAACCTCAAGTTTGAATTCATCCCAGCAATATCGTACGCTTTTCGGGAAGGACCAAAATACATCGCCACCGCTCCTTGAGCAAAGGCGGCAGTTGATTGTGGCAAACTTTCATCCCAAACATCCTTACCTATCTCAAGATAAAAAGATACTGCATCAAAAGCTTGACTATCAGTTGGCTTCTTTAAGTCAGCACCGTTTTGAGACATCATAACACCCAGCAAATCCTGCCAAAAATCAATATTCTCGGTTTTCCCTATGGCTACGCCCGACTGTATTATTGCCCCACGGTCATCGGTAAGTGTAAGAACCCCCGTGTCGGGATTTACCAAATCCCCAAGCTCATTCCATGTTGTAGGAGGTTGCTTTAAAACTGACGCGAAAAGATCTTCATTAATATATAGAGTCATTGCATCGTAAAACAACGGTATTCCAACCAATCCCTCTTTTGTTAGTAAATCGGATACAATTATTGAATAGAAAGTCTGAGAAAATTCAGATTGACTCATTATTTGATTCGGTATCGTGGAGAGCTCGTTAAAATACATCGGCACCCAACTGTTGTGAAACTCAAAAATATCGGGGCCTTTTCCTCCGGCTAAAGAATTCGTGAGTCTGACTCGATAATCCTGACTGGATTGTCTTTTATAAACTATCTTAATATCCGGATTGTCTTCCTGGAACTCATCTATCAGAGGTTTAATCACAGACTCCTCCTCCATAATTCCCCACCACACTATCTCTCCTTTGTTTCCAAACAGTTTACCGATTTTTCCCGCCTGAAACTTATATACTACAAATAAACCTGCTAAAATTAAAACAAAAAATATTGCGAATATGCCAAGTTTCTTAGATAATCCTCCTTTTTTGCGAGGCAGCGCTTGATTTACTCCCTGTTGAACACCTTGCTCTTGAGTCAAAACCTGATCTGTCAAAACAGATTGGGGTGAACCGATATTTTCCTGTGTTACTTCTTGTTGTAATCCCTCAGACAGAGGTGTTTCTGGCTGATCCTGTTGTACAACTTCTTTTACAGAAGCTTGAGTTGTAACCTCCTCCGTTTTATAAACATTCCTTGCAATTTCGGTTTGACCCTCAGGAGAAGGAATCTGCCGAGCAGTAAACTGATCTTGCCTATTGTCATTATTTTTCATGGCAGTATCTTAATAATTTATATCATTCCTACAGCTTCATGATATCATACAAAATATATTATGTTGAACCCAAAGCTACAACACAGAAAAGGATTTTTCAGTACTAAATATTTCATTCCTTATTCAATCTCCAGCGTCTTATTCCTCATTTTGATCTCATTTCTCTTCTTTAATCTCTTCTATTGGGGGAAAATATTTCCTGGAATTAAAGTCGCGGGAGTTGACGTTGGAGGGCTATATCCGGAACAGGCCGAGGTTTTTCTAAAAGAAGAGATAAGTATCCCCGAAGTAATTACCCTCATTTCCGACAAAGAGGAGTTTAGAATCGGACTTGAAGAAATAAATCATACAATAGATTTCAAATCTTCAATTTTATCTGCATATCATCGCTACCGTACAGGAAATGTTCTTTATGACACAGCCAACAGGCTGCGTTTATTCAAACACCCTACAAACATTGGAGTAGTAAATACCGTTGATGATAATGCTGTTGAACAACATCTCTCCGCTATTCTCGGTCAAATTGAAACCGAACCTATTGAACCATCTCTGGATCTGATGAATGGCGAAGTACTAGTAGCAAAAGGGGCGAAGGGTAAAAAAGTAAACGCCAAGAAACTTCGAGCCGAGATAGATAAAAGTCTCAGCCTCCTTAATTACGACAAAATTATAGTCCCTGTTATACCGGTAGGTAACATATTAGCAGAATCAAAGATTACTTTATTCGAGAGCATGGGTAAAGCTGTTATCGGTAAATCAATTAACCTCCAATATGACTTATATAAGAAAGGGTTATCCGACAAGGAGCTTATCAGGCTACTCGATTTTGACAATATTGTTAAAAAAAGTGACTTTGAGGTTTTGCTAAAAGAAGTTAAAAGTGAAATAGAAAGAGAGCCCCAAAATTCTATTCTCACTTTCGAGGGAGGAAAAGTTCAAGAGTTCGTACCATCAAAAGATGGCGTCACAGTTGATGAAACAGTCTTTTTCGAAAAATTTGTTGTTGCAACTAGGGATTTAATCAACACAAAAATTGAAACTATTACTGTTGAAATGCCTGTTACAATAATTGCTCCTGAAATAAGAACCGAGGATGTTAATAATCTTGGAATAAAGAAACTAATCGGGCGGGGAACTTCCAGGTTTTCAGGGTCTATTTCATCAAGAATATACAACATTGGAGTAGCTTCCTCAAAATTTAACGGAGTATTAGTTAAGCCTAATGAGACCGTATCTTTTAACAACATCTTGGGCGACGTGTCAGCCCTTACCGGATATAAGCAAGCTTACATTATAAAAGACGGAAAAACTGTGCTGGGAGACGGAGGAGGAGTATGTCAGGTTTCTACAACACTTTTTAGGGCGGTTCTTGATGCGGGGCTCCCAATTACCGAAAGAAGGGCTCATTCTTATCGTGTAGGTTATTATGAACAAGACTCCCCTGTCGGTCTTGATGCAACAGTATACGCACCTACAACGGATTTTAAATTCAAAAACGACACAGGAAATCACCTTCTCATCCAAACAGAATTTTTTCCTAATAAATCCATATTAATTTACGAAATTTACGGAACCAGTGATGGAAGGGTAGCGACTATATCAAAACCTGTAGTTTCAAGCGTTTCTCCTCCACCTGAAGACCTTTATATTGACGATCCGACACTACCTATCGGAACCATTAAGCAAATAGATTACAAAGCATGGGGGGCAAAAGCATACTTTACATATACTGTCGAAAGGGACGGAGAAGTAATTATCGAAAAATCTTTCTACTCAAACTATCAACCCTGGCAAGCGAAATTTTTACAGGGAACCGCCCCTGTTATTTGAGACCAGTTCGCTTCTATATATATCAATTAGTCCTGAAAGGGATTGTAGATTAACTTCCGATGCATACTCCACACTCTCATTATTAATATCTGTCATTTTCCATAATTGTCCACAATCCTCTGACTCGAATAACAATTTAGTTCTATCTCCTTTTATGAGAATCCCTTCTTCGTCCTGAATATGAAACACAACTACTTTTGTTTCTCCTCCATCCTTAATATTTTGAATCCCCAAACCCGAGAGTGTGTCTTTCAATACTATATTAGGAAAAGAAATTATTGTTCCCACCTCTGAAATTTGTTGATTTGAAAGTATTTTAGGCGATAAATACATCAAGTTTATCTTTCCCAAAACCACTTCACCCGTAGTAAGTTCTCTTAATGGTTTTGTTTTTTCTGAGTCGCCTTTTGGCTTGGAACTCCACCCGCCATGATTCATATCTAAACCCAAATATTCCTTCAACAACATATTCTAAAAATATACGTTCATCTCAGTGGTGTAAACAAGCAAAAAGAACTGTAACTATCCAATCGTGGTAAAATTCCAATATGAGAATCTTAGGAATTGAAACAAGCTGTGACGAGACTGCCGTGGCGGTGGTTGAGGACGGAATAAAAATTCTCTCCAGCGTAATTGCCAGCTCTTCGGAAATTCATGCCAAAACTGGTGGAATAATACCGGAACAAGCGGCGCGTGCTCAAATTCAAAGTATTATTCCAATTATTATTGAATCTATCGCCGATGCCGCTTCAATTCCCAATTTCCAATTTCCAATTTCCAATGAACATCAAAAAATTATCCAAAAATATATTGATAAAAATATTACCTCTGTTGCAGTCACTTATGGACCCGGCTTGATTGGTTCACTGCTTGTGGGACTAGAAACTGCAAAAACTCTTTCCTATCTTTGGAAAAAACCTCTAATTCCTGTAAATCATTTGGTCGGACATATTTACGCGAATTTCATTCGCGAATTACCAAGCTCCAATCTCGCAGAGACGAGCTCTGCTTTAGTCAAAGACCAAGCTTTAGCTTTAGTCGAAGACCAAGCTTCAGCTTATTTCCAATTTCCAAACAAATTACCCGAGTTCCCCGCTCTTGCACTGGTTGTGTCCGGGGGACATACGGATTTAGTGCTTATGGCGGGGCATGGGAAATTTAAGTGGATAGGCGGAACACGAGATGACGCTGCCGGTGAAGCCTTTGACAAAACAGCTCGACTACTGGGACTTCCCTATCCCGGAGGACCCGCTATAGCAGCTGCAGCTGCAAAATATCTTCGCAAAACACCAACCGCCAACCACAATTCACTTAACATGTTTCCAAGACCAATGATTAATAAAGATAATTTCGATTGGAGTTTCTCGGGTCTCAAAACCGCTGTCTTAAAAGAATTCAATCAGCATTCATCGCAAAAAAATATAATCCCACGCTATAGCGCCGAAGTACAAGAAGCGATAGTTGAAGTTCTAGTTTATAAAACTATAAAAGCAGCAAAAAAATATAAACCGAAATCTATTCTTCTTGCCGGCGGTGTTGCAGCAAACAATCGTCTCCGTGAGAAATTTCAATTCGAAATTAGAAATTCGAAATTAGAAATTGATTTATTCATTCCTCCTCCAAAATTTTGCACCGATAACGCCGCATATATCGCAAGTTGTGCCTACTTCAATAACAATCCTGTAAATTGGAACCAAATAGCAGCAAATCCACAGTTATCTATAATGGGAGAAATTTAGTTTCAGTCAATCGGTTAACAGATTAAGCGTATGCAAATTATTAAAGTAGATAACAACAAACCTGATCATAAATCCATTAAGAAGGCCGCTGATATTTTGAAAGCGAGCGGTCTTGTGGTTTACCCAACCGACACCGCTTATGGCCTGGGTGTTAATGCCTTAGATAAAATTGCTATTAACAAATTGTATGAAGTCAAGGAGAGAAACTACTCGAAACCAACACACGTGGTCGTACGTGATTGGAAAATGATTAATGAAATAACCTATCCTAATGAGAATGCAAAAATACTTTACAAAAAATTCCTTCCCGGTCCTCTAACTTTAATCCTTCCGAAGAGGAAATCTGTTCCTGATTTGCTTACTGCTAACCTTCCTACTTTGGGTATTAGAATCCCTAACAATTTAATCACTCAATCACTTAGCAACTCATTACCTTTCCCCTACACAACGCCCTCTGCAAACCGAACGGAAGGGAAAATACCTTACTCTGTTGAAGATGTAAAACGCGAACTCGACACAAAACACATGAAGCCTCATCCAGCACGAAGGCTGGGTGTTTCCTTCAAAATCCTGAAGGAAAGAACTCGGCTCCGCCGAGAGGCTTCGTTACGCCGCATTGCTACCCCGAACCGTCTGGTTCAGGGCTGCAGCTCACCCCCCAGAACGGCAGTGCGTCGCCAGAGGCTATGCTGGCGGCACGAGCATGGGGGTACTCGCCTTGATGCAGTTGTCATAGATTTAATGCTAGATGCAGGAAAAATTCCGGAAACATTACCCTCAACCCTTATAGATTTATCAAAACATGTTCCAACAATTCTTCGAGAAGGTCCGATAACGGAAAGCCAAATTAATAGTACAATTAATCTTTAACTAGAAAGCCTTTTGTGAAATAAGCTTAATTTAGGTATAATTTTCGCATGGACAAAAATTACAATCACAAAACTAACGAGCCAGAGATTTATAATTTCTGGGAAAAGTCAGGGGCATTTACACCAAAGGTAAATAAAAAAAGGAAGCCTTTTACAATTATCATGCCTCCACCAAATGCGAACGAAGACCTTCATATTGGACATGCTAGGTTTATAGCCATTGAGGACATTTTAACCCGTTATCACAGAATGAAAGGAGAGCCCACCCTTTGGCTCCCGGGAGCCGATCACGCCGGTATTGAAACCCAGTATGTGTTTGAGAAAAAACTTGCCGAAAAGGGAAAATCACGTTTTGATTATGATAGAAAAACTCTTTACAAAATGATTTGGGAATATTCAATGGGAAAAAAGAAGGTTATGGAAGCTCAACTTAAAACCTTAGGGGCTTCGTGTGACTGGTCAAGAAATAAGTACACACTTGACCCGGACATCATAAAAATCGTTTACAAAACATTCAAAAAACTTTTCGACGATGGTTTAATTTATAGAGGAGATAGGATTGTTAATTATTGTCCCCGATGCGGGACTTCATTTTCTCAACTTGAAGTAAACCACGTTGAAAGAGATGATGAGTTTTACTACATTGATTACGGTCCTGTTAATATCGCCACAACAAGACCTGAAACAATATTTGCCGACGTTGCCATTGCCGTTAGCCCAAAAGATAAAAGGCACAACAAACTTGTAGGAAAGTCTGCAATGCTTCCGATTGTCAATAGAGAGATTCCAATAATTGAAGATTCGCTTGTTGATCCTGAATTTGGTACTGGTGCACTGAAAGTTACACCTGGCCATGATGTAACCGACTTTGAAATAGGACAAAAGCACAATCTTACAAGCATGTCTGTGATTGATAAAAACGGAAAGATGATAAATACTCCCGAGAAATATATTGGATTAACTGCTGAAAAAGCAAGAGTAGAGGTTGTAAAAGACCTTAAAAAGATAAACAAAATCAAAAAGATTGAAAAAATTCATCATAGCGTTGGTGTTTGCTATAAACACAAAACATTGATCGAACCGATGCTTTCAAAGCAGTGGTTTATTAAAGTTGAATCGCTAGCCAAAAAAACTCTCAATGCCATTCAAAAAAAAGAAGTGGACATTGTTTCTACCAAATACGAAAAGGTTGCTAAACATTGGTTAAGAAATTTAAAAGATTGGAATATCTCAAGACAAAATATCTGGGGTATACGAATTCCCGCTTTCAGATGCGAGAAGTGCTTGAAATGGACTATCACCGAAGGCGAGAAACCAAAGGCTTGTTCATCTTGCCATTACAATAAACTTGTTCGGGATGAAGACACCTTTGATACATGGTTTTCTTCGGGACAGTGGCCTTTTGTCACCCTAAAAACCACAGCAAAGGGTGATTTTGAATATTTCTACCCAACGAGCGTAATGGAAACCGCGTACGACATTCTTGCCTTTTGGGTACTGCGTATGATCATGTTTGGACTCTATGAAACCGGAAAAGTACCCTTTAAGGAAGTTGTTCTCCATGGAGTAGTGCGGGATCCCTTGGGACAGAAAATTAGCAAATCTAAGGGAAATGTTATAGACCCCATAGAGATGACCGATAAGTACGGTGCAGATTCGGTACGTATGAGCATTATATGGGGAGCAAAGATTGACAATGATATTGCGCTCTCCGAACCTAACATTAAAGGCCAAAGAAACTTCGCAAACAAGATTTGGAACGTCGCCCGTTTTGTATTAATGGAGCCTCCCGGAAAGAGAACAAAACAAACCGCCGACGAAAAAAAAATACTCAGTGAACTTAAAAAAACCAGCAATAAAGTAACAAAGCTGATTGATAAACACAGACTAAACGAGGCAGCCGAGGTTCTATACGATTTTGTTTGGAATAAGTTTGCAAACGATTATCTTGAGAAAACAAAAAAAAGGAGAGGTGAAGCCCAAGTCACACTTGAAAAGGTTTTGCAAGATAGTTTGAAATTACTACACCCTTTCATGCCTTTTGTTACCGAAACGATTTGGCAAAACGGCAAGGATCGGTTTGACTCCCCCATACTTATATCGGCCTCCTGGCCTAAATAAACTTCCGACGATAATTATTCCAGCATAACAAAACCTGCAAGTACGTTATCTATTTGCTCGGGAACCGTGCTAATCGAATATGTATAATCTCCATTAGTTACTAAAATTATCGTACGAGACTCAAGCTCCTCGCTACCCTGATAGTCAAGCTTTATAGCATCATAATCCGTCAGTTTAACTATCTCTCTTTTCGGCTTGATATCTGAAAATTCCGCCTCAACAATTTCGCGTATCTTAGCTTCTTCTTCCTCAAGCGCTCTATTACTTACTCCAATAGCAACTCCACTCTCCTCAGAAAACCGGTTTTCCTCAAATCTAACAAAAAATAAGTAATCCCCGCTGTCATCATACTCTCTTTTTACAAGCAATCTTGGTACATAAACCGAAAATCTATATTCCGGATGAATAAAATATTCCCAATCGCGAATTCTTTCCAAAACAACACTCTCACTCCCTCCATTTTCATCCAAAGTACTATCATAATTATCAACCCTACCCTTTTTATCCCCTTCCGTTAAAGCAACCTTCAATAGCAAAATTAAGGCTGAAACAAATAATATAAATAGCCCGATATTTAAGGGTTTTCCAAAAATAAGAATCACTATTCTTTTAACTTTCCTCTTCATATATTTTTCTGACATCATCGATTAACACTGCTTTTCTAATTCATACTAAGTAATTATAATAATAATGTTGAAGCCTATTGTGTTAAATTTCAAGACTAAAAAATTTCTCGTGAATGTCAAAGCAAGTAATAATTCGAAAATGATATATACTATATGCGCTTCTATAGTACTAATAACTTTATCGATCTTTAATTTCTCTCTATTTTATTGGCAGCAATTTAGGACAATTAGCCAAAATAGCGTTCTCGGAACCCAAAATGAGATTGAAAGAGGGTTGGATTATTGGTACAACATGGTTTCTCAACATCCTAACTATATTATTGCCTGGCTAGAAATTGCAAAACTTGAGAACCTAAGGGGTAACCAACAGGCAGTTAAGAATGCTATAAAATTTGCAGAAGCTATTGAGCCAAACGTTGAAGAACTGATTAAAACGAAAAAGGAGTTAGGTCTTTGATTCCTGATCTTTTTCTTCCTCTCCAGTTTCTTCTTCTCCCTTCTCGCTTTCTTCCTTCCCTTCCTCCTCTTCCTTTTCTTCACCTTCTTTCTCTTCCGCAGGTGGAGCCACTTCCTCCTCTTTCCTTAATGGCTCAACTTTTACAATAACCCTCTCGCTGTCTTCCTTCATCTCTACCTTTGTCTTGTCTATGGAAATGTCTTTAACCTGGATTTGATCATCAGCGTTTTCCAGTTTAGATATATCGATCTCAAAGCTTTCAGGTAATTCCGTTGGCAGAGCCTCTACTTCGACCTCGTCAGTATATTGGACAATGGTTCCGATACCCTGTTTTTCTGCCAAAGAGTCTCCCACAAGTTCAATTGGTATTTGAACCGTCACTTTTTGCTTAAGATCCACTTGTAAAAAGTCAATATGTAGAGGAAGATCCGTGATCGGATCAGTCTGTACGTTGTGTATTAAAGTCGGTCTGTTTTTACCTTCAAGAACAATATTAACAATATTCGTTTCACCTGCTTCTTTGAAAATGTTCCTGAATTCCTTGAAATTAACAGTTATGCTCTCCGACTTCACTTTATTGCCATAAACATTCCCGGGCAAAAGACCCTTACTTCTTAACTTCTTAACTTTTCTTCCCAGTTCTTTTCTCTTGGTTGCTTTAATTTTTAAATTCATTTTCCCAAAATATTCGCGAGATGGAATCTCGCGATAGATTTGTATTATATCCGAACCGATTTTCTTCGGTCAAGCTCAAGTTTGTAGATCGAAAACTCATATCCCGAGCGTTTACTTTTACATCAACCTCTATTGGATAGTCATCTGTACCGGATTGCTTAATCCATTTCAACCTATACTCTCCATTCTTATTCATTTTCAAGTCAGTTCCGCTTTCCCAAGAAAAAACGACAGCAATCGTTTCGCCTTGGCCAATCTGTACAAACGTTCCAATTTCTTTATTCCCTTGAATGCCAAAAACTTGTGGCCTCACTTCCTTCCTATTATCTTCCGATATAAATTCTATCATCCCAACGCCTGCGCCGGATGGTATCAATACTCTAATATAATTTTTATAGGAGTTGCCATTCTCGCTTGCATCGGTATTTTCACTACTTCCAATATTCTCAATAAAGATAACCAAATTTCTCTTTATCACCCCTTCTTCTATTGACACTTCTAAAGAAGCATATTTATTAGTACTAATCGATCTACTTTCTGTTAGTTCGGATTCAATTATTTCAACGTAATCTTCGTAGCAATTCCCCCAACACTCGTCAGCGACAATCGAACCATCCCACCCAATGTCTGAAAGAGTTCTTCTCAATTTATTATTGTGCACAAAAACTTGAATTTCTTTTTCTTCTAAACTTTCAAACAAAAGGTCTAACAACTTACTTTTGTTTTTCTGCTTCATCATGTAGGCTTTTTCAATCATATTTTTTAGAATGACTGCCGAAATGTCTCTCCGTCCATGACTATCAGGATAGTTTTCATATCCACCGGAATTTAAGATGACATCAATATTTCCCTTTTTAATTACAACATCTTCTTCTATTGCCAATTGTC
>Ga0209976_10000910_pt1 | contig 17958 bp, 18 predicted proteins | sample SumtaG_FD_182806 | JGI IMG/M metagenome (GOLD analysis project Ga0209976, IMG submission 182806) | Deep subsurface microbial communities from Indian Ocean to uncover new lineages of life (NeLLi) - Sumatra_00157 metaG (SPAdes) (version 2) | ecosystem: Environmental > Aquatic > Marine > Oceanic >...
GATTCCTCTGGTAGTTTGGTTAAGGGCTCTGTTCCATGGGGAAGGGTAGTTGATTTCACGGAAGAAGATTGTCCTTTGGATATGGCTGTGGTTGGAAGGAACCTGGATGGAAGTCTAAAGTGTTCTTCTTCAGTTTGTGCAGCTTGTTCAGAGCTTTGTTTGGAATATGATTGCGGTGAACCTGACTTGGTAGGAGGATGTAAACCAAAGCCGGTAGGAGAACAAGGACTTTCAGCTTGTCAGCAATGCGACGGCTCTTTTTTGGATCCTGAATTCGTCCCAAATAATAATCAAGATATAGAGGGTTTGAATTTATGTAACAGCGCTTGCTATGCCTGTCAGAGTGGAGTTTGCGACCCTGCTGATATAAATACAGATCCTGGAGGACAATGTCCTTACGATATTCAATATCAAATAGGGGGTGATCCAAATTACTGTCAACAAAGGGAAAGGGATGGATTTTGTGATGGGGTGGGTTCGTGTAATGATTATAGTTCTTGGCAAAATATAAATGAAAATCAAGTTTGTTCATCCAATGCTCCTCACTGCAGCGGCGACACTTATTACGCAGGATATACTTGTGCGGGTGGAATATGCAATCAGGATTATAATGATATTGGTTGCTGTCAGGGTTCAAAATGTCCTTCAAGCTCTTATTGTAGGCAGTCAGACCATACGTGTGTTGTTTTACCTCTTTGTACCCAACGTAATAATGTTGGTTTTGGATATGTGAATGCTGCAGATGATTCTCGCTGTGGAATAATAGATTGTGATGGCCGCAATTATTATTACACCACCGGTAGCAATGGCCCATCTGTTACAGAGACTTGCTTGTACAGAAATTATGTAGATATTACCACGAATAGGTGTGAGGGATTCAATAATTGTAAAGACCCTAATAGCTCTGATTGTACTGCTTCTAACAATCAAACAATAGCAAGTTGTGGTCGTTGTAGGTATTTAACTGGTGGTACTTGTAATTCAGGAGCTTCATGCGGTACTTATACACTAGGGACAAATTGTGGTACAAATCAGTGGTGTATAGGTAACTTTTGTCGATCTGACCATACTTGTCGCGTAAAACCATTTAGTTTCTTCTTAAGCTGTATTAATACTTGTGCGGTTTATGGTGAAAGTTGTGTCAGATCCTATTCAAGCACTGGTTGTATTAGCGGTTTTTCGTTCTGCGGAGATATCTTTGTTAGTTCTTGTCTATGTTTTGGAGGACCCATATAATCAATAAACGGTGGAGAGATTTTTACAATTGTGTTTGTGGGATATTCGTTAACTAAATTAATATATATGAAGCTGTAAATTATTGTCTGATATAAAGGATTGTCTTAAAATATTAAATAATCATCAATTTTTGAAAAATGAAATTTGAGATTAAAAAAGTTGGCTTAGTCTTTATATTTCTGCTTGTGTTTATTGCAGGGTTTTTTCTAGGGAAATATTTAAATTACGGGAAAGACTATGCTACTGATTTATCAAATAACCAAACAGATAAAGACGGTCAGGAAGAAGTTAAGGATCGGGGATATATTTTTGAAACAGACGAGGGGCTTATGATTAAAAAAGGGATAGACTTCCTTTTAAATCCAGATGAGAAATTTATCCGAGTAGCTTCCATGTATGTTAAAAAAATGAATGAGATATGTGAGAGTACCGAACTTGAGAGTGCCTGGAAGAAGAAGTTTGATGACGATATAGGAGATTATAAGTTCTTATATAAGCTATGTGATTTTAATCCGACTTCCGAAGAGATTTCTCCGGATTTTAAAAGCATTCTTCCCTTAAGCCTTAGAGTTGTTGCCAAGGCGATCTACTGTGAAGATTTTTCTTATGAGGATATTATAAAAGACATAAATCAAATTGAGAGGGACGGGAGTTTTAATTCTATTTATCTTTTATTCTCTCTGGGAATAATGAAGGAAAATCAATGTTATGGTGAAGAGTTGTTGGAGCCCCTGACAGAAGATTTAATAAACAGATTTGTCGTGCTGCAGTGGGAAGCTGCTAATGATAAAAAGCTTTCTGAATTCTGTGATTCTGGGGAATTGGATAAATATGTAGCTCGAGCAGCTTTTATAAGTTATGCTGGTTATCCGATAAGAGGGACTTGGCTTGAAAATATATTAGCCTGTCAGATGGATAATGGAAGCTGGCTTGATAACTCTCACACTACTTCGTTGGCACTATGGGCTCTTATTCAGGAAAAGGGAGCTTGTGAATAGAGAATAAGTATTTATAGCTAAAGGTATATTTATAAAGAAGTAAACGGGCACAAAGCCAGTCTTTTTTTTTAGTTTTCAATATATATGTTAAAATGAACTAGACTTTTGGTTTAATTTTTGGTAAAAATAAAGATTGTTTAATATGACTTCTCAGAACAAAGGGAAATTTAGTTTATTTTTTTTAGTTATTTTAATTTTTGGGGCTTTTGGTCTTGGTTTTTGGACAGGGCAGGAATATAAGATTTGTGATGTTTGTCCGCCAGAAGACATTAATTTTTCTTTGTTCTGGGAAGCTTATAATAAAATACAGGAAAAGTTTGTAGATAGAGAGAAGATTGATATTCAGAAAATTATTTATGGAGCTATTTCTGGTATGGTAAATTCATTAGATGACCCCTATACTGTCTTTTTCCCTCCAGAAGATACAAAAAAGTTTAAAGAAGATGTTTCAGGAGTTTTTGAAGGAGTGGGAATGCAAATAGATATTAAAAAAGGACAGTTGCAGGTAGTAGCTCCTTTGGAAGGCACTCCAGCTCAAAAAGCAGGCTTAAGACCAGGGGATAAGATTATAAAAGTTAATGATACCTTGACTGCTGAGTTAACGCTTGATGAAGTGGTTAGTTTAATAAGGGGGCCGAGGGGAACAGAAGTTGTTTTAACTATTTTTAGAGAGGGCTGGGATGAGACAAAGGATTTTAGAATAGTAAGAGGAGTGATTGAAGTTCCTTCTTTAAAATGGGAATTAATAGAAGATGATATAGCCTATATTAAACTTTATCAGTTTAGTAAAAAGGCACTTTTTGATTTTACCGAGACTGTATTTGAGATATTGGATAGTCCGGCAAAAAAAATCATTCTTGATTTAAGAAATAACCCCGGGGGATTATTAACAGTAGCCCAAGATATTGCTGGTTGGTTTTTAGAAAATGGAGATATTGTAGTTATTGAAGATTTTAGAGACAGGGAAGATGTAGAGTATAAGGCCTATGGAAATGGAGTATTTTTAGATTATAAGATAGTGGTTTTAATAAATAAGGGTTCAGCTTCTGGTTCTGAAATATTAGCTGGTGCTTTAAGGGATAATCGTGATATATTATTAATTGGAGAAAAATCTTTTGGTAAGGGCTCAGTTCAAGAATTAGACGAGCTAAGGGGAGGGTCCAGTTTAAAAATCACTATTGCCAAGTGGCTTACTCCAAAAGGAGAACTTATTACAGAGACAGGGCTTGAGCCTGACGTTAAGGTAGAAATGAGCATAGAGGATTATGAAGAGGAAAGAGATCCTCAGTTAGATAAAGCTGTTGAAGTAATAAAAAATTTATAGTAAATTAATATAATATGATAATCATTCTTCTAAAAGACGTTGAAAATATAGGGAAAAAATATGAAGTGAAAGAAGTAAAGGATGGCTATGCCAGGAATTTTTTAATTCCTCAGGGATTAGCAGAACCTGCCACAAAAGAAGCTTTAAAGAAATTAGAACTTCGAAAAGAAATAGAAGAAAAAGAGGCAGAAGATGGGTTGAAAGAGATTCAATCTTTAGCTAGCAATATTGACGGACAGGATGTTACAATCGTAGTTAAGATTGGTAAAGAAGATCAATTTTTTGAGTCAATCACTCCCCAGAAAATTTTAGAAGGTCTAAAAAAATTGGGTTTTAATATTAAAAAAAGACAAATTGAACTTGCTGAACCAATCAAAACTTTGGGAGAGTTCCCAGTTAAAATTAAGTTTGAACATAACTTAGAAGCAGAGATAACAGTAATAATTGTTGAGGAGGATAAAATTTAGGGTGTAGTGTCTAGGTATTTAGGTCTAGCTAAAATAACTAAATCCTTGACTCTAAATCCTAGAATCTAAAAATGCCACGTTTTATTTTTGTAGTTGGTGGTGTAATGTCAGCTGTGGGCAAAGGAGTAGCTACGGCTTCCTTGGGAAGAATCTTAAAATCCAAAGGTTTTAAGGTCACAGCTATTAAGATAGACCCTTATATCAATGTTGATGCCGGCACCATGAACCCCATAGAACATGGGGAAGTTTTTGTTATGGACGATGGAACTGAATGTGACCAGGATATTGGAAACTACGAGAGATTTTTAGATGAAACTTTAACTACAGATAACTATTTGACAACAGGAAGGGTTTATCAAGCCGTAATTAGTCGGGAGAGAAATTTGGGATATGAAGGCCGATGTGTGGAAGTGGTTCCCGATATTCCAAATGAAATTATTTACAGAATTAAAAAAGCCGGCAGAAAAAATAAAGCTGATTTCATTTTAATTGAGGTGGGGGGAACGGTAGGTGAGTATCAAAATATGTTATTCTTGGAAGCAGGCCGAATGATGAAGTTAAAAAATCCAAAAGAAGTAATTTTTATTTTGGTTTCCTATTTGCCAATTCCAGAAACAATTGGAGAAATGAAAACTAAACCCACTCAAACAGCAGCCAGGATTTTAAACGGGGCCGGAATTCAGGCAGATATTATTTTAGGTAGAGCTAAGGTTCCGCTGGACGAACCTCGGAAAAGGAAAATTTCAATTTTCTGTAGTGTTCAAAAAAAAGATGTTATCTCAGCTCCAAACACAGAATCAATTTATGAGGTTCCTTTAATTTATGAAAAAGAAAATTTAGGAAATAGAGTTTTAAAGAAATTTGATTTAAAACCAAAGAAGAAAAACTTAAGAGATTGGCGAAAACTGATTAAGAGAATCAAAAGTGCCAAAAAAGAAGTTAAAATCGGAATAGTTGGAAAGTATTTTAAAACAGGTGACTTTACTTTAATGGATTCTTATATCTCAGTAATTGAAGCAATAAAACATGCATCTTATTTTTTTGGCAGGAAACCTAAAATTTCCTGGTTATCAGCTGAGAAATATCAAAGAAGCCCAGATTCTTTAAAAGAACTTAAAGGTTACGATGGAATAATTATTCCTGGTGGTTTTGGCAAGAGGGGGATTGAGGGGAAAATAAAGGCAATTGAGTTCTTAAGAAAGAATAAAATTCCATTTTTAGGGCTTTGTCTGGGAATGCAATTATCCGTTGTTGAATTTGCCAGAAATGTTTGCGGTATGGAAGAAGCTAATTCTACCGAGTTTTCCAAAACAACAAAATATCCGGTCATTGACGTTATGCCGGAACAAAAAGCTCTCTTGAGAGAAAAAAAGTATGGAGCAACTATGAGATTAGGCGCTTATAAGTGCAGACTAAAAGAAGGCACTGTGAGTTTTTATGCTTATAGTAAAGAAAGATATGTTTCTGAGCGTCATCGCCATCGCTATGAGCTAAACAATGTTTTTCGCAAAAGATTAGAGAAAAAAGGTTTAGTTATAGCTGGAGTTAACCCGGAGAAAGATTTAGTTGAGATAATTGAGATTAAAAATCATCCTTTTTTTGTAGCTACTCAATTTCATCCTGAATTTAAATCAAGTCCTTTAAAGCCCCATCCTTTATTTTTGAATTTTGTCAGAATTTCTATTAAGAAAAGAACCTAAATGCTCTTAAAATTGACTCAGTTTTTTAAAAAACACCAAAAAGATTTAGTTTTATTAATCTTTGTTATTTTAATTTCTTTACTTTCTTTTGCTATTGGTTTTATTGTGGCTAAACAAAGAGAGAGAGAATCTTTAAGAATTGAATATTATGAAAATGAAAAATCAAAAAGTTGCTATTATTGGAGGAGGAATTTGCGGACTATATTTAGCTTGGAAATTATCTGAAAAAGGTTACAAAGTAATCTTATTTGAAAAAAATAAAAAGATTGGAAAAGAAGCTTGTTCCGGACTTTTTTCCAAAAGAATCTTAGATTTTATACCAGAAAGTAAAAAATTAATTCAAAATCAAATAGAATATGCTCTTTTGCATTTTCCTAAAAAAACAATTAGAATTGATTTTTCAGCAAATTTTTATGTAATGGAACATGCGAGATTAGATAGATTAGTTTTATCTTTAGCTCAAAAAAATGGGACTAAAATTATTTTAAACAAAAAAATTGATTATTTTCCCACAGGTTTTGAAAGAATAATAGGTTGTGATGGAGCTGCTTCTAAAGTTCGGAGACTTTTGAAATTGAAAAACCCTGAATTGCGTTTGGGAATTCAAGGTTTTGTTCCCGGAAGGGAATCTTCAGGTTTTGTTGAGACTTGGCCGACAGAATACGGGTTTTTATGGAAGATCCCGAGGGCTAATGAGATAGAATATGGTATAATTGAGAAGAAAGACAGGGCAAAAGAGATTTTTGATAATTTCTTAGCTAAAAAGAAGATTAATTTAAGAAAGATAAATTCAGCTCTTATTCCTCAAGGATTTATAATACCTTTTAATTCTAAAGTTACTCTTTGCGGGGATTCAGCAGGCCTTACCAAGCCCTGGTCAGGAGGAGGCGTTATTTGGGGTTTGAAGGCTGCTGATATTTTATTGAAAAATTTCCCAGATTTTTTAAAATATAGAAAAGAGCTTAAAAAGTTTTTTTTACCAAAGATTATTTTTTCAAAAATAACGACTAAATTAGCTTATTTTTTTGGTTTTAAAGCTCCTTATTTTCTACCAAAAAACATTAAAATAGAGAGTGATTTTTTACTATAAAAAAATGAAAGGAAAAACAAAAAAAATACCAAAACATTTAGGTATTATTCTTGATGGCAATCGGAGATGGGCAAAAGAAAAAGGATTAACTACTTTTGAAGGACATAGAAGGGGATTGAGAAAGGTAAAAGATGTGACAGAATGGTGTTTGGAAAAAGGTGTAAAAATCTTAACTGTTTTTATTTTTTCAACTGAGAATTGGAAGAGGTCAAAAGAGGAAGTTAATTATTTAATGAAGTTAGCCCATAAAGCTACCACTGTTGATTTAAAAAATGTTGCTAAAAAAGGGGTAAAAGTGAATATTATCGGAGAAAGACAAAGATTACCAGAATTTGTTAAAAAAGGAATTAGAGAAATTGAGAGGACTACAAGTAAGAATAAAAAAATGACTCTTAACTTAGCTTTGAGTTATGGGGGCAGGGGAGAAATTGTCCAGGCAATAAAAAATATAGTTAAAAAGAAAGTTTCAGTTAAAAAAATTACAGAAAGTTTAATTTCAAAAAATCTCTGGACATCTGATTTAGATATGATTATAAGGACGGGTAAAGAAAAGCGTATTTCTAATTTTTTGATATGGCAGGCAGCTTATGCCGAACTTTATTTTTTGGAAAAATACTGGCCTGCTTTTAATAAGAGAGACTTAAATGAAGCTATTGCAGTTTATAATAAAAGAAAAAGGAGATTTGGAAAATAGCTTAGTAGAAAATATTTATGGAAAAGAAGGAACACCATTCTCTTTTTGGCTTTAGCTTGATTGAATTATTGATTATTATTTCCATTATAGGTTCTTTAGCTTTGATAGTTTTGGTAAATATAGGGCCTGCCAGGGAAAAGGCGAGAATAGCTAGAGCTAAAATTGATATTAGACAAATCTATAACGCAATAGTTTTACTTGAAGCTGATAGTGAAGAGTGGCCAGGTCACCAAGCACCTTTTATAGTAGCTGCTGGAGCAAGCAATAATGAAATATGTGCAGATGGCTGTTCGTATGGCTTAAGTGATTGTGAAGCAGGATTAGCTTGTGACCCTTCGTTTCCTAATGAGTATCCAAATTGGCAAGGACCCTATATGGAAAACATTCCAGAAGACCCCTGGGGAAACGAGTATTTTTTTGACACAGATTATGATATTGAGCCAGGAGCGGGAGAAAAATGGGCAGTGGTAATTGGTTCTTATGGACCTAATGGCCAAGGGAATAATCAGTATGATGAAGATGATGTTACTTATCTTCTTATTTCAGAATAATTTATTTTACAAAAAATGACTAAAAGAAAAACAACAAAGTTTTTAATAGTTTTTACTCTTCTTACGACTGTATTGATCTTTAATTTCTTCTCTATTCAAGTTGAGGCGGAAGAAAAATCCTGGGATTTCGAGAAATGGCAGGTTGATATTGAAATTGATGAAGATGGAACATTTCTGGTAAAAGAAAAACAGACTTTTAATTTTCGAGGAAATTTTCGTTGGGTAAAAAGAGATATCCTAAAGCAAAGATTAAGAAAGATAAGTGAAGTTTCAGTTTTTGATGAGTCAGGCAGAGAGCTTTCTGGAAAAGAGATAGAGATTAAAGAAAATGAAGGCTATGTCAGTATTAAGCTAAATTTTAATTTAAAAGACACTCAAAAGACGTGGACCTTTCAGTATAGGGTTCATGGGGGCTTGGGATTCTTTACAAACTATGATGAAATTTACTGGAATGCCGTTTCTTCAGAAAGAGAAGTTCCGATAAAAAAGGTTGATGTTTACGTTTCCTTACCAAAGGAAGTTCAAGAAGAAAGATTCAAGCAAAGGCTTTTTGTAGGAGTTTTTAGTAGCGAGAGACAATCTTTTAATTATCGAGTAATTGATCAAAGCACATTGAGTTTCTGGGGAGAAGATATTGCTCCTTACGAAAACTTCACTATTGTAGCTTCATTTCCAAAGGGAATTGTTCAAAATTCAGGCGCTGTTGAAGTATTTTCTAATCCTTTGTCAGGTGAAGTTTTAATTGACGGTAATAAAACAGGCCTTAAAACTCCCATTGTTTTGGAACAAGGTTATGATATTTCTTTGGGCTCCCACACAATTTCAGTGGAAAGTTTCGGTTGGAAAGTGGAAGAAGAAAAAACTGTTTTAGTCGAGGAAGGAAAGGTTAAAGAAATAGAAATTACTTTAATTAAGAAATCCTGGTTGGAAATTTTAGCCTTTTTACCATTTTTAATTCCTTTAGGTTTAATAGGTTTTATCTTTAAGAGAAGGAAGAGATACTTTAAGGTTAAAAAAACAATAATTGCCCAGTATGAACCCCCCGATAGTTTACCTCCTTTGGAAGTCGGGGCTTTAGTAGATGCTCAAATTCAACCCAGAGACATTACAGCAGTAATTATTGATTTAGCTTACAGAGGCTATATTAAGATTAAAGAAGAGGTGGAAAAAGGATTTTTCGGAACTAAAAGAAAGTACACTTTAATTAAAACAACAAATTTTTCTCTAAATAATAATAATTTGAAAGACTATGAAAAATCCTTATGTTCTGCTCTTTTTGGCTTTAAATATCAGATTGAAATAGATGAGTTAAGGAAGAAAACTTCTCTAGCCAAGGATCTAAAGAGTATAAAAGATAAAGTGTTCCAGAAATTAATTAATAATAATTATTTAAAAACCAGTTCTAATAAGGAAGCATTATTCTATCTTGGAATTTTTCTTCTGATAGTAATTACAGGAGTTCTGTCTTTAATTTTATTCAGTTTTATCCTTAAATATGTTTACCTTATCCAATCTTTAATAATATCTTCAATAATAGCTTTTTTTTCATTGATTTTTTCTCCTGTTCCTTTAACAGAAAAAGGAGCTGAAGCTAAATGGTATGCCTTAGGATTTAAAGATTATCTCCAAGTTGCTGAAAGATTCAGGTTAGGAGCCTGTACACCTGAAACCTTTGAGAAATATCTATCTTACGCTCTTGTTTTTAAGGTGGAGGAAAAATGGGCTAATCGATTTGTTGAAATTTATAAAAAAGCTCCTTCTTGGTTTGAATCTTCTCATCTCATGCCCTATTTCAGCGTTAGTAATTTTACTAATAACATCTCTTCATTATCTAATGCTGTTTCAGCGGCAGTGGTTTCTGGGAGTGCCTCTTCTAGTTCTGGATTTGGAGGAGGTGGATTTGCAGGTGGGGGAGGAGGCGGAGGGGGTTCAAGCGCTGGATAATATTATTAATTAAAATAAGGTCGAATAAAAATTATTTAAATTGTTTTAAACTATGAGTTTTATAATCTGGATTATTTTAGTTATTGTTGCATTGATTATTTTTGCTTATAACAATCTGGTTAGCCTTAAAAACAAGACAAAAACAGCTTGGGCTGATATAGATGTTCAATTAAAAAGAAGACACAATTTAATTCCCAGTTTAATTGAGACAGTAAAAGGTTATGCTAGTCATGAAAGAGGTGTTTTTGAAAAAGTAACAGAAGCTCGGACAAAAGCTTTGGGGGCTAAAAATCCAAAGGAAGCTGGGGGAGCTGAAAAGAATTTATCAGAAAGCATTAAAACCTTGTTTGCAGTTGCTGAAAACTACCCTCAATTAAAGGCTTCAGAAAATTTCAGAAAACTCCAGCAAGATTTAACCGATACAGAAGATAAAATCCAATCAGCCAGAAGATTTTACAACGGCAATGTCAGGGATTTTAATACCAGACAAGAACAGTTCCCATATAATTTAATAGCAAAGATATTTTCATTCAAAAAAGCTGAATTTTTTGAGATTGAAGTGGCAGAAGAAAGAGAGGTGCCTGAAGCTAAATTTTAGTAATAAATTTTTGCAAAATACAAAACCATCGGTAAAACGATGGTTTTTAGTTATAGTTTCTTATTTATCGACAGACAGGATATCCGTATGAATAAGTGTCTGCTACAAGTCCATTTTGGTCACGAAGATAAATTATATCGCAACTATCTGTGGTTGTAATGTCTTTGTTGTTGAGATAAATATGCCAGACATTTTCAAAAAAATTATAATCCTGAGAATAATTTTTAAAACAACCAACGTTATTGAAATTTTCGTCAAGATAAGATGTGCATTCTTTGTCGCTTGAAACCTTTGCGTTTTCCGAGTAATCAGGAATTTCACATTGTGGGAGATTTAAAATGAATTGTTGACAGCAAGGTTCAAAATCAAAAATATCGTATTTTGTTGGCCTTGGGCAATTTTTTGAAAGAGGAATAGGAAAAGTAAAAGAATCAGTTAGATATCCCATACATTTGTTAACCCTGAAATTTTTATCTTTTCCCAAAGGATTGAAACCAGCAGATAAGTATATTGTAGAGGTTTGTTTTAGAATGATATCTTCAGGTCCTGGTGAATTATAATAATGATAATATTTCTCTACAGCTTGAGGAATTGTAACTTTTCCTTCTTTTCCCTCAAGAGTCCAATTTGTTATATTTATTTTTTCTCCTTTTTGAAGGTAAGTAGCGAGGGTAATTAAAGAAGGTTGAGAAGATCTTTCGGTTGTTACTTGAGAAACTCTTACTTTTTGAAAGTAAGGAGAAAGTTTTATCTGAAAAGTTCTGGTAGCTGGCGTTAAATCTACAATATTTTTTGTTGCAGCCCTTACAAAAAAAGTATATTCTTTCCAAATTATAGGAAGGACTACTTTTCTTTGATGGGAGTAAGTTTTTACCCAGTTATTATCAAATCCTTCAATTTTTGTTTCAAAATATATCGTTTCTTCAGTTTCCGGAACAGTTTTTGACCTAAACTCAAAAGTGATTTCATTTGTTTCTTCTATAGTTTCTCCTTCTTTTGGTCCTCTGGTTATATAGGTATTAATATGGAAAGAAGGTTTTATAGGTTCTGTGATTTGGGGAGGGACTGTGGTTTTTTGATATCCTGAAACTAAAAAACTTTGCTCTTTTTTAGTTTGATTTTGGGAAACATTCTGTTTTTGTTCTCGTGAGAGATCTTCTGTGGTTTGAGAAAGACTTGCTTGCTGTACTTCTAAAGGCTCTTCACCGGGAGATGAATAAAAAGAAAAAACAGCTGCTATTAAGAGAAGAAGAATAATAAAGGTTGTATCCATATAGTTCATACTATATAATCTTTTTTAATAAAGTCAAGTTATTAAATTAAGGTAGTTTTTAAAATCTTGACAGGTTTTAAAAATAATATCATCTTAAAAGAAGTAAAACTCTTTTTTAAATTCTGGATTAATTTTAACTAGACTATGGCTAGAAGAAAAAAAAGATTTAAAAAAAGAAATAAAATCTTTAGTTTCCTAAGGAGGGAATTAACAGAAGAGGAAAGAATAGTTAAAAAGATCAGGGAGGAGGCGAGAAAAGAGAAAAATGATAGAAAAAGGCAACAATTACAGAATAAAATAAAAGAAAAATGGAAGGGATTTATTGTTGGGAGAAAAATTGAAAGAGAAATAAAAAAGAAAGAAAGAGAGCACGAGAAAGAAAGGAAAAAAATAATATTACCAGATGATGGTTTTGGAGATTGAATATTTCAAAGGTAAGAGCTTGGAGTGAAACTTTGGTTTTACCCTTGGAATATCCTCTTTCTTTTACCCCGCCTAGGCGGAGTAAGTAAAAGAAGTATTTATTTTTAAACCGAGGAGATGGTCGAGCGGTTGTTTTTTTGGTAGAATTAATAAAATATGTGGGACTATCTTTTTTTAGGAATAATTCAGGGGATATTTGAATGGCTTCCTATTTCAAGTGAGGGGATTGTTGCTTTGGCCAGCCACTTTTTAGTGAAAGATTTAAATCCCATTGATATAGCTTTGTTTTTACATTTGGGAACTGTTTTCGCAGTTTTGATTTATTTTTGGAAAGATTGGAAAGAAGTCTTTTTACTGAAAAACTCTAAATTATTACGTTTTTTAATAATATCTTCTTTAATATCCTTATCAATAGGCTATCCGATTTACAAACTGGCAAATAATCTGATTGTAGGAAATACTCTTTTATTAGTGATGGGTTTTGGTTTATTATTAACAGCTTACTTTCATAAAACAAGGAAGACTTTTCAGATAGATTTTGACAAATTAGCAATAATTACAGGTTTTTTACAAGGATTAGCTGTAATTCCAGGATTGTCTCGTTCGGGTTCCACAATCTTCGGGTTATCTTTGGGAAAATCCACTCCTTCTGAAATGTTGAAAGTTTCCTATATGATGTCTTTGCCAGTGGTTTTAGTTTCAAGTTTTTATTTATTTTTGAAAGAGCCAATTTTGGTTCTTGAATGGTGGCCAGCTTTAATCTCCAGCTTTCTGGTAGGAATTCTGAGTTTACATTTTCTGATAAAGATTGTTAAGAAAATAAATTTTTTCAAATTTGCTTTAATTTTCAGCTCACTTTGCTTTTTAGGAGCCATAATAGGATTTATAATTTAGATAATGAGAATTTATCCTAAAGTAAGCTTTAAATACTCTTCAGTTTACAACAGAAGATGCCGGGAAGATTGGTTAAGAAAAGATAAGAAAGGTTATCCTTCAGAAAGAAGGATTTTAAATTACATTAAAAAAGCAGAGAAATTATGGAGGAAAAAAGAAAAGGAGATACTTAAAGAGATTTCAAGGACTACTAAATTGAAATGGAGGGAAAAATCTATTAACTGCTATCTGGTGGGAAGAGTTAGGCCTTTTTCCTTACCTCTTACAATGCCGATTTTTGAAAGGGAGGCAAATGATTTTATTGATGTTTTAACTCACGAATTAATTCATAATATTTTTGCTCAGAATCAAAAATATTTAAAAAAAGCTTGGAATTTTTTTAACAGAAAGTATAAAAAAGAATCGCGAGTAACAAGAATACATATTTTAGTTCATGCTGTACACTCTCATATCTATATGAAATTTTTTAGAGAGAAAAGATTAAAAAGAAATGTAAAACGACTTATTTTTCGGCAGGATTATAAAAGAGCCTGGGACATTGTTCAAAAACAGGGTTATCACAGTATAATTGATGAGTTCGTAAAAATGGTAAGATAGTTTATATATGGAAGAGGCAATTCCCTATTGATGTTTTTCAAAAATCTTCTATAATAAAAACAGTTGCTTTTAAAAATAACTTTAGAAAAACTTTTTAAAAAAAGAGGGAGAGATAATGGAATTTTGTCCGGAATGTAAAAATTTTCTGTATCCCAAAAAAGGCATTCTGCATTGTAGGACTTGCGAGATGGAATATCCAATGCCAAAAAAAGAAGAAAGGGCGAGAAAAATAATGAAACACGACGAAAGTTTTTTAGACACTAAACCGATTTTCCTAGGAAGGAATAAATAGATTGATAGATTTATAGAAGAAGATAACAAGCTGAAACTTTTGGATGTAAAGTCCGAGGAGTAATATTAATAATTAAATAAATTTTTTTAAATATCCCGTTTATCTTAAACGGGATTAACTATTGACAAAGCTTTCGAGTTTTCTTATTTTTAGTATAGATAGTATTTCTATCTAGACCTTTTAAAAAAGAAGGAAAACAAAAAGGAGGTGACAATCAAAAGGACATGAATCTACTTTGTAAGGGATGCGATAACCTAATCAAAAAAATGGATGGGAAATGGGTTGCAGTAACGAAAACAGAAGAAACGGAAGAAGGATGGCAGATTGTAGCAGAGGAAAGAAGAGAGAATGGGAGGAGCAAGTGGGTTGAATTGAAAAAGAGACCTAAAAAGGGAGTTGAGGCAAACGAAAAGATTTTTTTTCAACATTTTTGTAAAAACGAACATCTTAATGAGTTTGAAGAGTCTCGTTACCCACCATTCATCCCAGAAATTTATAGAACATAGAAAGAGAATTAAGTCCTCAACACCTAACCGCATCCTAAAATATGAAACCGTTAGCTAATAAAACTAACGGTTCTATATCTTTTTATTTTTATTATTATAAATTATTATAAAATTTAATTTTGTCTTAAGGTAAAAATATGAAAAAAATAATTCTTATCGCAATTTTAATAATTGTTTTAGTCAGTTTGTTTTTATGGTGGGATTATAAAGATAGTCAGGAATCAGGTCCTGTAATTACTGTTGCTGATTTTGATGAATGTGCAGCCCAAGGATATCCGGTGATGGAATCTTATCCCCGCCAGTGCAGAACTCCAGATGGAAGAATATTTGTGGAAGATATTGGAAACGAGTTAGAAAAAACAGATCTTATTAAAGTTAGTAAGCCCCGACCAAATGAATTAGTTAGCAGTCCTCTTTTAATTGAGGGAGAGGCTAGGGGATATTGGTTTTTTGAGGCTGATTTTCCTGTTAAGATATTGGATGGAAATGGTAAGGAGTTGGGTACGGGAATAGCTAAAGCTCAATCTGAATGGATGACTGAAGACTTTGTACCTTTTGAACTTATTCTTCTGTTTGACAATTCTAGCACAGATAGGGGAGACCTAATTTTGGAAAAGGATAATCCTTCTGGTCTTCCAGAAAACGCTGACGAGCTTAGGATTCCGGTTCATTTTCAGAGCGGAGGTTCTCAATTACCCAATCCAGCTTCAGTTTATTGCCAAGAACAAGAAGGTACTTTAGAGCATAGAATGATTGAAGCTGGGCAGAAGGGCTTTTGTGTTTTTGACGATGGGTCAGAATGTGGACAATGGGATTTTTTCAGAGAAGATTGCAAAAAAGGAGAAAGGTTTTGTAAGGATTTATGCGGTGATGGAATTTGTCAAGAAATTGTCTGCCTGGCAGTTGGTTGTCCTTGTAGTGAAACACTAGAAAGCTGTCCTGAAGATTGCACTTAATCTTAACAAAGATTATTAGCTTTAAACCCTCGCTCAAGACGAGGGTTTTGTGCTATATTAACAAATTATTGCCAAAAGTAACTTTTTTTGGTTTTCTAAATTATAGTAATAAGTATGGATTTATTTGAAGAGAAAGAAATAATAGAGAAGGCGAAAAAGAATCCAGAAGTTTTTGGGTTGCTTTACGATAAATATTATCAGCCAATCTTTAGCTATGTTTTAAAAAGGACGGCCAATATTGAGTTAACTCAAGATTTGACCTCCCAAACATTTTTTAAGGCCTTAACTAAATTGGGAACATTTCGTTGGCAAAATGTTCCTTTTTCTTCTTGGCTTTATCGAATAGCTGGCAATGAAATTGCAAATCATTTTAGGAAAAACAAATATAGAGTGGTCTCTTTGGAAAAAATCCCAACCCTTGTTAGCAGCAGTAATCCTTTAACTGAAATTATTAAAGCTGAAAATGAATTGGAAAAACAGAAAGATTTTTTAAGCATTCAAGAGAAAATTTCAAAGCTGCCCTTTAAGTATCAAGAAGTAATTACTTTGAGGTTTTTTGAAAAAAAGAAAATTAAAGAGATATCTCAGATTTTGGGAAAAAGAGAAGGAACAATAAAGTCTTTACTTCATAGGGGATTGGCAAAATTAAAAACATTTATTACTTAAATGCAACTCTTTTTAAGAGAATGCGTTATATAAAAAAGGGAGGAATTCAATTTAGTTTGGTGCCTAAAATATGGAAGAAAAAGATTTAATAAAAAAATTAGAAAACATAAAAGTTCCAGAAATTGAAATTAAAGGCCATAAAAAGGAGCTTAAAGTGGCTTTGCTTAATTCTGATTATTTCCAGAAAAGAGATATCTTCCAGGTTTTTAAAAAATCTTTAGCTGTTCTTGTGCCAGTTTTGGCTTTATTACTGCTTTTGGGATTTAATATTATTGAACCAAAATTGGCCGAGGCTAATGCTTTAAGATTAGCTATGAATAATCCTGAAATCAAAAGATTAATGGAAGAAAAGAATATGGTTTTAAGCGAGGTGAAAGTGAGTGGTGAGAAAGCATATGTTTTGTTAAAGCCTCAAGAAAAAGTAGAATCTGGGCAGGAAAAAGACTCTTCAATTAAAATTGAAAAAGCTAAAGAAAATGAAATAGAGGATATAGAGGGAGCAATAATTGAAATTAGTCTTGAACAGAAAGAAGTAACCAAGATAGATCCAATTGAATGGGAAGAAGTTGCTCCTTTAGATGATAATGAAAAAGAGAAAGCTAAAGAAATAGCAAAAGAAAATGAGATACTAAGAGATTTTATTCCAAAAGAAGCTAGGCTTGAAAAAATCAAGTCATCTCTTCCCTCAAAAATTAATTTAATTGCAGAGGATGATAAGGCAAAAGTGATTCCTCAACATAATACAGAAAAAATAGCTAAGATTCATTATACTCTTGAAGGAAAGGAGTGGGTGGTGAAAGTAGATTTGGTCAAGAAAAAAGTAGAGGAAATTAAATATTCTTTAAAGAATCAAAATTTTAAAGGTCGCAATAATCAATAATTATTAATAAAAAAATGGAAAAAACTAAAAGAATTATTATTGGACTTTTGGGATTAATTGCAGTTTCTGTTATCTTATATACCCCTGTATTTGCAGAAACAAACCAAGAAAACAATTCTTCATTTCAGGATCTAATTGATTCACTCAAGCAAAAGATAGAGGAACTGAGAGCAAGGATAGAAGAATTAAAGGTACAGTTAAAAGAAAGAGTACAAGAGATGAGGCAGCTGGGTGAAGAGATTGATGAGGAGGCAAAAGAAACAAAAAAAGAGATTAAAGAAGAGTTAAAACTTACAAGACGCTTATGGAGAGGAATGAGGGGAAAAGATGTTTTCTTACTGCAGGAGTTTTTAGCTACAGACCCAGATGTTTATCCAGAGGGTTTGGTGACTGGCTATTTTGGTCCTTTGACCCAAGGGGCAGTAAAAAGATTTCAGAAAAATATGGGTGTAGAACAGGTCGGTGTGGTAGGCCCTAAGACCTTTGCTAAAATAAATGAATTACTTACAGAAGGGGCAGGTTCTTCTGGTAAAGTACCACCCGGACTTTTAATTGCTCCTGGAATAAGAAAGAAAATCACCTTCATACCACAACCTTTACCAGGTCAAAAGCTTCCTCCTGGTATTGCTAAGAAATTACCATCTCCTACAAATGGTAACGGAACTATTACTCCAGACACCACAGCTCCTGTAATTTCAGAGATTATTGTAACGAACACTACAGTTAGCTCAACCCAAATTAGTTGGCTGACAGATGAACAAGCTGATAGTAAGGTATGGTATTCTACCTCAACCCCACTTGACCTTTTAGCAACTTCAACACTTATGATAAGTTCTTCTGATTTGGTTACCAGTCATGAGCTTACGCTT
>Ga0209976_10000912_pt1 | contig 17947 bp, 24 predicted proteins | sample SumtaG_FD_182806 | JGI IMG/M metagenome (GOLD analysis project Ga0209976, IMG submission 182806) | Deep subsurface microbial communities from Indian Ocean to uncover new lineages of life (NeLLi) - Sumatra_00157 metaG (SPAdes) (version 2) | ecosystem: Environmental > Aquatic > Marine > Oceanic >...
GCCCCCACTCCACCCGGTCTCTGTTATGTCAATGCCACTGTCAACTGTGACGCCACCACCAAAGGAGCTTTGGCCGAAATCTTCGGCCTGCCTGTCGCTCTCATCGGCCTCATCGGCTACCTTTTCATCCTCTACTCCTCCCTCATGAAATTCAAAAAACTCCACCTCTTTATGGCTACCTTCGGCACAATTTTCTGTCTCAGGATTACCTATCTGGAAATCTTTGTTGAAAAAGTCCTCTGCCCTGTCTGTATTGCCTGCCAGCTGATTATGATTATCCTCTTTATCATCTCCCTTAAACTCAACTATGGCCATCCTCGCTCGTAATGCCATCCTCAAAGCCGTTAAATCAGGCCAAATTAAAATTAAACCCTTTAACCAATCCCAAGTTGGCCCTGGTTCAATTGACTTCCATCTAGATAAAACCTTCCGCGTCTTTCGCCGAGTTAAAAACATCTTCCATATCAAAGACAAAGTTGACTATAAAAAAGTCAGCCGACTCATCACTATTGATGACCATCTCACTCTTCTCCCTGGTCAATCAGTCCACGGCATCACCGTCGAAACCCTTACTCTTCCCAACAACCTCTGCGGCTGGATTCAAGGTCGAAGCACCTTGGCTCGAGTCGGCCTCATGGTTCACATCACCTCCAACTTTATCCATCCCGGTAGCAACGGCAAACAGGTCCTGGAAATGACCAACGCCGGCCCTATGCCTCTAGCCCTCCACCCCGGCATTGCTATTTGTCAAATCATCCTCGAGGAAACTAAAGGTCAAGCTCAATACCAAGGTAAATTTCTTAATCAACAACAACCCTGATTTCTTTTCTTCTTCCAAAGCCAAAGAAAAATAGCTGCGCTTACCAGTAAAATCCCATACTCTCCAAAATAATTAGGCTCATTCCCTGTCGTAATATCATCCAAAGCTGCCCAATCCAACATCAACAATCCCAGAACCAATAGAATTCTTAGCCATCTCTTTTTCTTCATACCTTATTCTAGCATCCTCATTCCCCACATCAGCCCTACACCTACCACAAACACCCCGAAACTCACCAAAGACTTCTTCAAACCTGTTTCTTTCTTTAACTCCGGCATTAAATCTGAAGCCGCAATGTATATAAAGCCACCAGCTGCTACTGACATTAAATAGCCAATAAACAACTCTACCCCATTAGACAAATAAAAACCCACCACCCCTCCTACCACCACCATCAAAGCCACCAAAAAATTAAACACTAAAGCTTTTCCTCTTTCCCAACCAGCATACATAAGCACCCCGAAATCCCCTATCTCCTGAGGAATCTCATGCAAAGCTACTGCCAAACTAGTCGCCAATCCCAATCTTACGTCCACTCCAAACGCCGCTGCAATTATCAAACCATCCAAAAAATTATGCACACTGTCTCCTATCAAGTTCATCTGCCCCAACCTATGCTCCTCACAATTCTTTTTATGACAATGGTGCCAGTGCAGCCCCTTTTCTATTAAGAAAAACCCCATAAAGGCTATCAACACCGTCAAAAACACTCTCTCACTTTCCAACAGCTCCAACGCCTCAGGCAGCAGATGCAAAAACGCTCCTCCCATCAACGCCCCTGCCGACAAACTCACCAAAAACAATAAAATCCTATTCAGTCTCTCCTTATTCATCGCCATCGTCCATACCCCCACCAACGCCCCTAAACTAATCACCCCAGTAGCCATAATAATCAAACCTAAACTACCCATTAAATCTATTCTACCACCCTCGCTTAATGAATCGGTACTATCTCCTCGCTATGACTATCCTCACTCACAATCACCCTCAGGCCTCTCCGCCGCCGGTTGTCCATGCTTCACCCATTCTCCCTTATCACATATCCAATCATCTTCAGACCCTCCAATTACAAATCTCACCACCATCCACCCCACTATCAAAACCATCAACCGAACTAAAAACTTTCTCATCTCTCTATTTTAACTCAATCTTAACCCTTCTCCCAATCCTTCTCTGCTTCCTTCTCCATCTTATCTAATCTAGTGTAATAATCAGGAAACTCATTCAAATGAGCTAAGGCAATTTTTCCCGTTATCAGCGGATCATCATCACTCACATTAGTATTAGCATCCACCAACCCATGCTCCAGTTCCACATCCATCCCTCTTCTGAGCTGCTCCACATCGAATTTACCCCACTTGATTCCCAATTCCTCTCCGATCTTTTTAGCTACATCAGCAGTAAAATGTTTTTTACCACTCATCTCTATTACCTCCTGCTTATTCCTCCTTAACCTCTTTTTTGCATGTAACAATCTCTGCAATAAACTGGCCTCCCTCCACTTGGTTTAAAGGGAACTTCAGTTTGCTTTCCACAATCAGCGCACTTCACGCTATAAAGCTGGCGACCTTGTTGGTCAGTTCCTGTTGGTGTAGCCGCATCGCCTGCTGGTGCAGCCGTATCGCTTGGCTTTTCAACCTTTGGCTCTTCAGCTGGTTTATCAGCTACAGTCTTATCTGTATCTGCCATTAATAATCACCTCCCTTGAAAAAATATATCCCATTCTACCACAAATTCTGGAAAACCTACTTATCTTTTAACTAAGTAGGTTTTAATAAACTTCTTAGCCGCCCTTATAGAATCATCTTTCAATTCCGCCGGGCTCTCAGCCAACCAGACCGCAAAATTATATAACTTCTTATTATCCACTCTTAACCATTTATTATTTTTGTAAAGAAAATAAAACAAAGTTGTCATCGCTATTCTCTTGTTTCCATTCTGAAATGGATGATTCTTTATCATTAAATAAAACAAAACCGCTGCCTTTCTACTTAAAGTTTTGTAAAGCAATTTTTTATCAAATTTCTGAAACGGCACTGCTAAACAACTTTCTAAAATATTTGGAAACCTTGTTTCAAAGCCAGGAATCGGCTCATCATAAATCATTTTCTCTCTCGCTAACCTAAAAGCTACCTGCTCAACCTCCCTAACACTCACACTTCTAATCATGACGCCCCTAATAATCTCAATGTTTCTCCATACTCTTTAACCGTTCTTTTAACCACCCTGTTTATCATAGCTTCATCTTTTTTAGTCAATTCCTCGCCTAATATTCCGCCCAAATCTTTTACGCTTATAGCATAATTCCGCCCCACTCTAATGGCTTTGATCTGACCTAATTTAATCTTTTTTAAAACTGCCACTCGACTAATATTCAGAATCTTCGCCAGCTCAATAGTCGATAAATACTTTTTCTTCATATTCTGATAACCTACGCATAATAAGTTATCATATGATAACTAACCTGTCAATAGTTATCAGTTTATATTATACTCTCGCTACCCCCACACCCTCACATCACAATCAATGGTTTGAACTCAGAGAATCTCTTGAAAAATATCTCCATTCCAGCAACAAAAGGTGGGGCAAATTTCCTGGGATTTTTTTGAAGCTCTTTTTTCAACTCATCTAGGGTAAACCATGCATACTCTTCGGCATAATCCTTATTTAAATCCAAATCTTCCTGTTCTGCTCCGGCTACAAACACTGTCTTAAACGCTTTATCCACATCATCAAAATGATGATATGTAAACAACTTTTTAAAAGGAATGCCTACTCCCAACGCCTCTTTCATCTCTCGCTCCATACATTCTTCATATGACTCATCCGCCACCGTACCCGCCACAGGAAATGTCCACTTACCAGGATACCATTTTTTTGACAATAATCGTCTCTGCAACAAAGCTTCTTTGTTTGAACTAAAAACCAGTAAATACGACGACCTGTGTATCAACTTTCCACCAACAAACTCACTCCGAATCTTAAGACCCAATACCCTATCGTTCCTATCAACCTGAGTTATGAGTTCTTCTGAATCCATGCTTTTAGTCTATCATAAGAAAAAAGGGTCTAAATAAGTTTTTTCCAGTCAGAACTCCTCAAAAGGATCCTTACTCGAACTTTAGAAAAACTGTTAATTCTTGCTCCCCTGCCACCACCTAACACGAACTTTAATAAACTATCTAAATCCCAATTAACTTTACAGTTAAATCCCCAACTCTCTTGTTACCACAATTGGCTGGAGCGCCCCATCAATCACCTTATATAGCTCACTTAGCTGAATATCATATACCCAAACACTCGACTGTCTAAACTTCACCTCTACCAAATTCAAATCCTGTTCAGTAATATCTGTCTCAAAATAACTTAAATAACGACCATTATTTGACAAATACAACCCATTTTTAGTTGCTAGCTGGTTGCCATTATTACTCAAACGCTCTACTACCTGACCATTAACATCAGTCACATACAAATCTGAGTTTACCTCTGTATTATAACTTCCCTCTTGGTTAATATTAAAAAAATAAATCTTCTGACTATCAGTTACTAAATCTCTCCCTACATCATCTAAAAAATATTCCCTTATTCCCGACTCTATCCCTATCTTATACAACCCTTGTCTATCTTTTTGTACTCCTCCTCCCCTAAAATTTAAATCTACAAAATTAGAACCATAAGCATACTCATCTAAACCAAAATAAACAATATCACTATAACCCATATGAAACCCACCCATTCCTGAACAATTATCTGGCACCTTAGTATCCTGACTAATGCTTAATTTACAATATGACCCGCCTTCATACATTTTCCCTATAGTCATCTCATCATTATTCAGCCAGCTTCCCAAACTCAAGGCTAAACTAGGCCCATCTGTTCTGCTTGGTTCATTTATCCACTTCTCCACTACCTGGCTGTCTACATCCCAAATTAACACTTCTCTATCATATTCCAAATCACTCTTCCGACTATTCCTAATAAAAACCATCCGTTGATCATCTGGAGAAACCATAAACTCCAAAACTGACTCATCAACTCCTGTTTCTTCAGCCCAAACCTCTTCCTTTTTATCAACATCATATACATGTAAAGACTGCCCCCACCTCCACTCCTCTACTCCCTCATACTCCTCTTGCTCAACATAAACTAAATACTGCTGTCTATCTCCCATAAAATCAAACTTTCTTTTCCCATATAAGGAAGTAAATATAAACTCACCCTCAACCACTCTTTCCTCTACATCATTCTTACTATCCACCCTATAAATCCCATCAAGCTTCATATAATAAATCTCTACCACTTCTTCTGTTCTTTCATCCCCTAATCCCTCCCCTTGTTTTAACAAAGCTAAATAGCTCCCAGCTAGCATCATTACCGCTGATACTAATCCAAAAAACCACACCTTCCCTAACACTTTCCAGTCAATCTTCATAAACTAATCTCCCCCAAAATACTTTGCAGTTTATATAAATTTTCTACTTTAAAATATGTTTCCATTTGATAATCACCATTACCCAAGAACTTAACTTTCTTAACCTCACCACAAACCCCACCTCCCTCACTACAAGTTCTTGTCTCATTAAACAATAAACCATCTGTTGTCTCACCAAATAATCGCCAAGCGTTTAAGTTCTGGTCTGGACTCACCAAATTGCTTTTAGGAATCACATAAGCTGCCTCTTTGCCTTGTTTATAAGCTTGGTAGTCAACAATTACATACTGACGACTATTCAGTCCTACGATGTAACGATTGTTATAATACTCCACTCCCATCATAGTTATTAGTTTAATCCCGTCATACTCTATCACTTTCCTGTCATATAGATCATAAAAGTAAATCCCTTTCCAAACCTTACCATCTACCTCAAACTCACCATTAACCAATAATCTTCGTTCATCCAAATAAATTAAATCGTTAATCTGATTATCTATAATCCCAGTCTTCTTCATCTCTATCTGATCCTTATTAATACAATTATAAGTAAATACCTCCCAATTCTTGCCTGCTTCAGCTGCACTAAAAACCGCCCGCTGATTATCTAAAAAACTCACCTTGCTATCTGATGTTCCAAACCGAGGTAACAAATCCTTGTCTTGATAATTAAAACCAAACCTCTCTCTACACTTATAATCCTTAGACACTGCCCTAATTTGATTATTAATCACATAAACCACGATTTCTCCATCCTTAGACAAACTAAAATATTTTTTATTAATATCATACAAACCAGCCATTGCTTCACTGGCATATCTATCCTTAGAAGAAAAACTATAAAGCACTTCATCATTAACATAAAAAACCTTGTCATTAATCAGCTCATAATAGCGCCAGTCCCGACTATTCGGTAAATTAGTCGTCATAAAAACCCATTCATACTTTGGGTCATACAAAGCAAACTGATTCCCTTGATCTAGCGCCACCACTTGACTTGGTTGATAATTACTTACTCCATATTCCAAAACCAGGCCTCCTCCACCAAACTCAACTACTTGCCATTCAGTCGGTAATTTACCCATCACTTGCCCATCCTTACCAGCAATCTCAAAGCTCGGCTGATAGTTAAACTGACCACTAAACTGATAAGCCATTTGGTTGTTATAGCTAAACTGAACCTCATACTCACCAGCCTCTATTCCAGCCAAACTCGCCTGCCCTTGACTATCAACCGGTAAACTTTGAAAAGGAAACGACTGGCCCTCTCGTTTAATTGACACCGTTATATCTGAAAACCAACCCTCATTTCCATCTTTTAAACCATTACTATTAACATCATGAAAAAATCTAAAACTCAACTCCTTTTCCACCTCCGCCTCGGTTTTATACCTACTCGCCAATAACTCTCCCGGATCATCAATTAATTGCTTAACCTCACCTTCATCTCTCAATCTATACTTCTGCCAACCATAACCTCCTGCTAAAAATAGCAACTCAACAATGACCAAACCAACCACTAACCACTTTCTCTTTTCTGTCCCACCGGCTGACTCAACTATTTCTTGGCTATCAACTACCTGCATTAATCATATTGTATTAACTAATTCAATCTCCTGTCAAAGCTACTCTCTTCATCCAACACGAGCTCCCTAGGCCTAGGATTAATCTAACTGAAATTATCCCTTGTATTATCAAGGCTTTTCAAACTGTACCAATAGCTGAACAAGCTAGAGAAAGGCTAAAACTGATAAAAAAACTAAGTGTAGCTCCTGCCTATACGAATTAAACCTTACATTGCCTAACATAATAATCATCTTGTAATAATATTTCTTTTATACGATTAAGCTCAATATTTTTAAGACAATCAGGTTCTGCCGATTCATCCATACAGCCTGTGGAATAAATACTAGGTATTACTCCAGATTGACTTATAGATTTAATCAATTTTAACTGAGGATGAAGTTCATCATCATGCTCTAATCGATAATCCATTGACTTACGAGTTTCATCATTTTGAAAACCATAATACTTAAGTTGAGCACTGAATGTCTGAACTTCTTTATCAATACAAGAAAGACTATCTATGCCGTTTATAGTATCTAGATATTGTTGAACATGAGTTATTTCATGAACAAGAATAAGGGCTGTTAATATATCATCTACATCAGAATAATCTTTATCAACAACAATTGGGAAATAATTATCCTTTATCTCTTCTCCATTAAATATAAAATATCCTTCAATTTCAGAATCTTTTCTAGTTTCATCTTCAACAATTTTTATGCAATTAACTAATTGCGATGGGAAAAAATACCATTCTTGCCACATATCGCCTTTTTCCCAACTAATGTACTTTTCTTCTATTAAGCTTAAAGCCCTATCATATTGAGATAAATTTTCTAATCTTGTCGTTCTAGTACAGGAAACTATTTGACTTTCTTGATAATTTTCAGAGGGAGATTTTTTTTCATTCCTAGCAATATAAAATAAAAATATAACTAAAATAAAAATTAATATTTTTAATATATTTCTTTTCATTAAAATTTAGTATATCAAAAACGCTAAAACCAAAAAACTTAAATAAATAGTCATCATTCTCTATTCATCTCTAATTTAATCCAAAGAGCTTCAACTTCATCCTCTGTCATATTAAATTTCTCTGCTGTCTCTTTAATAGCTCTATCTTCTGCTTCATCTAATATTTCCGCTGATGGTAAATAGTTATTATCAAAAGCCTCATCTTCATATTTAGTAAATAAATTGCCTAAATATTCATGAAATTCTTTATCAGAAACAGACCCCTGAACTTCTGTTTCTTTAGGACCAAATTCTGGAGTTATACTAATTGCTTTACCATTAAGAGCAACAATACTTTCTTTTGTTACTTCCCAACGTGGTGTAGATAGAAGTTGAGTAGCTCCAAATCCTATTGATTCTTTGAACCCAACAATGTATTTTTTATCCTTTTCAACCTCTTCTGTAAACCATCCTTTATTAGTGATTCCTTTGGATTCTCCTCTAATAACATAAAATTCAAATATTGTTACGCCAGCTGGAACATTTGGTAAACCAACCCAATCTTCTGATAATTTATGGTTTTTTATCTTTTGCTGAGCATCTTGTTCTGAAAATAAATCTTCTTCTAAAATTGATTCAGAAAAAGATTTATCTGAATCTGACTCAGGCAATCCTTCTTCTGAGTTAGATATATATAAGTTTTTCAATTTCTCTTCAAACTCTTCCTTAGATACATTTTCCCCCATAATACTGTACCCCGAGTTATTTTTTCTATTCTTTTCTTTCACATATAAAAGTACAGTTATTGTTAATCCAATAAAAAGCCCCACGCTAACTGCCTTAATAATGTCTTGTTTGGTATATCTCTTTTTTTTATTTTCTAACATATCTGTTTAACTCTTTTTTAATTAAAAAATATTTATAACTTATAATAAATTTAATTATACTAGCAATAAAGACATTTTCACCCCCTCAATATTCTAATCATTAACTTTATGTGTATTTAAATCTTACCACTATAGTAAAAATATAAAATCAAACCTTATCTAATCTCTATAACTGCTTAATTCACTTATTATAAGGCAAATTCACTAAATACTCCCCTGTCACCAGCTAACACGAACTTTGAAGAAACTTATTAACCTTAATATTGGTTTCTCCTGCTAAACACATTTTAAATTAAATCCCTTAAGAATAAACAACATAAAAAATCATACAACTAGTGCACAACTAACACACTCGCTTAATCTCCTTAAAAACTCAAATTAGCCAGTAAACAGCCTCTTAACAACATAAAAATTCATACAGCTAGTGCACAACTAACACACTCTAAACAACAGGCAGAAGCTTACTCAAACCCTTCTCGCTTACTATATACCTTTGCTTGCGACTTGTTGGTATCTCAGGAAGCGTTAAATCAAGATAGCCCGATTGAACTAAGGGCAACACATGTCTTCGGAAATTCCCGTAATGACTCGAAAGACCAATTTTTTCAAGAACTTCTCTTCTGGTTTTCGGTTCTATGCAATACTGCAAAACACTTGCTTTATATTCATCTAAAACCAAATCTATAAATTCTGGATGAATTGGTAAGGTCGATAAAAAATAAGTATTGTCATCGTCAGTTTCAAACACTGGAATCGGAGATCCATTTTTTTTCATAGATAAACGCATTTTGGGAATACCTGTTCCCCTACCTTCGGTAAGTCTCAACTCCTTTAAAAAATCACCAATTCTTCTGTTTCGATAATCTCGTGCCACAATCCTTGGCCTCTTTAACATCTTATTATCTAGTGGCGGCAAAGGGCCTGGAATACTCAAAATTTCTAATCTATCCAATCTCACATTAATCTCAATACAACTCTGATGCTCATAGCTTTTATGGTAAACAGCATTAGCCAAGGCTTCCTCAACCGCCTCAAATGGATAATTAATAAACCTTAAAGCCTCTGCTTGAAAAGGCACTTTTCTAGTCTTTGTCTTAATCACATTTGCCTCAATAAACTGCAAGGCATTTCTTAATTGATAATGCAAAGGGCCTTGAAAACTTTTCTCAAAAAAGTTATCGCCAACCTCATCTTCATAAATAATAATCTCTATCTCAGCACCTCGGAAAAAAATATCTGGATTCTCACTAAACATAAGCAAACCAACATTCACAGGTTTCAAATATTCATCAGGTCCTTTAGCAATATTCATCTTCCTAAACAATTTCTCTTGAGACAACTCGTCAAGCTGATCAAATAAATCGCTTTTTACTTCTTCTAAGAAGGCCTTAATCTCACTCAATTTAAGATCTTCCAAGGCTCCTTGGTGATTAACTCTGTCATCAAAAGGAACTTTAGAAGCAAGCTCCATAAGACGCCTCTCGTCTTCAGTAGAAGCCCTAACTGTACAAGCACCTTTTCTCACCCACTGAACACGTATCGATTTTTTTTCCTTCCCTAGAGATATTGGAGCATCATATGGACGATTATCACCACCAGGAACCCAAATAATTATTATCATTTTCTCTTGATAAATATCAGGTTCAATTACAGGCGTATAGTTAGGATTAATAAGATAACACAACTCTGTAACCTTTTTCTGAATTTTATCTATCTGATTTTCTTTCAATCCAAATGGAGGTAAAATCGGCTTCCCATTTTTCTGATCTATCCCAACAATAATATAACCACCGCCCCAATTGTTAAGGTCGTTTGCAAAAGCACATATAGAATGCATTGTTGCCTCTGGATTCCACCCTTTCTTAAACTCAATCCTTTCAGATTCAATTGTCTGACCATCTATCAATCTGTTTAAATTTATAGGTAAAGACATAAGGGTATTATATCAACAACAAACAATCCAATGATTATTATTCCTCAACAGATTTAGCAATATCTTCAAGTATCTTCAAGGTCTGTCCTTGAAGGTTTTAATTAGAAGTTGTTTGGGTATATTAAGCTCCAACTGGCTCCCTAGTCCTAGGATTAATCTAACTGAAATAATTAAGGTTTTTCAAACTGTAGTGATAGCTGAACAGGCAAGAGAAGGGTTGAAAGAAATTACTAAACTAGCTAAGTGTAAGTCTTAGGAATTTTAATTTTTTGCTTCTTTAAAAAACTTAGAATGAGATTGCCCCGTATTGCACAAGCATTTTCTACTATAATCTTTCGTCCAGCAGCGTTTTTGCTTTCTCGAGGCTCTGTTACTGAAGCTTGAATTCCCACAACGTAACCATCGGGGTCAAAAACTGGACCCCCACTCATACCAAACAAACCCACGTCCCTAACTAAAAAACCGTCGTGATTTCTATCAACTCCGATATCACTTTTTGTCTTAAGCCTAACCCTATCCAATACAAACGACGGCTGAAAGTATCTTCTAACCCCACCCAACGCAAGTCCCCCCTGTGAGTTTTTAGTTATTTTTGCCAATGGATATCCGCTAACGCAAACTGACCTTCCAATATCGGGAACTTTATTTGATAAAAGAAAAAACCCTGGGGTTTTCTTAACATCTACTTTGCCAACAAAAATGTCCTGATTATCGTCCCTTTTAATTTCTTGAATCTCCAAAGGAGGATTAATTACTTTATCTGGAAGAATCCCCCAATACTTAAATGATACATCCTGCTTCTTTTTGTCAAAAATATGACATAAAGTAATAAAATAACCTTGAGCGTTAATAAAAAAACCAGTCCCAACAACACCCACTTTCATTTGCTTAGGAGACAACTTCTCAAAACAAAAGATTGGGAACATTGCTTTTGTGGCAATTTCGCAAGATTTAACAAACATATTACAATGTGGTTAGATTAAGGCAGTCTCAGCTCCGGGGGCGAGACTCGAACTCGCAACCTAGTGCTTAACAGGCACCCGCGCTGCCATTGCGCCACCCCGGAATATCAACAGCATATTTTACCACACCCCTTAATCTAAATAGTCCTGCAGCTTCTTCCTTTGTGAAGGATGTTTTAGCTTCCTCAAAGCCTTGGCCTCAATCTGCCTGATTCTTTCTCTCGTCACTCCAAACTCCTTCCCTACTTCTTCCAAGGTCATCGGCCGCTGAGACTTATCCAAACCAAACCGCATCTTCAATACCCTGGCTTCTCTGTCAGATAAAGAACCCAACACCTCTTCTACATTCTCTTCCAACATCTTGATCGAGGTCACATCATAAGGTGACAGTTGAGTTTCATCAGGAATAAAATCACCCAAATACGAATCCTCATCATCCCCTATTGGTGTCTCTAAAGAAGTGGTTTTCTGGGAAATCTTCATGATCTCTCTCACCTTAATCGGATCAATCTCCATCTCCTTAGCAATCTCTTCTGCTGTTGGCTCCCTGCCCATCTCCTGCATCAACTTCCTGGAAATCCTAATCAGCTTATTGATCGTTTCCACCATGTGCACCGGAATTCTGATCGTCCTCGCTTGATCGGCAATCGCCCTGGTGATTGCCTGTCTTATCCACCAAGTCGCATAAGTCGAAAACTTAAACCCCTTGGTCCAGTCATACTTCTCCACTGCCCTGATCAATCCCTTATTCCCCTCCTGGATCAAGTCCAAAAAGCTCATCCCTCTGCCAATGTATTTCTTGGCAATCGACACCACCAGTCTCAAGTTAGCCGTCGTCAAGTGCTCCTTAGCCTTCTTTTTCCCCTTATCCACTCCCTGGGCCAACTCAACCTCCTGCTCTCGGGTTAATAGCTTAATCCTGCCAATCTCCTTTAAATACATCCTCACCGGATCAGAAGTGCCTGGTTTTTCCAGCTTACTCAATGTCTCTAACTCTTTTACCAGCTCCGAAGCTGTCTTCACTTCTTCTTTCAACTCCTCTTCTGCGCTGTCAAACACATCCACATTAGCCTTCTCCAACTTGTCATACAACTTATCCAACTCCTCCACTCTATGTTCAGCATCAGGAAAACATTTTAATACTTCCTCTTGAGTCACAAAACCCTCTTTTTTAGCCTTCCGTAAAAGCTTAGTTGTATCCACTGGTTTTCTTTTAGCCATATTATCTAGTGGTGATTATATCCTAATCTCTCTTGATACCTCAACAAACTTCTTCTGCAGTCTCCCTAGTTTTTTCTTATCCTTCTTCGCTTCCGCCTCCTTAATTGCTTCAGACAACCGCCCCATCTCTTCCTTAAAAACTATCTTCCTTAACTCCTGCATTGTTTTCTCCAGCTCAGTCTCCAGTCTCTCTGAATCCTGCAGCTTTTTCCCTAACTCAGTTAAATAAGCCGCATCCACCGCTCCTGCTAATTCTGCCGGCAAACTCTTCACAAACCTATTCACCTCCCACTTTCTCTTCTTCTTAGTCCATTCCTTCAATCGTTTCATCACCTTCTTAACTGCTCCTTCAGACAACCATTTTTCCTCAACTGATCTCACCAGCTTCCCCACCTCATCATCTACCTGCAACACCAAAGCCAACACATATTCAGTCAGCCTTTCCTGCCGAGTCTTATCCTGATCTTTACTAGGCTTCTTACTCTCCACCGCCTTAGCCACCACCGGTCGACGGCTCTTCTCCACTTCAGCTGTCACTGCTTCCTCACTCACCTCCAGCTTCTCCGCCAACTTCTTTATATAATGTGCCTTAATCACCTGATTACTAATTCTTCCTAAGACTCCCACCACTTCCTCACTCACCTTCCGTTTCCCCTCCGGCGTCTTCACTCCAAACCGCTCTACTGCTGAGGAGATATAAAAGTCGTAAATCGGCACTGCCTCTTTAACCGAATCCTTCCATAACCGGCTACTTTTCTGAGCGCACTCATCCGGGTCCTTGCCATATTTAAGCTCAATCACTCGCACATTCAAACCCGCTTTCTCAGCCAACTCAATCCCTCTTCTGGCCGCTGCATCTCCAGCCACATCTGCATCCAACGCCAAAGCCGCATTCTCACAGAATCGCTTCAATAACTCCACCTGTCTCTCGGTCAAAGCCGAACCCTTGATCCCTACCACATTCTTTACCCCTGCCTGATATGAGGAAATCGCATCCAGCTCTCCCTCCACCACCACTGCCTTATTAGCCTTCTTAATATATTCCTTAGCCGTCTCCAACCCATACAGAACATCGCTTTTATGATACAACGCCGTCTCTGGCGTATTCACATATTTTGCCTCCTTTATCTTTGGATCCAAAACCCTACCAGCAAACCCCATCACTCTACCTCGATGGTCAAACAGCGAAAACATCACCCTATTTCTAAACCGATCATAATAACCCCTCTTACCCTTAATCACCAATCCCGCCATCTCTAATTCATCTAACTTATATCCCTTCTTTTTGACTAAATAATTCTTCAATCCCTCCCATTCTGTCGGTGCATATCCCAATTTAAACGTCCTCATAGAAGCCCTTCTTATCCCCCTTTTCATTAAATATTGCAACGCTTCTTTACCCAATTTATGCTCTTTAAGAAGATAATGATAATACTCACTCGCCAAATGATTTATTTCCAACAATCGCTCCTTCATCTGCTGCTCTCTGCTCGGCCGATACTGCTTCAGTTTTACCCCCACCCTATCTGCCAAAGTTCTCAAAGCCTCTCCAAATTCCATCCCCTCTCTCTTCATTAAAAACCCATACACATCTCCACCTTCCCCACACCCAAAACACTTGAAAATCTGTCGTTCAGGAGAAACCATAAATGATGGCGTTTTCTCCTCATGAAACGGGCAATTAGCCTTAAAGTTTCTGCCCGCTTTTCTCAGCGGAATGTGCTCAGAAATAAGCTCCACAATATCCACTTTACGCCTTACCTGCTCAATCTGATCCATATACCCTATATTCTATCACTAATCATTCCCACCCCTCTATTCAACCAGAAAAAAGCTTAGATTATCACACTCTTTAATTTCCTTCTTCTCATGTAAAGCCAGTTCTTTGGAAAACTCAAAATAGTCACCATCTTCCTCTGGTCCCCTGTAATTTGAGCCAAAGTAGTAACAATCTTCAATTCTCCAATCTTCCCCGTCTGTGGTTGCCATTAACTTTAAAATACCCTCTCCGCTGCCTGCTCCTCTCTGATCAACTACTGTTAAAAACATCTTCCCTTCCTCACTCCATAAATAGTATGGATTATTGCTGTCAGTCCGCTGACTATCTTGAATTTGAAGGAATTTATTCCATCCCCTACTCTCCTCATCACCCACCAAAACTCCTACAAACTTCACCTCAAACCCCTCACGATAAAGAATGGATAAATTAAAGTTCATTGATGTTTGTCGGGCTAAGCCAAAAAACAAATCCCCCAATCTGAAATATTTTTCTACCTGAGCCCTATGAATTTCCTCAGGAAAATCAAACCCAGGATCATCTATCTCTAACACCTCCAACCCCTGGCTTAAGCTAGCCGAAATTCTTCCTGGCACCTCACCCACCTCCAACTCCTCCTTGATTGCTTGCTTATCTCCCTCTTTTACCTCAATACACCCCACCAACAGCCAACCACTAAGTATTAATAAAAATACTCCCAAAAGTTTTTTCATGCGGAAGGGGTGGGATTCGAACCCACGGTAGGCGTAAACCTACATCTGCTCTCCAAGCAAACGCACTAGGCCACTATGCGACCCTTCCAACTACCCCTATTATACCAACTCCAACTGCGTTTCTTTCTCCTCCAACAGTTTCTTAGCCTTATCCAATACCCTCTTCGCCCCTGCAAAATCCAGCCTCTCCTTAGCTTCCTTAAACTCCAACCACTCCACCTCCTCCATCTCAAAATCATGATCTTTAATATCCCCACTCACATACTCCATCAGAAAATACTCTACCTGCTTAAATATCTTTGTTCCCTCAAAAGTATAAATATATTTCTCTGGTTCAGGAATCTTCCCTATCACCTTAGTCTTTATCCCACACTCCTCCTCCACTTCCCGTAAAGCTGTCTCTTCCATCCCCTCCCCTTTCTCCACCAACCCTTTAGGAAACACCCACTTATGATAACCACTATGCTTACACGCCAGCCACCTCACCCCATCTCTCCCTCTCTTATACACCACTCCCCCAGCACTAAACTCTCGTTTTGCCTGTCCCGACTTAATCAGGGATTTTTGCTTACCCATAGTGCCCCCAGCAAGAATCGAACTTGCACCAGCGATTCCGGAAACCGCCGTTCTGTCCGTTAAACTATGGAGGCCTGGCGGAGGGTAGAGGACTCGAACCCCTAAGCCCTTGCGGGCCGTCGCTTTCGAGGCGACTGCATTGCCATTCTGCCAACCCTCCAATTACAACTTGTGCGCCCAGGAGGAATCGAACCTCCACCAGAAGATCCGCAATCTTCCGTTGTATCCATTCAACTATGAGCGCATGACTATTTCTTTTCCAGCGGCACCTTTTCCGACAACCACTTAGCTGACCTATCCATAAACGTTTCTTCCGGCACCTCATACTGAATATACGTTTGTAAAATCTCCTTCACCTTTCTCTGATCCTGATCCCCTAAAAGCATCATCAGTCTTCCTGGAAACTGCAAATTCGTATCTATATTTAAAATCATATCCTTCCACTTCTTGCTAAACCAAAACCTTCTCAAAACCTCCCATTTATATGACTTCCCGCCTGTCAGCACTCCCCGAGTAGTAATCTCATGACTTATCATCCCTGGCGGCACCGTCGCCAAAACATAAGCCACAAACATCAAAGCCACCATCACCGCAATCAACAACCACTCTTTCAAAAACAAAAGAATCACTGCCAACAAAAACACAATTGCCGCAATTGTGGTGTAATAATCCCTGTCTCTTTTCTTAAACGGCCTCACCGCTGCCTGCCACTTAAGCAAGCTCCTCAACTCCACCGGCTTTCTCATTTTCTCTTTCACCGGCTGTTGAGCTGGCTCTTTACTTTTCAAGGTTCTTTTTTTGAGCAGGTTAGCCATATTTCTCCTTTGTTAATTTAACCCGGCGGAGGCGGTGGGATTCGAACCCACGAGTCCTTTCGGACGCAGGTTTAGCAAACCTGTGCCATGCCACTAGGCGACACCTCCATAATCTAATTATACCAAAAGCGGAGAGGGAGGGATTCGAACCCCCGGTAACCTTGCGGCTACATTCGTTCTCAAGACGAACGCGTTAAACCACTCTGCCACCTCTCCCAAAAACTTCCCAATTATACCACTCCAGGGTACAATTAACTCCTGTATGAAACTCAATCACGCCATTGTTGCCGGCACCTTTGACCATCTTCACCAAGGCCACCAAAAACTCCTCTTAACGGCCTTAAATCACAGCCGCCATGTTTCTTGTGGTCTCAGTCAAAAAAAACTGACTCGCAATAAACCTTTTGCTTCCCTAATTCAGTCCACTCAAATTCGCTATCAAGAACTCAAAAACTTTCTTTCCGATTATACCACCTCCACCCATATCTTCCCCTTAAACAGCCCCATCGAACCAGCTGCCTCTTCAAAAAAATTTGATACCATCATTGCCTCTCAAGAAACCGCCTCCATCGTCAACCGCATCAATCACCTTCGCCAAACCAGAAACCTCAAACCCCTCCAGCCCGTCATCGTCAACCTTGTTAAAAGCTCAGATCAGCATCATCTCTCTTCCACCCGCATTCGCCAAGGTCACATCAACCGCCAGGGTTTTGCTTATCACCAAGTCTTTCCTCAAAACCAAACTCTCCATCTCCCTTCTATCCATCGCCAATCCTTTCGTCGCCCCTTTGACACTCTTCTCTCTGGCAGCCAATCCTATCTTGGCTGGGCTGGTTTAAAAGCCAGAAAAATCATCCAAAAAAATCCCCCCTTCCTGACTATCGCTGTCGGTGACATTGCTGTCATCTCCCTTCTTCAGCAAAAACTTCATCTCAACCTGGCTATTGTTGACCTTAGAACCAAACGTCGACCTCTCTTCTCCAGCCTCGACAAACTCGGCCTTCCTCCTCAAGCTCACCATATTGCCGCCAACCCTCCCTCTACCATTACCCCCGACTTAGTCAACTCTCTCATCCAAAGCTTTAACGCTTTAAACACTTCTCAAACCATCTTAGTCAAAGGCGAAGAAGACTTAAGTGTCCTCCCTGCCATCCTCCTCTCTCCTTTGAATACCGCCATCTTCTACGGCCAACCCTATCAAGGCCTTGTCCACATCCGCGTCACCGAAAAATCAAAGCAAAAAGCCCTCCATCTCCTTCAAAAATTCACCTAGCTAAAGTTAATCCCC